>Ga0123353_10011154_pt1 | contig 12636 bp, 10 predicted proteins | sample TergutLab28metaG_3_FD_92763 | JGI IMG/M metagenome (GOLD analysis project Ga0123353, IMG submission 92763) | Labiotermes labralis P3 segment gut microbial communities from Petit-Saut dam, French Guiana - Lab288 P3 | ecosystem: Host-associated > Arthropoda: Insects > Digestive system > Gut ... | reverse complement strand
ATAGCGAATATGTAGTCGTTATGCTCCTCGGGGAGGTATAGGTATTTTTGCCTGCTTTGACCGAGCCCCTGCCCAAGCAGCCCGCCGGAGCCAACGGCAAAAAGCGACTGGCGGATTTGGAATCCATCGTTGAGGGGGTCGGCATCCGGATTTATCCAGGCGTCTATCCGCCTTCCGGCATAGCCAAGCTTGTCCCCCCATTTTATTTGCGTCAGCTGCTCGGACGTTGTCTGCGCTTCCTCCTGGGGTGGCAGCGTCCGCAGGTTCATAAGCACCAGCAGCCCCGCGGCAGCGCAGATGACCAGCCCGGCAAGTAAAAACCATCGGAGCTTTGTACCTCCGGCAAACATCATTATAACCGCCAGTACCGCTATTATGATAACCGCCGAAAGATGCGGCTCCAGCCCCAGCAAAACAACTACAATGCCTGTAATCATAGCGAACGGCAAAATGCCGAATTTAAACGTCCTCATCCTCGCCCTGCCAAATTTGCATATCATCTGCGCGAACGACAATATGATCGCAACTTTAGCGATTTCGGAAGGTTGGAACGTAAACGAACCGTTTGCGCCGCCAATGCCTATCCACCGTTTCGCGCCGTTGACTCTGATACCGACTATCAAAACGAGTATAAGCATCGCTATCGAAGCAAGGAGCAAGTGTGTCGACCAGCGGCTCATCGTCCTCACGCTGACGCGCGACACGAGCACCATAAGCGCCACTCCGCTGATTGCGAACACGAGCTGGCGTAAAAAGAGTTTCATTGGCTCGCCAGAGGCATAATATGAGCGCGCAAAGCTCGCGGACAAAACCATTACAACGCCGATTAAAAGTATCACCAGCGTAAGTACGAGAAAAGGTTTGTCGACGCCGAGTTTTTTCTGATGGGTGTCAACGAATTCCGACGACAATTCACGATGCTCCCAATTGGGCTTCCCGTCGGCGCCGGCTTCGGCCTGGATGTCGCTGAGCCCCTCGTATTCAAATTCCAAATTTCTTTTATCCATGTTTCACACTTCCATCAAACAACTTCCGGGTTCACCGGAGGTATACCCCCAGGTAGGATATTATCGCGAACGCGGTAGATACGGCTGTAAATACTATGAACACCTTATACTCGCTCCACCCGCACAGTTCCAAGTGGTGGTGGAGCGGCGCCATTTTGAATACCCTCTTGCCATGCGTCATTTTGTAATACGTGATCTGAATTATGTCGGAAAAGGTTTCGACTAAATAAACTATCCCCAGGAAAATAAGGATAAGCGGCATATCCATCGCAAATGCCAGCGCGCATACGGCGCCGCCGAGGAACAATGAGCCGGTATCGCCCATAAAGACCTTCGCGGGGTGGAAATTAAAGAAGAGAAACGCCACGAGGCCGCCCGCAAGCGCAGCCGCGAATATCCCATACTCCCTGTAACCCCAAAAGCCCGCGACAACCGCGAAAAATATCGCTACTGGGATTGAAACGCCTGTGGCAAGCCCGTCCACGCCGTCGGTTATATTGACCGCGTTGACCGTCGCTACGGCCACAAAGGCTGTAAAGACGTAATAAACCGGCCCTGGTATCGTTATGGATACATTGAAAAATGGTATGTACAAGTTGGGCGTCAGGTTGCCCGTTAATTCCATAAGCAGCACGAACCCGACTGCAGCTATGAGCTGCAGCAGGAACTTGTGCGCCGCTTTCAAGCCAAGGTTCTGCTTCTTTTTTAATTTATAGTAGTCGTCTACGAACCCTATCGCGCCATAAACCATTGCAAATACAAGGATTATTATATGGCTAAGCGTGCCTTCTTTCGCTTTATACAGCCCGACCGTAAAGCACGCCACCGTTATCCCGACAATAAACGCGACACCGCCCATCGTCGGCGTGCCCTGCTTGCTGTTGTGCCAAACGGGGCCGTCTTCGCGTATGGACTGGCCTGCTTTAATACGCCGCAACATTGGTATAAGGATAATCCCCATTATACCTGTGACTGCCAGCGACACGACAAACGCAATAATAAGCTGTACGACCATTACTCTTCCCTTCCGAAGAACTCCGCTACGACTTCCCTCTCGTCAAAATGTGTCTTTTCTTTGCCGAAGACCTGGTATGTCTCGTGACCTTTCCCTGCAAGGATCAAAACATCTCCCGGCTGCGCGTTTCCCAGCGCCCAATATATCGCCTCCCGGCGGTTTTCTATCACACGATAAGCCTTTTGCTTTTTCCCTATACCAACAAGGATATCCCTTATAATAGCGCCCGGCTCCTCCGTTCTCGGATTATCTGATGTTATGACGGTGTAATCGGAGAGTTTTGCCGCTGCCGCGCCCATCAGCGGGCGCTTAGTCTTGTCGCGGTCCCCGCCGCAGCCAAACAGGGTTATGACCCTGCCCTGCGCAAATCCTCTGGCTGTCTGTATTATCTTCTCAAGGGCGTCCGGCGTATGCGCGTAGTCTATCAGCACTGTAAAGTCCATGCCGGTGGGCACGACCTCCGCTCTGCCCTTTACTGCGCCGCACGTTTGCATAACAGCGGCAGCGCGTTCGATTTCAACGCCCAGGAGCATCACTGCCGACATTGCCGCGAGCGCGTTGTATACTGAAAAGATGCCGGGGATATTGAGCAGCGTCCTGTTAAGGCTCCCAACTGCCAATGCGCAAAACTCCACCCTGTTCATCCGGAGCTTTATATCCTTGCCGACAAGATCGGCTGAGAGGTCCTTTGTCGAGTATGTCATCACCGGCTGCGCTGCGCCGCTTGCCATTATGTGCGCATATTCGTCGTCAATGTTTATCACGGCGTGGCGGCAGTGTGAAAACATGCTGGATTTTACTTTCGCGTAATCATCCATCGAATCATGAAAATCGAGATGGTCCGGCGACAGGTTCGTATATACGCCGACTTCAAATTCTATACCGTGGACCCTATGGAGCTGCAGCGCGTGCGACGAGACCTCTATTACCGCATACTGGCACCCCTCGTCAGCCATCACCCTTAATAGCTTTTGTGTTTCATAGGATTCGGGCGTCGTACGTTCGGTGGGCAGTTCCCTTTCGCCTATCATGTTCCTGTTTGTTCCTACAAGCCCGACTTTTGCGCCGATACATTTTTCGATTAGCTGTTTTATCAGGTCTGTCACGGTAGTCTTGCCGTTTGTGCCGGTAACGCCCACAAGCCTTAGTTCGGAAGCCGGATAGCGGAACCATGCCGCGGATACGGCAGCTAGCGCCTTGCGGGAATCACCGACCGTGACATACGGCGCCGCAATCGTGGGGGCCTCTTCGCACAGTATGCATACCGCGCCTTTTCCGGCGGCTTCCTCGATATACCTGTGCCCGTCGCTGTCAAACCCTTTTATCGCGACAAAGAGCTCGCCCGCCATGATCGTCCTGCTGTCAAAACTTATGCCATGGACCTCGATATTCATATCGGCGGCAACGACCTTAATATCTGTTTTTTCAAGCAGGTATTTTAGCAACATATCTTCTTCTACCCTCGCAATTCAATAACGTCCTTGTCGATGAGCGTTACCTCTACTACCGAGCCATACGCAACCTCTTGCCCGCTTGGTATCGACTGGACGGAAACCGCAACTTTGCTGTTTGATTTCGGCGCGCCGGATGTTCTTATAAACAGCCCCCTGCCTTCGAGCGACTGCTTGGCGGAGGAATATGTCATGCCGTAGAGCAGCGGGACCGCGACCGTCTCCTGCGGGACTTCTTCATCTGCGTAGATTATGACAGTCGCGCCGGACGCCACGTGTGCGTTTGCCAGCGGTAACTGTCCCGTGACGTTTTCGCCGTCGCCGACGACTTTATACTCGAAGCCCAGGCCCAATAAGTACTCTTTTGTCTCCTCGACATTTTTCTCAGTTATTCGCGGCATGTTGATGTTTATGTCCTTGATGTCATCATCCGTGTACTTCGGCGTGATGCCCAGGCACAGCGGCAGGATGTCCGCAAGCATACTCCCTACAGCCGGCGCCGCCATTGAACCGCCGCTTATGGATATGCCTGTTTTTCGGCTCGGGGTGTCGAGTAGCAGTAGTATAATTATCTCAGGATCGTCCGCCGGGGCAAAGCCGCAGAACGAAACGATGTAGTCTTTTGGCGCGTTCTCCGCGCTCTCCGCTATCTGCACGACGTTTTCGGACGTACCTGTCTTTCCGCCGACGCTGTAGCCTATTATCTGCGCGTTCGTGCCCGTACCGGTCTTTACGACGCTCTCGAGTATCCCGCGTACGGTCGCCGACGTCTCGGAGCTTATGACCTGGCGGCGGACCGTCGGTTCCGTTGCTTCGATGATATTGCCGTTGCTGTCGGTGACTTGTTTTACAATATACGGTTCCATCAGATATCCGCCGTTGACTGCCGCCGCCGCCGCAGTTATCATTTGTATCGGCGTCACGTTAAACGTCTGGCCGAATGTCGCGGAGGCAAGCTGCGACTGGTTATATCTGGCAAAGAACACGCTATCGTCCCACCAGAGGCTGCGCCCCTCCGCGTTGCTGTCGAGGCCCGTCTTGTCGCGCAGGCCAAACGCGCTGATATATTTGTAGAATGTCCGCGCCCCTAGCTTGAGCCCCATCTCAACGCACGCTATGTTGCACGAGTTCTGCATCGCCTCGGTCAGCGTTTGTTCGCCGTGCCCCCATCGCCTCCAACAACGGACCGGTTTGTCCTCCTCGCGCCCCTGAATCTCCTTTAGGCCCCTGCAATTAAAAACACTGTTAGGGTTAACAATGTTTTCCTCAAGGGCCATTGAGAGCGTTATGATCTTAAACACCGATCCCGGCTCATAAGTGTCCGCCAGCGATCTGTTGCGCCATTGAAGGAACTGGGCTTTATGGAACGCTTCTTTATACTCCTCTTCGTCCTCTATATAGCTGAGCCTCTCCATTTCACTTTCGCTGATGCTTAGAAAATCGTTCGGGTTGAAATTCGGGTGGCTTGCCATTGCGAGTATCGCTCCCGTTTTTGCGTTCATTGCAATACACATTGCGCCGTTTTGTATGTCATAGTCCACAATTGCCTGGTCCAGGTGTTTCTCGACGAAATACTGGATAGTGGCGTCAATGGTGAGCGTTATGTTGTTGCCGTCCTGCGCGTTGTAGTAATCGTCATATCCGCTGAACATGAGGTCCGTGCCTTTTGCGTTTTTAAGCCTTACCCTTCTGCCGTTGATCCCGGTCAGGTCGCCGTCATAACGCTTTTCCAAGCCGTCCAGGCCTTTGTTATCCGTTCCCACAAACCCCAGCACTTGGCTGGCGAGCGTGCTGTTTGGATAATATCTTTTTGAGGCTGGCTCAAAATGTACGCCGCTAATTTCATTTTCATTGATGAATTCGCGGACTTGATCGGCCTGGTCGTTTTCCACTTTTAGCTTTATAATTTGATATTGCGATTCTTTCTTAGCCGCCTTTTCAGTGATAGATTCGTACGATACGTCCAGGATAGCGGACAACCCGTTTGCAATGAGGGCGACGTTCTGGTCGTCCCGGTCAATTTCATACGGGCTGATAAATACATTTTCAACGGCGGCGCTAATCGCGAGTATCTTGCCGTTTGTGTCAAAAATCGTCCCGCGTGACGCCCTTATTGTCGATTGGCTTAATTGGGCGTCCAGCGCAAGCGCTTCGTATCGGCCGTTACTGCCTATCTGGACTTCATACAATCTGGCGGCAAGTACCACAAAAGCGATGACTCCACACACCGCCAGCAAAATTATTGTACGAAAGAACAGCGCCCTGCCCGGCTTTTGCGTTCGTTTTCTCTTTTTCGGCTTTTCTTCCATAAGATTCTGCTTTCCAATCTATTTTGTTTCTATTCAGGTAGTATCCGAAAAACTGCCTTTTTAATGCTTCTATTTAAAATATTTCAGCAGTGACGAAATAAATTCGCCAAACCCGTTAAGCGAGCTTTCGTCGCTGGCGCCAATTACCTCCGCCCTGTCGATCGGCGTGCTATGGATAATTGCTATCTGGTCGGCTTCCGGTTTTGACATACCCAGCACGTCCCTTGCATATCTTTCGATCTCTTTCATATCTATTACGTTTTCGTACGCAATTTCGAGCTTCTTCTGCTGCTCCGTCAGTTCCTGGAGCTGGGCGTTAAGCTTGACGGTTTCAGCGGCTACTTCGTTGTAGCTGATCTGCGCCAACATGACGAAAATCATTAGGACAGCCGCAGTCAGTGAGCCAAGTATCGCAAACAGCGATATGCCGGGCACCCTTTGCGCAACGGCTGCGGCCCTCGCCTTTTGCCTTTGGAGCGTACGCTCTTGCGGCAGCGGTATTTCCTCGGGCCTTGTTTCCGGTTCGTCAAAAATCTCCCGTGCAGGGGCTGCCGAGCCATAAAAGTATTTGCTATAGTCGCTGTCATAATCGAGAACTCTTGCTGCCTCTGCCATTGTTTTCACCTTCTTTTATCGTGCTGTTTTTATACCATTCTCTCCGCTATTCGCAGCTTTGCGCTTCTTGCCCTCGGGTTGAGTTTTGCTTCTACTTCGCCTGGGGTGATCGGTTTTTTTGTTATCGCCTTTAGCGTCGGTTTGAAACCGCAAACGCATATCGGGAAGTCCTTTGGGCAGACGCACCCTTTTTCGCGGGAGGCAAATGAGTTCTTTACAAGCCTGTCCTCAAGTGAATGGAAGCTTATTACGCATATCCTCGCGCCTGTTTTCAGCCTGTCCGGCGCCGCCTCCAGCATCCGGGAAATGTAGCTTAGTTCATCGTTAATTGCGATTCTTATGGCTTGATAGCAGCGTTTTGACGGATGTTGCGCTTCCCTTCTCGCGGCTGCCGGGATTGCCGACAGGATAATGCTGTTGAGGTCGAATGTCGTGTTAATCGGCGTGTCGGCGCGTTTTCTCACAATCGCGCGCGCTATCGGTGCGGCATATCGTTCCTCGCCAAATTCGTAAAATATCTTGCGTAGTTTCTCCTCAGTCCAGTTGTTGACCGCGTCGCGCGCCGATAGCCCGTTACTCCTGTCCATGCGCATATCGAGCGGCGCATCGTGCATATATGAAAACCCGCGCTCAATTTCGTCAAGCTGTGGCGATGAGACCCCAAGGTCAAATATCATCCCGTCCGCCAGGTCCACGCCGTTTTGATCAAGTATCTTTGATATATCGCCAAAATTCCCGTGTACGAGTTTAATTTGAGTTTTATACTCCAAAAGCTCCCGGCTTGTCTTTTCTATCGCATCGGCATCGCGGTCAATTGCTATCAAGCTTCCTGTGCCGAGTTTTTTTGCTATCTCGCGGGTGTGCCCTCCGCAGCCAAGCGTTCCGTCGACATATGTCCCATCGGGCTTTATTCTAAGGCCTTCGATGCATTCTGTTAGCAGTACAGGTATATGTTCCATCAGAAGCCGTATTTCTCAATCACATTCTTGAGACTATCATGATTTCTTTCTTTGTCCTCAATGACCTTGTATTTCTCGCAATCCCAGATTTGAACGTATAGCCCGGTCCCGATTATCGTGACGTTTTTCATCAGCCCGGCAAAGTCGCGGAGGTCTTTTGTGAGCGGGATGCGCCCTTGTCCGTCGAGTTCCACCTCGGCTGCATTTGCGAAGAGTTGGCGCAGTTCCATTTGCGCCGACTGCGGCATTGTCTCGAGCTTCTCTTCCGCCTTCCGCCATCTTTCGATTGTATAAATTGTGAGGCACTCTTCGAACGAGATCGTGACGTAAAACTTGTCCCCCAGTTTTTCGCGTAAGCGGGCAGGGATAAACAGACGCCCTTTGGCATCTATCGAATGTTGGAACTTGCCATACATTATTCTTCCCCACCAATCTTGAATCGTGGGAGTATTCAACACTTCGCCCCACTATTCACCACTTCAGTGTATTTGATTATAATAGCGCTCCACCTGCGTTGTCAATAAGAAATTTGAAAAAATTACATTTTTTTTTTGAAAATTTCTGTGTTTTCGCGAGGCGTGCGAGCGCATTTTTTTGACTACTATATATGGTGTTTCAATATCACTATACATACAAAATAACAGCCCGGATAAATCCGGGCTGCAAAGTGCTTTATAATTTCTTCTACTCCGCCTCTGTCGGTGGGCGCGGGGCTTGGGCGGCGGCCCCGGCTGCGCGGGCGGCTTGCCTGAATTTCGACCTCGATTCCCTGAGTTCGCTGAGCGCCGCGGCAAGCGCTTCCTCTGTGCGTTGCATGGCGTCGTCTACGTATTCGTTCGCCACGCGGCGAAGCTCCGTCGTGGAGGATTCTGCATATGAGAGCATCTCGTGGCTCTTTGCCCTCGCTATCCGTGTTATTTCTTGTTCGTCAATCAGTTGTCTCGCGCGCTCTTCCGCCGTCCGGCGGATAGCTTCCGCTTCTCGCTTGGCATTGTTTATGAAATCAGCCCTCGCGTCAAGCAGTCTTTTTGCCTCTGCAATTTCAGTCGGAAACGCAGCCCTGATTTCATCAAGCAGGTCAAGCGCTTTATCCCGTTCGATAACGCACTTCTCCGCTCCCAGCGGAAGCCCCCATGCTTCAGAAATCATAGAATGGAGCATTTCTAACAATTCAGGTATCCTGCTGCTCATAATGTTACCTACGCACCTCTCTTTCAACTTTTTTTTGGACTTCTTCGATAATCTCCGATGGGACAAATGTACGCAAATCCGCTCCGTACCTAGCCATTTCCTTGACGACCGATGAACTGAGGTACGTATATTTTTCGCTGGACGGCAAGAACAGCGTTTCAATGCGCGGCTCAAGCTTTCTGTTGATCGATGCTATCTGAAACTCCCATTCAAAATCAGATACGGCGCGCAGCCCTTTTATTATCACGTTTGAGCCCCTGTCCTTCATGAACTTTACAAGTAATTCTTCTGAAGACTCGACCCTGACGTTTGGGTATTCGGTTATAGTCCGCTCTACAAAGCCTACTCTTTCCTCAAGGCTAAACAGCGGGCGTTTATCGGAATTCACGACGACGCACACCAGCAACTCGTCGAATAAAGCTGCTGCCCGCTTAATAACGTCGAGGTGCCCGAGAGTGATGGGATCAAAGCTGCCCGGATACACGGCTATACTCATAAGGAGCTTACACTTTCTGGTTGGAATTGCCCCTGCATGGGCTGGTTAAGCCTCGCGCTCGTACCTTGCTATCTTTACGGCGCCATATTTATATTCCTTTTGCAGAAAATATGGCGGCGTGACTGACGGCGCCGCGCTGTCGGCTTTCATTTCACAGATTATTATACCATTCGGATTCAATTTGTCAAATTCTATTATCTTTGACAGGGCCCTGCCTGCCAGCGGAGTTTTGTATGGCGGGTCAATAAAAATGAGGTCAAACTTATCTTTTTCCGGTGGGCTGGCGGCTCTGTACTCTCCCCCCAGAAATTTCAGCGCATCGCGGGTATAGACGCACGCCGAATCAGAAAATCCGCATATTTTCAAATTTTCCCAAATCAGCTTTACCGCTTCCGGCTTCGAGTCGACAAACACGGAGCTCTTCGCGCCGCGTGACAGCGCCTCTATGCCCAGTTGGCCTGTCCCGGCGAACAGATCCAGCACCCTCCTGCCTTCGATGTCGAATTGAATGATGTTGAAAACCGACTCTTTGACTAGATCGCTGGTCGGCCTGATTTCAAACCCTTTTGGCTCTTTGAGCTTCCGCCCCCTGGCTGTCCCGCTAATAACTCTCAATCAGTTAATCCCCTCTATGCCAACGTGAGGCTCCTCTCCACAGCCCATCGGGCTTGTGCGCTCACGGGCGAAATGACTTTGCTTTCACTTGCCTTTCCCGTGAAAATGCTCATAAATGCTTTTTGCCGCGTTTTTCGGTACCACCATTGATAGCTCTTCTACCGTCGACGTTGAAATAGCTTTGAGGCTGCCAAACTTCTTTAATAGAGCGTTTCTTCGCTTTTCCCCCACGCCGTCTATTAAGTCAAGTTTTGATTTGTAGCTGTTTTTCGAGCGCAGGCTCTGGTGATAAGTAACCGCAAACCTGTGCGTTTCTTCCTGTATCGTGCCGATAAGGGCGAATACAGCCGGGTTTGCCGAAAGCCCGATCTCTTCCCCGTCAGGCGTAACGAGGGCGCGGGTGCAGTGCTTTGAGTCCTTTACCATTCCATACACCGGCAGGTCTATTCCGGCTTCCCTGAGCACCTTTCGCGCGGCGGACGCGTGGGCTGTCCCCCCGTCAATAAGCATTATATCCGGCAACTGCACAAATCTCTCGTCCTCTTTCTTATAGCGCGCTATCCGCCTTGACAGTACTTCAATCATGCTGTGATAATCGTCCTGGCCGCGCAGAGTTTTTATTCTAAAATGCCTAAAACCTTTTTTGCTCGGCTTGCCCCTGACAAATACGGTCATGGAGGCGACAATATCGGAAGAGCCGGTGTTTGAGATGTCGAACGCTTCAATCCGCTCCGGCATCGTTTCGAGCTTAAGGGCGCTTTGGAGCCATTTGTGCGTTTTCAGGGTTTTTTCTTCGTGCGTCGACGCGCGCATTGCCTCGTCGCGCGCGTTGACGTTTGCAATTTCAACAAGCTTGCCTTTGTCGCCGCGCTGTGGCAACAGGATATTCACGCGGCGGCCTGATTTTTCTGTAAACAGCTTTTCCAAAAGGTCCGAGTCAGGGGTCGAAAACGGGAAATAGATAGTCCCCGGCAAAAAACCGCGCTTCTCATAGTACTGCCGCACGATAACGGACAGCGCCTCCGAGTTGCCCTCGATTGGCGTGTCGAACAGTTCGAAGTCCTTTGAGACGAGTTTGCCGCCGATAAAGTGCAAAACGGTAAAACAGCTTTTCGTGAAACCGCGGAAAAAACCAACGATGTCCGTATCCGCCATCGACCCGGCGATAACCAGCTGCTTTTGCTCGAGCTGCCTCACAGCCCTCAGGCGGTCGCGCTTTTCCGCCGCAATCTCGAATAAAAAGTTCTCGGCCGCTTCGCTCATTTCTTTTGTAAGCTTATCGATCATCCCGCTTGTTTTTCCCTGGAAAATATCTATGGCAGCCCGGATAGTATCCATATACTCCGCCGCATAATCGGCATTTTGGCAATAGGCGCGGCACGCCCCCATATAGTAGTTCAGGCATGGGCGCTCTTTTCCTATGATTCGCTTGATGTCCTTTCCGCATGTCGGAAGCTTCAGCGCATTGCTAACGGCACCAATCGCCTCGCGGACAACGGTCCTTCCGCTGTATGGGCCCAGGTACAGCGCGTTATCGTTAAGGGGTTTCGAAACGATTTCGAATATCGGATAATCGCTTTTCATATCGACACGAATGAACGGATATCCTTTATCGTCGCGCAGTTTTATATTGTACTTAGGTTCATGATGCTTAATCAGCGAGTTCTCGAGTACAAGCGCTTCAAATTCAGAATCTACGATAATAACGTCAAAATCTGCGATTCTTGATATCATCGCCTCAGTTTTCGCGTCGTGTGAGCCGTGAAAATAGCTGGCGACGCGGCTTTTCAGACGCGCAGCCTTACCGACATATATTACGCGGCTCTGTTTATCTTTCATTATATATACGCCAGGCAACAGCGGTAACCCCTGTGCCTTTTCACGCAACTTTTCCATTAAACCAAACACCCCGGTTAGCAGACTGTAGTAAATTATCGCATAAATCCATCAAAAAAGCAAATAATCTGATTCTCTTTTTGCTTTTTGCTATCACAACCCCATTGCGATATGCTATAATGGATTTTGTACAACCATTTTATTTTAAGGAGTTTGCGTATGAATGTTGCTTTGATCACCGATTCTTTCCCGCCGATGATTGACGGCGTGAGCCGCAGTGTGTTGGGGTATGCCAGGGCACTGCATGAGGGCGGGCATGGCAAGTGCATTGTTATAGCACCGCATATGCCGCGCTTGAAATACGACTACCCTTTCCCTGTCTACGGGTTCGCCTCAGTAAAGCTGCCTCTTGACGAATACAGGGCCGGCCACCCGTTTATACCATATCTCATCAGGAAACTAAAGCCCATGGATATTGATATTATCCACGCGCACAGCCCATTCATTTCGATGACGCTCGCGCGCGAGCTTCGGCGTTATTTCAAGATTCCCATTGTGTTTACACAACACACAAAATGGGATTTTGACATCGCGGCGGTCGTTTCTTCTGATATTTTACGTAAGAGGATAGAACGTTTCGCCTACAATAATCTCAGCAGGGCCGACGATCTATGGGCTGTCAGCCGCGGCGCGGGCGAGCACCTTATCAGCCGCGGTTATCAAGGGAGTTACATCGTCATGCCGAATGGCACGGATTTCCCCAAAGGTGTCGAAAACCCTGAAATGCTCGCGCAGATAAACGCCCGCTTTAACCTGCCTGACGGCGTCCCTGTTTTCCTTTTTGTCGGGCGTATGAGATGGTATAAAAACATAAGCCTGATACTGGACACGCTCGAGTTGTTGCGGGATTCGCATTTCGACTTCAGGATGATCTTTGTCGGGGACGGCAAGGATGTTGTGGAAATCAAGAAAAGAACAGTGGAACAGGGCCTGTCGCATCTTGTCCATTTTACCGGCAGGATAAACGATAGGCACACTTTGATGTCATATTTCATGCGTTCCGACCTCTTTCTTTTCCTTTCCAGCTACGACAACGCGCCTCTCGTGATACGCGAGGCTGCGGCTTGCGCCTGCCCGGCGCT
>Ga0123353_10011152_pt1 | contig 12638 bp, 11 predicted proteins | sample TergutLab28metaG_3_FD_92763 | JGI IMG/M metagenome (GOLD analysis project Ga0123353, IMG submission 92763) | Labiotermes labralis P3 segment gut microbial communities from Petit-Saut dam, French Guiana - Lab288 P3 | ecosystem: Host-associated > Arthropoda: Insects > Digestive system > Gut ... | reverse complement strand
TGGAACGAATGAAGGAATTGCGCAATCATTTTCATAACATGAAGATGGACGAAACGTTTTTTGATAATCTGACATAACCATGCCCCGCCGACGACAAACAACAATCAATCTGAAAGAGTTGAAATACTTTCCGTAAACCCCTGATATTCAAGTGGAGATAAGGGGAATCGAACCCCTGACCTTTTGACTGCCAGTCAAACGCTCTAGCCAACTGAGCTATACCCCCATTTGAGGCAGCAAAAATAATCAATGATTTGTTAACTTCTCTATTTTTGCGATTTTTTTTTCAGATTTCTCTAATTTTCGATCAATTTTTTGATGCGTTCGATCTGTTCCTGTTTCTTTACCTCACGTAATTTTCGTCCGGTTTTTGTGAAATATTGATGCATTCCGATAAATTTCAACTGTTGTTTGTTCCAGTCATTGAGCGACAGCGACTGGTTTTGCGCTTTCAATTCGGCATACAGGGCATTCGATACGGGCACAAAGTCGGTGCGTCCGAGATAATCAAGATCAGAATCGCAGATGATGGATTCAAGCAGATCGCTGGGCTTGGGGGGTAACTTGGTAGCCATGATGATACGGCAGATCTGATCTATTTCTTGGGGCGTATACTGATATTTGGGAAGTGTCTCACGGGCAATCTCTACACTGCACGCTTCATGATTGGCGTATGAAACGATATGACCTACATCGTGATAAAGCGCCGCAGTTTTGAGTAACAACAACTGATGATCATCCAAACCTTCAGACCATCCGATCAATTCGCTTTCCGTTACCACATCCACCGTATGTTTGACATTATGATAATAAAGATATTTCGGAAGTCCTTTTTCCAATTTATCTAAAATAAACTCCTGCAAATCGCTGAATTGCACCAACATCAGTTGTGTTCTAAATCTTTGGTTTGGCAGGTATCTTCTAAAACCATCAGCAAATCCCATTTTAAACCCATAAACGGTAAAAAGGTCTAATTTATTGCTGTATTTCACGGGTAATGCGCCAGTGTAGCGGCAATCAAACAATTCCTTCACCAATTCGCAAGTTGTAGCCGATATGGTAATCGTGTTTTTTGTACCGATGGAACCTATCCGGCTTGCTACATTCACCGTATCTCCTTTCAAATCGTAGCCGTGTTGAATTCGTCCGCCAATCATAGCAGTAACCGCGCCTGTATGTATTCCGATGTTGATACCCCACACGGAATCGTCATCTTTTTGCGTTTCGGTTTCAACAATATTCAGCATTTCAAGGGCAGATAATGTAACCGTGAAAGGGTTGGTTATATTTTTTTCGAGAATGCCTCCCGCGTAAATCAGATTGTCGCCTATACTATGCAGTTTCAATAATTGATATTTTTCGACAACTTCATTGAACCTGATGATAAATTCGTCGAGTTTGTCCATGTGTCCCAAAGTATTGTGAGCAGCAGATATAACATCCGAAAAACCCTTTATTTCTACAAACATTATAGTAACCGTGCCAAATTTAGTTGGTTTTAAGGGTTGCCTGACCATATCGCCCTGCTCCTTCTTGGCTTTTTCGATCCACACCCTGCATTTTTCAACTTCGTCGGAAAGTTGGTTATACGATTCTGTAAGGACGCGCTGTTTTTCTTTCAGATCTTTATTCTCTGAAACCAAGGACGCTATACGTTTAATTAATTGTTGTTTTGAACCGGATTCCATCATTTTTAAAAAAACGGGTGCAAGGTAAGAAAATAATCGTATCTTTGTATTTATTTTTAATTATTTTGAAAATGAAACGATTATTTTGGATCATCATTGCGTGTGTTTTGCTGCATTCATGTAAGCAACACACAGGATACATCATTAGAGGCGTTCTTGCCGACGCCGACGGAACGAAAGTGGTTTTGAAAAAACTAACCCTGGATTTCGACGAACCGATAACGATAGACAGTTGTGTCGTCAAAAAAGGAAAATTTATGATGAAAGGGTTTGTGGAATATCCGGAGTATTGCCTGTTGTATGCCGGAAATAACGGACCGGTACGTCTATTCGTGGACAATTCGGTCATTGACATAAACCTTAATCTTCAAAAGATTCAGATTTCGGAAATTAACGGTTCAAGAGAAACTGATTTGCTTGTTGCATTTTATGCTCAACTGTCTACATTCGGGGACAGCGCATCGAAAATAAACGACGATTACCTGGCATTGAAAAATTCCGAAGAAATCATAGTCGAAAAGGAAAAGGAATATCTTGCCAGAATGGACACGATAAGGCAGCAACGTATTGTCTTTATGAAACAGTTTGTTGAAGAGCATCCCAATAGCATAATTACTGCATTGATTATTCGAGAATTACTTCCTGATTTGTCGCCCGAAGAATTAGAACAATATGCCAGCAGTTTCGATGAACTTAATAGTCAATCGCCTTGGGTGCAAAATCTTAAAGAAAAAGTAGAGACAACAAAACGTCTCGACATCGGGCAAACTTTTGTTGATTTCACAATGACTACGCCCGACGGAAACGAAATATCCCTCTCTGATTATGCAGGCAAAGACAAATATGTCCTGATTGACTTTTGGGCGTCGTGGTGCCGGCCTTGTCGGATGATTAATCCACATTTAGTGAAAATATATCGCAAGTTCAAAGATAAAGAGTTTGAAATAATAGGCGTTTCTTTAGACAAAGACAAAACCGGATGGAAAAAAGCCATCAAAGACGATGAGCTGGAATGGGTTCAAATGTCTGATTTAATGTTCTGGAAAAGCAAAGCCGTCAAATTGTATATGGTGAACACTATTCCTTATAACATTCTGTTAGACAAGGAAGGAAACATTCTTGCCAAAGGACTGCTCCCTGATGAATTGGAAATGAAATTGACGGAGTTAACAAAGCCGAAAGAATAATTTCTAAGAATTTGTTAAAAAAAAGTAAAGAAATAATTTTTTTATTTCAAAAAGATATAACTTTACCGTTTTTATTTTGGGTTCGCGAAATGACAGATTTGAAATACTTGCAACAAATGACCGGCAATGATAGCTCAGCGATGCGAGAGTTTATTGACTTGTACCTGAATCAATTAAATGATATGCAGGCTGATGTTGCCTATTTAATGGAATGTAGGAATTGGTACGAATTAAGTCGCTTGGCAGATAAAATCAAATCGTCGGCTCTAATCATGGGTGTTGATCAAATAGCTGACGAGATGAAAGAATTGGAACAATTGGCCATAGAAGGTAAAAATTCGGAAAAGTATCTTGATTACGTTGAAAATTTGAATACATTAATAGATCTAGTCAGAGTTGAACTTGAGCCATATTTAGAAGATAGACAAATAGACATCATAAAAGAATAGAAGGATATGCTAAAAATTAATTCAATAGGAGATGTTACTGAGGTAAAGTTTGAGAATCTCCAAAAGCTAAATGTTCTGGTAAGTGATACAATAAAAACAGGTCTTTTAAAATTATTCGAAAAACCAAACGCAAAAGTTCTGCTCAACATGGAAGGTATTCATTTCCTTGATAGTTCGGGTTTTGCTGCGTTTTTATCAGTATCAAAAACTGCCCAAAAAAACAACGGGCAAATGATATTTTGCAATATAAGTAATTCAGCTTTAGATCTTTTTAAAGTTTTGCAATTGCACAACGTTTTTTGTATCATCAACGATCAAAATGAAGCCGTAAAATCGTTTAAATAAATAGAATAAAAACAACACAATCATTAAAATGAAAAAGGCACTGATATTTGCGTGTTTATGGATTACACTGGGTACAACCAGCACCATGACAGCGCAGGATGCCCCGTCGTGGGCAAAAGAAACCGTCGTTCAAAAAGAAAAACGGATGGCATGGTGGACACATGACCGTTTCGGAATGTTCATCCATTGGGGAATTTATGCCGTACCGGCGCGACACGAATGGGTGAAAAACAGAGAAAGAATATCGGATGAGGATTATCAGATTTATTTTGACCACTTCGATCCCGATTTGTACAATCCAAAGGATTGGGCTGCAAAAGCGAAGGCTGCCGGTATGAAATATGTGGTATTGACTTCCAAACATCATGACGGATTCTGTCTATGGGATAGCAAACATACAGATTTTAAGGTAACCAACACGCCTTATCAAAAAGACCTGATCAAGCCTTTTGTGGATGCTTTCCGTGCTGAGGGTATTCGTATCGGATTCTATTATTCGTTGATAGACTGGCATCATCCCGATTTTACTTTTGACAGCCGACATCCAAATGGACCAAGAAATCCTGAAGAACTCAAAGCTGCCAACGAAAAACGCGATATGAAGAAATATCAGCAATACATGAAAAATCAGGTTACCGAACTTTTAACTCAATTCGGACAGATAGATATTCTCTGGCTTGATTTTTCTTATCCGGGAGAAAACGGTAAGGGGCATCAGGATTGGGATGCAGAAGAATTGTTGAGATTGGTTCGTAAACTGCAACCCAATATCCTTGTGGATAATCGCTTGGATTTGACTCATACTGATTGGGGTTGGGATTTTTTAACTCCCGAACAGTTTATGCCGAAGGAATGGCCTACGCTACGCGGACAACGTGTTCCATGGGAAACCTGCCAGACATTTTCGGGTTCATGGGGATACTACCGCGACGAATATACATGGAAAAGCGTGCACCAGTTGGTAGTGATGTTGATCGAAACCGTCAGTAAAGGCGGTAATCTGTTGCTCAATGTCGGTCCCACAGCACGCGGCGTATTCGACGACCGTGCCGATGAACGTCTCAATGGTCTTGCCCGCTGGATGAAATTTCACGATCGCTCAATTTACGGATGTACCCAAGCGCCGGATGAATATAAAGCGCCGGATAATTGTCTGTTAACCTACAACCCTCAAACCAAACGGTTATACGTTCATGTGCTTGAATGGCCCTTCCGAACTTTGCATTTGACCGGATATAAGGGTAAAATCAAGTACGCGCAATTACTCAACGATGCTTCGGAAATCAGATTTCGGGAGTCAGGGCAGGGTGGTTACAATACTTCCGAATATTCGGGAGTAAATGACATTATGTTGACCCTTCCGGTGGAAAGACCAAATGTGGAAGTGCCTGTAATTGAGTTGTTTTTAGAATAGACTTGTCTCGTTATTTTATTGAATTAGCATACAAGGGAACGCCCTATTGCGGTTGGCAATATCAACCCAACGGAAAATCTGTTCAGGAGGAATTGGAACGGGCGTTCGGTATATTGTTGCGTGAAGATGTCCGGATTACAGGCGCGGGTCGCACGGATGCAGGCGTACATGCGCTTTATTATGTAGCGCATTTTGAGGCTTCGCGGGATGACTTACAAAATGATATTTCATTGATTTACAAATTAAACGGGATATTGCCCCGCGAAATTGCTATTTACGGTATTTATTCCGTTCCACCTCATACGAATGCCCGGTTTAATGCCATTTCGAGAACCTACAATTACAAAATCGCCACAAGAAAAAACCCTTTCACGATTGACTATGCATACCATTTTTACCGTCCTTTAGAGGTAAATAAAATGAATGAATCGGCAGCCATTTTATTGGAATACAATGATTTTGCAAGTTTTCAGAAATTGCCTTCCGACGCCAAAACCACCTTATGTCATGTTCAAAATGCCCAATGGATTGACGATCACAATGGCGAACTGCAATTTGTCATCACCGCCGATCGCTTTCTTCGTAATATGGTGCGTGCAATAGTGGGAACTATGATTGATATCGGTGTTGGAAAATATCTGCCCGAAGATATGCACAGGATTATCCTCGAAAAAGATAGAGGAATGGCAGGCGCTTCAGCGCCGCCACAAGGATTATACCTTGTTAATATTGAATATCCCGAAATACCCGGATTTCACTCTGCTGCCGGAAAACCAATAATAAAAGTTGTTCCTTCGCCTTGACGTGTTTTGAAATTAATGGTTCCACCAGCGCTTTCAATAATGCTGTGTACAATGGAAAGTCCGATTCCCATACCGCTCGACTTGGTGGTAAAGTTTGGACGAAATAATTTATTCAGCATTTCGTCGGGGATACCCATGCCGTTGTCCTTGATTCGCACCCAGATAATACGGTTGATTTTCAATACGTCAATTTGTATCTTTGCCTGACGGTTTCTGGGTATCGCCTGAATAGCATTTTTAATCAGATTGATGAAAACGCGCGAAATCTGTTCCTTGTCGGCGAAGATCATCGCATGTTCCAATCCGTGAAACTCAGTATGAAACGACCTGCGGTTCTCGTCAATAGCAAAAAGCGGCACCACGTTATTGATTTTATCAATCAGATCGAACTTTTCGTTTTGCGGCGCAGGCATTTTGGCAAAATTAGAAAACTCAGTGGCAATAGCCGACAAGGTATCAATTTGTTCTACCAGCGAACTGGAAATATTTTCCATGTAGGCGTCAAAACGTTCTGATTTGTTGTCGTAAGCCCGTTTGAGATGTTGCACACTCAATTTCATTGGTGTCAGCGGATTATTGATTTCGTGTGCGATCTGTTTTGCCATTTCGCGCCATGCCGATTCTCGCTCGGAACGCGCCAGACGAGCCGCGCTTCGTGCAAGTTCATCAATGGCGCGATTGTATTCTTTGACTAAACTGCCCAGTTCGTCGTTTTTGTTGTAAAAAACAGATTCGTTTTTGGCGCCCAATTTGATACTCCTGAATTTTTCCTGTAACATCATCAGCGGAAGCGTGATCTGATTACTCATCATTACCGATACAATCACAGTGATCAGAATGATGATCATGTAGAAGTTGAGCAAAGCCATCACTACATTCGATATTTCTTCGGCAAGCGTGTCCTGCTGTGTGAAATATGCAAGGTTGAGAAAGGCAATCACATTGTTTTCCCTGTCAATAAAAGGCTCATAAGCCGAAATATAATGCAGTCCCCCGATTTCTTCATTTTCGATGATTGAAGCGCGTTGATAAAAAGCCAATTTGATATATGCGTCGGGGTTGATCTGTCTTCCTATAATGCCCATAACAAAAATATCCGATAACGATGTGGCTATCAATTGTCCATGAACATTAAACAGGTTGATATCCGTAAAGAAAAGGAGTTTATAATCCGAGAGCAGCAATGTAAACATTTCTATGTCCGCCTCGTCTTTTTCTTCCTTTTCGTTCTGAAAAAGTAAAGCAGTTGACAGTTCCTTGTGAATAGCCCTCATTTTCTCGTTGACAATATCGTTGTTTTTATTGCGATACTGCCGGTTGATATAAGAAACCGTGAAAATGGCAATAACTGCAAACGAAACCAGAATAACTGCAATCATCGAATATTGTATCTTATTGCGAAAATTCCATTGAAAATTTTTTAAAATATCCGGTGTATTGAAGATCAACCACCCTATTGATACGATGATAAAGAAAAATATAAAAATATACGAGAAGTTAATGACAAGGTCGCCGGTTTTTGGCAAATATGAACTGAGCACCATTATGTTGTTCTCATCGGGACGATACACCACATGTTCCATCCCGTCGGCTTTAACCGTATAGTAATCGCTGTTTCCGATTTGGAAAATATCGCCGTTCAGGTTGTAACTGTAATCGCCATATTGTGATACTCTTCTATTGTTCCTGTATTTGGCATACGAATAACCCTTCAGATTATTACTCTTCACCAAACGTTCGTCGAGCAACAATTCCGGATAACCTACTTCGTCAGAAGCGCCGTTGGGACCAAGTTCAATAAACACCTGCAAAGGCTCATGTCCCTCTTTTTTTACATAAAACCATCCTAAATAAGTTGACCAGTCATAAGGGCGATGATCAATATACCAAAATTCCGAACGGGGCAATTGAGTTCCCATGTTTTCGGTCAGATTTTTATAATATCTGATACAATTGCCCTTGAGTTGTTGATCTATGACCAGCGACGATGAACTGTTGCATACGCAACATCGAAATATATACTGATTCCAATGCGACGAATAAAAATACTGCTTTTTGATATATTGAAGCACATTTTCGGACGTATATGGGAAATCCCTGTAAGCCACCTCTGCCAAAGCGTCTGTATCCGAATTAATCCTTTCGGATATATTTCTGAGTAGAAATTCGGCGGTCAAATCATGCTGTGTTGCCAGATTGGTAACCAATATCATTTTCTGGTCTTTATATTTTTCGTAACTGTACCTGTTGATACTTACCGACGTGAACAACGCCAATATGAAAATTAGCAGGATATAGTGAGAATAACTGTATTTGATTTTTCTTTTCAACTGCATAAATCCTGCAGTTAAGATCACAACAGACAGAAAAAAAATTCCGGTCAGACTGATGGATAAATTTGCCATTCCCCAGCCAATCATCGTCATCGAAAGAATAATGGTGTAAAAGATAATGAATTGGTAATACGTCAATTCCTGTTTGCATAATTGAATCAAATTCGATAACAATAAACAAAACGATGCGAGAAAGATCATGATAATCGCAATGCCGAGTAAACTATATCCATTGAGCAACAATATACGGTTTGGACCCTCGAATATATCATTAGAATTGATAACCAAAATTTTGATTAATCCGCATATCGCAAAAAAACAAACAATCACCGTAAAGAACAACGCGCTGAGGGACAGGAAATATTTCCATTTCCGTTCATATTCATTCTTAAAGTTCAGAAAACGGAATAATTCGAGAATGAAAAAACCAATAAAGATGCACCACAGTCCTAATTCGCCTAATGACGAAAACCACTCCGAGGCAAAATAAACAGGCTTAAAAACATTGAGCTGGTAAAATATTTCCGGGAATTTCCATTTGAGCATGATCAGGCGTATCGCTATCAAAACTAATGCAAGCGCTGAAAGACAGAGTTTTTTGGAACTTGTGGTACGCAATACGCACAAGATACTATCCATCAACCATAAAAGAATAATAATTGCCAGCAAGTACGCCACTGCCTGCAAATATATCCGAAACCAGTAGAAACAGGTATTGTCGAAAATCAACGACCACACGAATTGTCCTGCGCTATTAAAGATCGGATACGAACCATCCTCAAGTTCCGGAGATATTTTCACGTTGTCAGGAAGTCTGAACTGTTTTTGAAAAGCGGTTTTCAGATACTTGTTTTCATAAGTATATACATTCTTGATCAGCACCAGACCTACAATTTTATAGTCATTTTCTTTCTTCACGTACGAAACATATTTCCCGGAAGCGTGCAAACTATTGCCAATACTTACATAAGACTTGTCAAAATCCGATGATGAATAAGTTTCCGGCACCGGCACATCTTTGGTTGACCAGTAATTCAGGGTATCATTGCTGTAAACAAAAAGATACAATCCCTGTTTTTTCAAAAATCCGGCATTCTTGTTGTGAAAATCTATATAACACGGGGTGCGGTTCGTTTCCTGAACGCATTGATTCACCTTGTCCATGTATCGCAACAGGGTTTGTTCCTTTCCCGTAAATATTTTCTGTATCTGACGGGCATGACGATCATCAAACCTTGGAAAAAGAATATTGTGTTCCACAAATTTTCCAAACAACCCCAAACAAAGGAACACGATCACAAGCCGAAAAGACAGTCTTGGGATGCGTCTGATCCGCGTTGGGTTCTGAAATGTTTTTTGATTTTTTGCGATCACGCTTCCAATATTTGATGATTAACGATATTGATGATTGAAAAGACAAAGTTAATAATATATATGGTGTGTTTTCGAGCGGAAAACGAGGTTCGAACTCGCGACCCTCAGCTTGGGAAGCTGATGCTCTACCGACTGAGCTATTTCCGCTTGAATCGCTTCGCAAAGGTAATGATGGATTTTGATTTTGCAAAAATATTTTTACCGCTTGTTAATTAACATTTATTTGAATTTCATTTCGAAAATTACATGTATTTTTGAACCGTAATTTTGAAATCAAAAATATGTGATTATGTTTCAGTTTTCGCATCCTGAATTTTTTTACTTTTTTGCGTTGATACCGCTGTTTTCGCTATTGTTTGTCTGGTATTTGCTTGCGCGAAAAAAGCGTCTCCATCGTTTTGGCGACCTGGAATTGATGGTTCGCCTGATGCCCGAAGCTTCTACGCGGAAACCCGTTGTGAAATTCATCCTTTTGATGATTGCCTTCTCTTTTGCGATAATTGGCGCTTCAGGTCCGAAATACGGCACCAAGTTGCAGGAAACCAAGCGCATCGGCTTCGAGATCATCATTGCGCTCGACGTATCGAACAGCATGATGGCGGAGGATATCCAGCCCAACCGCCTCGAACGCGCCAAACAAGCCATATCGAGGCTTATTGACCGGTTTGTTGACAATCGTATCGGACTAATTGTTTTTGCGGGAGAAGCCTATACGCAACTTCCTATTACTACCGATTTCGTTTCGGCAAAGATGTTTCTTTCCACTATTTCGCCCGATATTGTACCCATACAGGGGACAGCAATTGGCGCTGCCATCAATCTTGCGATCAATTCGTTTCCGCCAACAAGCGAAGCCGGTAAAGCCATTATCGTTATTACCGATGGCGAAAACCATGAGGACGATCCGGTAAAAGCAGCAGAAGAAGCCGTCAAGCGAGGCATCAACGTGTACGCCATTGGTGTTGGCACACCGCAAGGTTCGCCCATTCCCGTCAGGACGGCATCCGGTCAACGCGATTTCATCAAAGACCGCAGCGGAAACACGGTCATCAGCAAACTCGATGAAAAAACGCTTCAGGAAATGGCGATTGCCGGAAAAGGCGTGTACGTGAGAGCGACTACCGCAAATATGGGATTGAATACCGTCTTCGATGAAATCAATAAATTAGAAAAGTCTGAATACGATGCGAAAATCTATACCGATTTTGCTGAATTGTTTCAATGGCCATTTGGCGTGGCTTTGGCGTTTTTGTTGGCAGAGTTGTTGTTGTCCAACCGTAGAAACCGTTTCAGAATATTAGGAATATCAAAATAAAAATAATATGAAAGTAGTAGTATTGTTAATGATCAGCGTTTTTACCGCAAATTTGTACGCTCAGGATAGTACGAAGATTGGCAAAACGGGTTACCGGAAAGATCATCCGGGCGATTTTCGCAGTTTAGTGCGTCAAGGCAACCGTCAATATAATGCCGGAAAGTCAGAAGAAGCTGAAAAATCGTACCGGCGGGCGTTGGATGTAGATCAAAAGTCAGACCTGGCAGCATTTAATCTTGGCAATGCTTTATACCGGCAGCAAAAATACGAAGATGCCGCCAGGGAGTTCGAAAAAACCGCTTCGGGATTGACCGACAAAATGGAAAAAGCCCGGGCGTACCACAATCTGGGTAATTCGTATTTGCAGCAACAGAAACCGAAAGAAAGCATCGAAGCCTATAAACAGGCGTTGCGAAATAATCCCAACGACGATGATACCAAGTATAATTTGTCGTATGCCTTGAATATGCTGAAAGAGCAGGAACAGCAACAACAAAATCAGGACAACAAGGATAATCAGGATAACCAGGATCAGAAAGATCAGCAAAATCAAGATCAGGACCAGCAGCAAGACCAAAAAAAGGACGAAAAGCAGCAGGAGCAACAACAGCAAATCAGCCCTGAAGACGCCCAGCGGTTGCTCGACGCCATTGCACAGGAGGAAAAAGAACTTCAGGAAAAACTCCAAAAACAGGAACGAACCGGACAACGTGGTAAAATCGAAAAAAATTGGTAATTTTGCAAAACCAAATTTAATATAAACATGGATAAGGAAACCATCATTATTAAGCAAAAAGAAATTATTCATTTAGCAAAAACATTTTGCGACGAATATTTAGACGAGGATTATGCCGAACTTTCGGAAAAATTAATCTGCAAATTGGGACGTAAACGTACTGTTCCATTTGTTACCGGAAAAACTGCCATCTGGGCAGCAGCAGTAATTCACGCTTTGGGTACGATTAATTTTCTTTTTGACAAGTCTTTTGAACCATACGTATCAACCGGTGTTGTCAATGATTTTTTTGGAACAAAGCAGGCAACCGTTGGCAACAAATCAAAACAAATCAGAGACTTACTAAAACTTAGTCATTGGGATGCAGAGTTTTCAACGAAACACATGAAAAAAAGCAATCCTTATACAGATTTGATGAAATCATTTGGTTTTATCTTAAAAAAATTCTAAATTGAAAAAATAATCATTTCATAATGAGATATTTATTTTTCATATTATTGATTGTATCCACGACAATACTACAAGCACAGGACGTGCGCGTTACCGTCGAGTGTCCGCGTATTGTGAGAGTTGGCGAACCTTTCCAAATGGCTGTGAAGGTCAACGCCGATGCCAACAACCTCAAGCTGCCCGAAATGAGCGCTTTTTCAATCGTTCGTAATTATGGACGATCCTCAAGCAGTTCGGTTAGCATCGTCAACGGAAAAATGAGCCAGTCAATGGAAGTTACTTTCAACTACATCGTGCAGGCTAACGCGGAAGGAACACATGAAATAGGCGCTGCGGAAGTTACGGTTGACCGTAAGACCTACCAGTCGGCGCCGATAACGGTGCAGGTGGTTGCCGGCGCTGCTTCCACCCAGCCGCAACAGGGTAGCAACAACAACGCCGCCACCGGAGCGCAGCCCGATAATTCGCAAGTGCAGACCAACAACCGCGAGGTATTCGTGGAAGTGCTTACCGATCGCAGGCAGGTGTATCAGGGCGAACCTGT
>Ga0123353_10011151_pt1 | contig 12639 bp, 12 predicted proteins | sample TergutLab28metaG_3_FD_92763 | JGI IMG/M metagenome (GOLD analysis project Ga0123353, IMG submission 92763) | Labiotermes labralis P3 segment gut microbial communities from Petit-Saut dam, French Guiana - Lab288 P3 | ecosystem: Host-associated > Arthropoda: Insects > Digestive system > Gut ... | reverse complement strand
CTACTTGAATGAAAAAAGTAGCGGCTCCAGGTCTAGAAAACAGAGATTAACGGCTGTGGGGAACCGTTGCGCTGACCACGTGACACCCCTCTATCCGCAAAAGTTGGCACTAACTTCGCCGACTGGCGGCGGCCGCTCTGTCGGTATAGTTCGCGTGCGGACTAAGGCCACGGAGTTTGTTTTTTTGTTTGTTTTATGTGATGTACATTTTAAATTAATTTTTACATGGGCTTGTTTTATTTATAGATTCAGACTGAAGTGAGTACATGACTTTGAATATTGCTTACTCTGGGATGTGATGTCATGTTCTTTGGTAGAAGGTATTAGTGTTTCAGAGGAACGTGCTGCTTCCATATCTCTCTGCAGGTTACATGATGCCACAGTGGAGGAGAAAGTAAGCTTCATAGTTACTTTTGTAAGAACCACAAATATCTTAGATAATTTTGTTATTCCAGTGAAAGGCATCAGCTTCTTTGGTCCCAAGAGTGAATATATAGTCTCTGGCTCAGACTGTGGTAACATATATTTCTGGGACAAAGGGACGGAGTCCATCGTGCAGTGGCTGTTAGGAGATGAGAATGGAGTGGTAAGAATAATAGTGCTGTATCCTTGTAGTCCCATATTTTAGGGGGGGTAAGTTCACTGGTAATTCTTTATATAGCTACCAGTCATTAGGTCCATTGGTAACATTGTATATGGTTGCCAGTCGTTATGGAGATACCTGCTGCCTCCACCTTCCACTGTTTAGCTGGAGGAAGCAGGTTCCTATGCAACAGAATACATGGTAGTATAACCCAGAATTAATTTTTACGGCTGTTAAAATTGTGAAAATCTCACATCTTTATCAAAGTTTGGGCCTTGTTTAGGTGTGAGAAAAGTAAGCAGCATGTGATACAATCTCCAGTGGATCTGGTTGTCTGCAAGCCTGCACCCTGTGTGTACCAACTGCCGAGAGTAGGACATATTCTGTAAATGTAATACTCACTCTTGCAAATTATGTTCAGATTTTCATTGCCCATCTTGCAACATTTCTGGTGGTGTTTTGAGTGTTGACACTTATTGTTCTCTTAGCTAGTGTGATGCTCTGAAAGGTGAAGCAAATTATATCTTTAAAATCCTCCTCCCATTTTAATCTCTTTGTCTTTCCAGGATAATTTTTTTTTTTTTTTATAATTTATACAGTAGCATTCTGTAGGATTTTCAGTTACAAAAGTCTATCATTAAATAAAGGAACTAGCTTCTAGACCTTGCAAAACGTGTTTTTTACTTTCCCACTCTCTCTCTCTCAACCCCCATGTATCTTTGCAAGAGGCATCGAAGCAGAAAGCTGCATTCCAGTTGTGAATTAAGGGTTAAGGTGGTGAGCAAGTGAATGAGTGAATGTATGAATGAATATTGAGATTACAGTTTACTCTGCAGAAGTAATTTTTATTTTCCCACTTTAAATACCAATATGAGCTAGACTTTCAGTACCTCATCCTAATTCTCGTAGTAGTATTTCTTTTGTGTCTGTCTGATGAGATGCAGACATGCTGCTTGTGACAGCACAGTCTTAATCTCCTGAATGACTGTAAAGCCAACAGCACATAGTCTTCTGCATGATTGTAGAGCCACCAGCACAGTCATATTCCCCTGCATGATTGTAGATCCAACAGTACAGTCATTGTATCTTGCATGATCACAGAGCCAACAGCATGATCATAGTCTCCTGCATGACTAGAGCCAACAGCAGTCATACTTTGCATGACTATACAACCTTCAGCACAGTCATAGTCTCCTGCATGATCACAGAGCCAGCAGCATATTCATACAATGCATGACTATAGAGCCAACAGCACAGCCAAGGTATGCTGCACGACTGTGAACCAACAGCACATAGTCTCTTGCATGTCTGTAGAGACAGCAGCACCGTCATTATAATATTTATATGAAACATCCCCATTGGTGCAACACTAACATGTGTGTTGATGTTTCATTCACACACAACACCCTGCTTTGATCATTTATTATCTGGCAACTAGTTTTGACCTCGAGCATAGGTCATCATCAGGCCATTATACAAGAGCATTAATGCATACAGAATCTAAGTGTGTTGTGTGTGATTGAAAACATCAGTATACATTACAGTCATTATATCTTACATGACTGCAGAGACAACAGCACAGTCATAGTTTTCTGCATGATGACAGAGCCAACAGCACAGTCCTAATCTCCTGCATGACTAGAGCCAATAGCATAGTCATACATTGCATGACTATAGAGCTAACAACACAGTCGTAGTCCCCTGCATGACTGTAGATTTGGTAGTACAGTTATCATGTCCTGCATAATTGTAGAGCCATAGTCATCACAATATCCTGCATAATTGTAGAGCCATAGTCATCACAATATCCTGCATGACTGTAGAGCCAACAGCATAATCACAATTCCCTGCATAACTGTAGAGTTAGCAGTACTGTAGAGCCAAAGTTGTCATATCATGCATGACTGTAGAGCCAGCAGCACAGGCCTTCCCTTATGCACAGTGCTATCATATCAGTATCCGCTGGTACAGAACTGCTGGAAATGATACTCCTATCTGCCTTCAGGTATGCTGTATAGCATATAAATTTTGCAACATATTAGGGTCATGAAGCAATTATACATATTAATTCATTCTGGAGACTTGTGATGGTACACGGGGTTATTCTTGTGCACTTTTCTCTTCTGGTTCACCCAGAGATAAAAGTTAACAGTAACTAAGATCCGGGGATCCACAAGGCCTAGTCATTTACCAGTTATTGTGTTCCCAAACACTATTCATGGGTATAGTGACTTGTCAGCAGTATGTCGTGTAGTGTTTCTTCACCTGTTAATTACTTGAAGAAAGGATCACTGTATTGCTTCACAGTGTAACTTCCTGATTTATTGTGCATTTAACCACTCACTGCATGCTTACTTCTACACTATTTATGGTGTTTACCCAAATGCAAAATGACTGTGATCTAAGATGAACCCCCCCCAAAAAATATGTCTGTCCAGGGGAAATGTATCTTTCCACATCTAAGGCAACACCCAAAAACAATTTTCTGCTAAACAAAAATATTTTACTATTAATCTCGTACACTTAATACACAAAGCATGTCAGATTCTATGTAACTCTGTCAATCAGTGTCACTCTTTCCATCTTCACAGGCAGTGCCTTCATCTTCCTCATACTCACTCCTAACATTCCCATCCTCTTCACTGCCATTCCACAACGTATCATCATCAATCTGATCCACTGTGTTGTTTAAACAGCACATCTTAAAACCCTTCACAGTCACTTCCGGTGAGATGCTCTGCCATACTGTTATGGTCCAAATTGACTAAATTTGTATTTCTTGGTTGATGAACTTCCATCAACCCATGAAGATTCACAGTTTTCTCCACGGATGGTATTAGTGCTGTTGAGAATTTAAATATGTGCGTTCTGGGTTTTTTATGTCATATCTGTAGTCTGATCAGTCTGAGTTCATGGCTCTTGTGGTTTTAATTTGTCAGTTGGTCCAGGTTTTATTTTTGAGTCTTGCAGGTAATTTTTCATTTTTCAATAGCCTTTTTTCCTGTTATTAAACTTCGACTAGACTTGTTCTCAGGTACATATCTCAACAAGTTACTGTTTCTGAGTTGCCTGGTGACTGAGAATAGCTCAGTCTAAGGGTTCCACTAGGTTACGTGCTTCTTTGCCTGAAAATGGAAACAGAGCCAGTTTCCAAAATGTTAATCGTTAAGAAATTAGATAATGGATAAAGTCCCAAAATGGAATATTGTGTCAGTTAACTTCCCTCGTGCTCTGTTATCTCTCTTGGATTTCTCGACTCTTGAAGATGGGATTGATAGGTTGTCCCGAAACGATAGTAAGGAATTATCACTCTATGCTGTGTAGTATCCCAGCAGAACACATGCTTCATGTGATTTGGTGATGCAGGCCTTGGTTTGGCTCTGCATGGTACGGTTCAGAGTGATCTGGTTTGGTGCCATCTGGTTCATTAATTTATATGTAAATTTAGGACATCCTCACATATTTAACAGCCAAACTTAAGGAGGAATCCTCGTCTTGTATTCAAGTAAATATGGTAATGTCACCTGTTGAATGACATGATATGAACATTTTCTTTGCATCCTGTTCTAACTTTTTGTGTGTTGACATAACCACAGAAATGAAGCCATGCCCAATCAGGTAGGAACAGTAGCAATTTGCAGGTAACATTTGCCAGAGTGAATTCTTGCTGCCTTTTCTGCCTGTTTTTTAGGTTCATGCACAACTATTTTTGTCTGTGGGTGAAGTTTAGTTAGTTTTGTGGATCATTCAGATCCCAGACAACACCACTTTCTTCTGTACTTTGTCTTAGTAATTGGTAATTGGTAAGGACTTTTAAGCATACTGGAATGTGTTGAACCATGTGTTCAAATAACACATCTTTTTTTTTGTATGTCTTTGTCACAAATCAGATCCATTTTCTGCCACTTTAACAAGCTGACTGTGGTTACATGTTAAAGTTGGTGTGTATGAGTCAGCCATTGAATGTACTTTTATGTACATTTCATTCGTTATGAAAAATTCAACTGTGACAGCTTGCTATTGAAATGTATATCTCATAGCAGGAGTAACAGATTACAGGCAATAAGACAAAACTGTATGAACAAACAGAATTTGAGTCACAAAATCTGGCTATATGGAGGACTGGCTCATCATGGAGGTGACTGAACTAGAACTCCACCTTAACAGCTTGAATAGAGAGGATGGACTGATTTTGAGTGGATCGGTGAAACCCCACTTCATCTCCCTTAGAGAAGGTAGACAGCCATACCACAAAAAGTGTACCATTCTTCTAAAATCCAGTGAATTTCTCCCTTGCTTACTATCCCTGTGCTGCCTCCCCCCCCCCCTTTCCCCACCTCAGGTGATACATTCTTGCTCCAGTCAACTGACTGGTGCACCCACATCTCCAAGAAACTAGACTCCTCCCTTGTCTTGACCTATATATTCACCAAAACAATTTGTACCAGTCATTCTTCTGAAATCCAGATGATGGGACTGACATGTCCTGAAACACTTACTTATTCCATGGTGCAGCATCCTTCTTGAGAAGCTAACTGGTTTGCAGCCAGTCAAGAAATTCCCCGCATTTCATGGAACCCGAAGGTTCATTACCGCACTCACAAGCATCCGCCACCTGTTCCTATCCTGGGCCAACCCAATCCAGTCCACAGACCCATATCCCACCTCCTGGAGATCCATCCTAATATTATCCACCCATCTATGCCTAGGTCTCCCCAGTGGTGTCTTTCTCTCTGGTTTCCCCAGCAAGACCCTATTCACCCCCTCTCCTCACCCATACGTGCCACATGCCCAACCCATCTCATTCTTCTTGATTTTATCACCTGCACATTAATGGGTGAGGAGTACCAATCATTTAGCTCCTCGTTCTGCAGTCTCCTCCATTCCCCCGTTACCTCTTCCCTCCTAGGTCCAAATATTCTCCTCAACACCATGTTTGTCCTGAAACACTGGTGAATTTTAACCACTTCACACTGTGCTATACCACAGAAGCCAGATTCTAGTATACATTGTGGTGAAAGCATGAAATCTCAAACACAAACTTACCATATCAATTAGACTATGTTTGTTGGCTGCAAGTGATTAAAAGCAAGAATTCAGTTAATTGAAGTTTGACACTATCTGCTAAGTAATTACGTATTTGTGTGGAATGTGTTTATATCATATTGAATGTGTTTAGAAGATGCATGTTTGTTATAGGTGAACTGCTTGGAGCCACATCCTCAGATTCCTATCTTAGCAACAAGTGGTCTGGATGATGATGTAAAAATATGGGTGCCTTCCTGTGAACATGAGCCCACCATGGTTGGTCTTAGATCTGTAAGTTTTCATGTTACAGTTATAAACATTTGATGACCTAGACTTTCTTCCTTAATAAACTGTTCCTTAACTTCTCAAGCCAGTAATTAAGTGGTGCTTAGCCTTCTCTCCTGGTGGCTTATTTTTGCTTACATTTAGAAAATGCCTGCAACATTTACTCCATTGTCTCTAAATAGACTATGCCCATCCATAAAGTGTAGCTACATTGACAAGGGGATCTACAAGTCTGACAACATTCTGCGAGCCCTGTAGTTCGTCTGGTACATCAGTTCTGGTCGTAATATAACTACCTGCTCCAGTATAAACTGTGGAATTCAACAAATATCCAGTGCAGAATTCACACAGTTCACAAGTTTTTATACTGAATGCACACCTGCTGAAATAAGACTCTAGGGTAGGCTTCTGCACTGTGCCCATTAGCATTATTAGACCAAGGATTGTACACATTTCATCACCTATCCCTGGCTGCCAGCTCCTCATGGATGGCATAGGTTACAGTGTAGAACTTTCAGTACTATAATCTGATTGCATGTTCATCTGAACAATATGATCAATTACATGTTGGGCAAAAATCATCAGAAATGACTCTGAAACACACTCAACATGTTTCTGAGAACCACATTGTTCAGTACATGGAATTTTTTGTTCCCTGTATGATGTCTGTAAGGCATGCTGTGTGTACTTTGTGTCCTTGTCATGTGCTACCATGCCATCATTTTTGACTTAATCCACCACCTCATCAGTTTTATTTGAGTTTTTTTCCTGTGTATGATGTACATCAATATGACTACTTTCACTAAAATTTATAGATCCACTATGATCATCACTTTCCAGTAACATGTGGACCTGAAGGACTAGCCATAGTCTCATACTAAACCTTACATGTTGATTCATGTCATTTTGAATGAGTATTGATCTGGTTTCCCCTGAGAATTACAGATACTGGTGAAGATCAAAGCTTCATGCTATGCCTAGAAGCCATTGAGACTAAACTGCAGTTTTCTAATATTGCCGCACAGAACATACCTTGTACGTTGAACTGCCAGTAGCATAAGAAATTCATGAATATGTACATGTATATTAGACCAGGCTTAAAGGGTTATGGGTTCAGATTCATTGATTTGATAACTTGACACTGTTGTACATCACACAGATTTATGTACAAAGCTCATGTTCACATTTTACATTCAAAATTTCAATGTAAAATTATGAAATTTTGCAACAAGTTTGTTTCATCAAGTTTTTTTGAGGTACATGTGATGAGACATAAAAAATAAATCCATAATTAAAATTATGATATAAAATTCAGGGTTATAATTGTATCAGTTTAGAGCTCAAGATTTTCGCATGAAGAGCTGAAAAATTATAAGGGAGTAAAGAGTAATAGAGGATTGTCCTGAAAGAATAATACTTCTGGCTGTGAAGGTTATTAAAGCCTTTGACATTTTTATGAACAGTACAGCAGTATGAACTAATGTGTAATATATTTTGAAACCTATAGCAGATTCGGGGTAGGCAAACATTTGCTAGACATGTTTCTTATTAAGAATGTTTTGATATGAGATAATTTATCACCATTGCTTTTCAACTTTGCTATAGAGTGTGCCATTAGGAGGGATCATGTAAACCAGAATGGCTTGAAATGGAATGGTGCACATCAACTTCTAGTGTATGCTGATGATGTTAATATGTTAGGCAGAAGCATACATACTATAAAGAAGAACACAGAAGCTTTAGTACTTGCTAATCAGGAGATTATACTAACAGTTAAAGCTGATAAAACTAATACATGGTCATATCTCGAGATCAGAATGCAGGACAAAGTCACAACATAAAGATGGACAGTAGTTCCTTTGAAAGGGTGGATGAGTTCAAATATTGAAGAATAAACCCAACAAATCAAAACTGAATTATGAAGAAATAAAGAGCAGATTGAAGTCAGGGAATGCTTGCTATCATTTGCTGCAGAATCTATTTCTTCCAGTTTACTATCTAAGAACTTAAAGATTAAGATATACAGAACTCTAATTTTGCCTGTTGTTTTGTATGGGTGTGAAACTGGTTGCTCACACTGAGGGAGGAATGTAGGCTGAGGGTGTTTGAGAATAAGGTGCTGAGGAGAATATTTAGGCCTAAGAGGGACGAGGCAACAGGGGAGTGAAGAAAACTACAGTGAGGAGCTTAATGATCTGTACTTCCCACCAAATATTATTCAGCTGATCAAATGTAGAAGAATGAGATGGGTGGGGCATGTAGTATGTATGTGAGGGAGGAGAGGTGCATACAGGGTTTTGGTGGGGAAACCTGAGGGAGAGAGACCACTTGGAAGACCCAGGCATAGAGGGGAGGATACTATTAAGATAAATCTTAAGGAAGTGGGATAGGGGTATGGACTGGAATGATCTGGTTCATGATAGGGATAGGTGGCAGGCACTTGCAAGAGTGGTATTGAACTTATGGGTTCCACAAAATGCAGGGAATTTCTTGACTAGTTGAGAACCGGTTAGCTTCTCAAGAAGGAGTCTGTTCCATGGATAAGTAAGATATGTATGCAGTTCATGGTTATAAGAGGTGGTTTAAGGGTAAATTTGTGTGGTAATTCGGAAGGTTTTGTTTGTCTAGTGCCCCTAGATGTCCTCTTACAGATACAAGAGTAGAATTCATTTCTGTGGTGAAGATACTGATAGGGCATATTGCCAGTCATAGGGCGATCATGGGAGTGGTGATTGCCAGAGTGGATCTACAGCTTAACATGGGCTCCAGTTTTCTTCACATTATCATTCATAGAGGTTAAGCTTTCATTCCATAAACAGGACCATACACACAGGTCTAACCAGATATCATTCTCAGAATCTTCTAGGAATGAAAGTCCAGTTTTGTAGTCTAAAACTGTCAGTTCTTCCTCACTAATGGGAACTACAAGAACATTGTTTTATTGGACGACTGCTTTCAATCACTTACCATTGGCTTGCTTAACTTATGAATGTGTTTGTTAGATGTGACGCATGTCTGTGAGCTGAAGGAAAACATTTCCAGCACTTACCTTTACATATCCCTCTGTAAAGGTAAGTGGCATGGATGGAAGATTCATTAAAAAACCAAAAAGTTTCTGTAGTATATTGTTCTGCTATGAGTTCAGGGTGCATCTTTTATCACATTTTTTTCTGAAATGAAAAGTAGGGTGCATCTTAAATACAGGGTATTATTTTTCACTCTGAGATCTCAGAAAGCACAGTTTTCCTTAAGGACCAAACTTTCTCACTAAAGAGTAGAAAATTTTATTGATACTGAAATGGATTTCTTGCAAGAATTGGCTTGCAGAAAAAATTCTTGGATGCAAAAAGACTGATGCTGTATCATAATAAACTCCTTTAAAACATGCCATATTTACCTGAATTCAAGACAACTCTAATCTAAGTTGACCCCCCCAGGAATGTATCTGCCAAGGGAAAATGTATTTATCCAAATCTATATAGTCCCCCAAAAATAAAATGTCTGCTAAGAAAATTTACTATTAATTTCATATACTTAATACATTAAGCGTGTCAGATTCTATCAGTGTCACTGTCTCCACCTTCACAGTCAGTGCCAACGTTTTCCTCACACCCACTTCTAACATTCCCATCCTCTTCATTGCCATTCAACAATATATCATCATCATTCCCATCAACAGCATTGGATATACAGCACTTCTTGAAACCCTTCACAGTGACTTGGTGAGACGCACTGCCATGCTGTTATCTTGCACGTTGACTAAATAAAACATTTATATTTCTTGGTTTATGAACTTACTTAAACCCATGAGATTTAGTTTTATCTACAATTGGTATTAAGAATTTAAATACACGTGTTCTGGACTTTTGTGTCATGTCTGTGGTCTAATCATACTGAATTCATGGCTTTTGTTATGGTTTTTAATTTGTGGATTGGTCCGATTTTTATTATTGAGCCTTGTAGTTAATTTTTAATTTTTCAATAGCCATTTTCCTGGTACTACCCTTGGACTAGATCTGTTGTCAGGTGCTTACCTTAACAAGTTATTGTTTCTTTGGCAACGAATGATTAGGAATAGCTCATTCTAAGGGGTCCACCAGGTTAGATGCTTCTTTGTATGAAAACGAAAACAGAGCTGAGCTCCATAACGTGCTTCTTTAAGAAATTTGATGATGGACAAAGTTCCAAGAAAAGATTTTGCCACTTAACTTCAGTCATGCTCTGTTCTCTGTTTTGGATTTCTTCACCCTTGAAGATGGGACTGATATGTTGTCCCGAAACTTCTGTAGGAATTACAACTCAATGTTGCATGATATTTCACAAGAGCGTAGATCTCAGTTAATGATTTGGCAGTACAGACCTTGGTTTGGCTCTGAATGGTACAGTTCAGAGCTGGTTCACTGCTTCATACAGAAATTTAAGATGACCTAACATATTTAAGCACCAAATTTAAGGAAAAAGCATCAGCTCACATTCGAGTACATATGGTATTTACTCCTTTCCAATTATCATGCAGATTTTTTCCCTGATAAACCCTTTATGAAAGTGGGGTGCATCTCAAATTCAAAGTAATAAGGTGTATTTGTTTGTATTAATTTTATATCCCTCTTCTTGCAGTAATCTTTACACTGCTGAATACTCAGTTACAAGCCATAGCTGTGTACTGACACATTTTTGCAATTTCCCTGGGACTTTGAAATTGAGTAGAAATTAATTAATATGTACTAGTTCTTACTGTATATTATGAAGATGGTTTGCAAGTAAACATACTTGTGGACCCAGTTTCAGCTCTTCCTGTGAAATCCAAGGTCTGGAGATACAAATTACAGGCTATTACTGTTGCATTTTGCAGCATTTTCTGATTTCTGCCAGTAGCTGACAATTCACAAAAGATGGCCGACTTTAAGTTCATTCAGAAAGTTAGTTTTGGAGAGATGTTTATGCAGTTGCACTTGTAATGTTACAAGCAACATCTAGGATATGATACTGCAGGAGCATGTAACATTATGGGCTTGGCAGGGTAAGAAGTTTAACTTGTTGGTTAACACAACTAACTACTGTTTCAGACTGTGGTGTCAAATTACAAGGGCCGTGAAGATGACCGTCACCGAGATCCAGATGCTTTTGATGGTCAGATGTTATGGCTTCTTTGGCGACATATTCGGCGGACTGAGCGTAGGAGGGTAAGGAATTCCCAAGTTTCAGTGTCGTAACTAGTTAGTTGCATTTGGTTTAAGGTAAAGGTAAAGTTACCGATGTGCTTAATTAAAACTAAATGGGATGTTATTTTTACATGATAACCTGTTACTTATAAGCATTTTTGTGTCATTTATTTTTAAAGCTGGTGCCTTATCATCAAGAAAAAAATGTTTACATAAACTTTCTGAGCATACTTTGCATAGGCATTGTACTGCATATGAACTCTGTATGTGATAAAAGCTCCACGACAGTACCCATCCTGAGACTGAAATTCAAGGTATGCTTTGCGCATACTCTTTAGATATCTTTCTCATTAGTGCCAACAGGTTTTGTAAAGTAAAGGTAAAGCTGCCCTTGTGCACACCATGAGGGTACGTGGGGGAGTAGAGGTACACTGTGGCATTAGATGGAATTCAGTGTTCAGCTTGACACATTGGTCACATTAACCTCTGGGGAAAGTCCTCTCAGTATCCCACTGAATAGGAGACTCTGTGGGCCCTGGTGCTTTTGCAGAAGATAAATATCCTGTCCCTGCCAGCAGATGAACAACAGTTTTTTGGTCATCCAGCCTGTAGCCCAGTCACTACATTGACTACATTGTGCCAAGCTCCCTGCAGGTTTAGTTTGAATTTTTGTTTTCCATATGACTGATGTTTAACAAAGTACAATGGAAAATAATTTCTGTGCAATGTGAATATACCTGCAACAGCAATTTATATCTTTATATCTACAGTAAATTATCACCAATGCCAGGGAAATGCTATATTTGCATTGAAAGTGTGTCCTCCATGGAATGTACCTTCTACTGCTAGTATGGTTTATAGGTAATGAAGCTGTGTTATTTGCAACATTTATGTACAGCTGTATGAATGTGATATTCACTTGTTTCTTCAGTCCATGTTGTATCTTTATTTAATGTATTGCAGGAGTTACAGAATCAAAATTCGCCAAGCTGGTCATTTGGTACTGCTCCATTTAGTCATGTCTCTCATGGCAGCAGCGATGGTGGGCTAAGAACATCTGCATCAGCTCCTGATGAGGATACAGCTACCAGTGAGGGTTCCAGTTCAGACAGTGAGGACAGAGAACAGCGTGTGCGGTGTTCTCCATCTTAAGGTATCTCCCAATGATGATACAGCTCTTCAGTTCTGGTTCAGAGAGTGATGAGAGACTGGCATGTGTGTTGCTCCCCATTGTAAGGTATCTTCTGATAAGGATATAGCTACTAGTGAGAATTCCAGTCCAGATAATGAGAAGAGAGAACAGCATGTCAAGTACTTCCAATCATCCCCATCCCCATCATGAGCCAGTGTGAGTCATGCAGCACTTGATAAGAAAAATGCAATTACCTATGTTTAGACAACCACTGTATAAGATTTCAGTGAATTCATTGTAAATTAAGCTCTCTGCCAGTCCTGAACATAGTGCAGGACATCATCATTTAAAAATGTGTGTGTGTGGGGGGGGGGGGGGGGGGTTAATATTTTTTAATTTTGTTTGGGGAAAGGTTTTTTCTCAAAAACTTCTTAAAAAAAAAGTTTTCT
>Ga0123353_10011150_pt1 | contig 12639 bp, 11 predicted proteins | sample TergutLab28metaG_3_FD_92763 | JGI IMG/M metagenome (GOLD analysis project Ga0123353, IMG submission 92763) | Labiotermes labralis P3 segment gut microbial communities from Petit-Saut dam, French Guiana - Lab288 P3 | ecosystem: Host-associated > Arthropoda: Insects > Digestive system > Gut ... | reverse complement strand
CCTGTAATTTCAGACTTTCCATAATTAAGAAGAAAAATAATATCCATTTTTTCTTTTATAAATAATTTTACAGAATCACTTGGAAGTCTTTTAGATGAAATATCAATTAAATTCTCTAATGAAGCATCAATAACTGCTGTTCGACCCATTGTTCCACCTAATCTACAATGAATCTCTCCAAAATCTTTTAAAATATTTATGATTTTTAAGGCACATCCAGAATCTATTATATTAGGTCCATGTACAACAATTCCAATTTTCATTACTTATCACTTGAAAAAGTTTTTTAATGTTTTAGTTTCTTTAATTTAGTTAATTATTTAATTTATTATTGTTTTTTTTAATTATTTTATTTATTATTATATCTTATTTTAATTAATTTTATTTTTATTAAAATAATTTAAATTTAAATATAATATAAAAATATATAATAATTCTATATATAATAAATCCATATATAATAATTTCATTTATAATATAATAATATAATTTAAATCTAAATATAATATAAAAATATATAACAATTTTATATATAATATAAAGATATATACTAATTTTATTTTATAATATAATAATATAATTTAAATATATAAAATATATCAATCTTTCTTAATCCTTTTTTTAAAAATCTTAGAACCACAAACTTCACAATCTTCTTCTTTATAATCATCAGGATATTCTTTTCTACAACCTTGACAAACTTTCTTCCAATTATAAATTCCTTTTATTCCTTCAGTTAAAACAGACATATATGAAATATTTAATATTTTAAGAACATTTTGAATAGAATAATCATCAGTAACTAGTAAAATATTTTTTCCATTATCTTTAAAATCAATTGCTAAAGCTAATAATTTTTTATCAGGTAGCGAAAGTCTAAGAGTATCTCCAGAATTTGAAATAATAGATTCTAATTTATTAATTGATGCTTCAGTTCCTTCCTTAATAAACAATTTATTATCATCAATTGCCTGGTTGAAAATCATTTTAGACTTTAAATCTTTTATTTCTTCAGTTATTTCAGAAACTGTAAAATTTAAAGAATTTTTAACTTCAAATCCTCCAATAAAAGCAGAAGCATCTAAAATATAATAAATTTCATTATTTGTTTTATCCATAATATCTATATAATTATAGTTATTGAAAATTAATAAAGTTAATTAATTATTAATTGGGAGAATTAAATTAATTGAAAAAAATAGAAGAAATAAAATGATTATTCATAGGGATATAATTTGAAATATAAAATCTATTAGCAAATCAATTTGTTTAATCACTTTTAAATCTAAAAATAAAGGAAAAAACTACATGAATGAAAAAAGTGAATACTTTTTATATTTTGCATAACATTTATATGTAATAAAATATATATTAACTACTGAGGGGTAGGGTCTTATCTAACTCTTATTATCATGAAAAATTGGCATTGAATCCGCCTCCAATCCAATTTTAACCCTACCCTCCTCACTATCATAATTCTTTTTTTAAATTAATTATTGAAATTTTTAAGAATATTTTAAAAGATTTTAAGGACGTTTTACAAAAATATTTCATAATAAGCTAATATCCTTCTATAAACAGGAAAATCTAATATCAATCTATAAACAGGAAAAATAAAATGAAAAGTAAAACAATGGAAGAACACAGAAAAAAAGCACCTATAAAAGTGTCTTGTGGAGTTATAACTCTTAGTGATACTAAGAGTAAAGACAAAATAGAAGGAAAATCCACAGATACTTCTGGTGAATATATAGTTAAATCATTGAAGAAGAAATATCAAGTAGATAGCTATATTATCATTCCTGATGAAAAAGAAGAACTTTTAAATTCAATTGAAAGTATGATAAATAAAAACATTGATATAATATTCACAACTGGTGGAACTGGAATAGGATCTAGAGATATAACAATTGAAACAATAGAACCACTTTTTCAAAAAGAATTAGTAGGCTTTGGAGAAATATTTAGATCAAAAACTTATAAAGAATTAGGTTCAGGTGCAATATTATCTAGAGCAACAGCTGGAGTATATAAAAACACACTAATATTTTCAATGCCAGGATCTCCAAATGCAGTTAAATTAGGAATATCTATTATTATTGATGAGTTAGCTCATTTAAAGAAGCATTTAAAAGAATAAATTGGGAAAAGATATATAATTATAAACAAAACTCAAAAAAATAAACAACAACACACAAAAATAAACCTTAAAAACTCAAAAAAAATAACTCAAAAATAAATCCTAAAAATTAGAAAAATTCATTAACAGAAATTAAAGGTTCAAATACAACATTTTCTTTTTCAAATTCATTTACAGCTCCTTCTTCCCTATCAACTACTACAAAAGCTTTTTTAACAATTCCTCCATTTTCTTGGATAGTTTTTATAGCTTTAATTAAGGAACCACCTGTAGTTGTAACATCTTCAACTACAATAACATTGTCTCCTTTATTTAATTCTCCTTCAATTAATTTTGAAGTTCCATAGTCTTTTTTTTCTTTTCTAATCATTAAAAGTGGAATCTTAGAATGTAGGGAAACAGCTGTGGCTATGGGAACAGCTCCTAAAGCAGGACCTGCAACTTTATCAATGTTTTCATTAGCTATTGACTGAGTAATGAGCTCTGCAATTGTTTTTAAAATAATAGGTTCAGTTATAGCTTTTTTCATATCAATGTAATAATCACTTTCTTTTCCAGAAGAAAGTGTGAATTTTCCAGTTTTAAAAACTTGATCTTTTTTTAAAATCTCGATTAAGTATTCTTTTGAAGTCATAACTACACCAGTAGGAAAAATTTAAATTTTTCATGAAAAAAATGAATTGAATTTCTCAAAAATCGAATTATTTAGCTTTTTTTAGAAATCAAACTCAAAAGTATCTCTTAAGAGGATTTTGTCACCAATTTTACTGATCATATCATAAGGAACAATATCTTCACTTTTAGAAATATTTAATGTTTCGGAGAGTCCTCCTTTTTTTAAAATTAATGCTTCTATTTCTTTTGTTTCCTCATCAAATTCAACATTGGTTACTTTTCCAACTAAAACAGCATCTGTATTAACTACTTCTTTACCAATAAGATCTCCAACAACTTTCATGATATTCCTTCTAAATTGTTATTAATTACATTATTATAAAATAAAAAAATAAAAAAAATATAAAAAGATAGCTATTTATTCAACAGCTATCATTCATCTCCTTTATTCCAATTTATAATACCATATATCACACATAAAAGTGTAGATAATATAACAAGCAGATAACCACTTAAAATCCAAGGATCAGGTATTCCTAAAATCATTCTTTTACACCTTCTTAAATAATCATATCAATTTAGTTATTTTCCACCAGTTTTAGATTCATCTGAACCAATACCTTTGTAACATTTATCAATATGCTCCTGATCCATTGGTTTTGTAAGTAAACTTACAACAACAGTAAAAATCAAAGATATAGGAACAGCTATTATTATAGCATCAACAGATGGCCAAGGCATAGTTGGAATAAGCATTGGTTGACCTGTTAAAAGTTCGGAAATTCCCAATCCTTTGGCTGTTTTTCCAGCTACAAATATTAGCCAAAATAGACTTACAACTATTCCTGAAACAATTCCTGCAATAGCTCCTTCTCTTGTAGCCCTCTTCCAATATAAAGCACAGATATAAACACTTAAAAATGCTGCGGCACAAATTCCAAAGAAAAGTGCAGTGCCTGAAGCTATTACACTTCCAGGTAATATCAAAGCAAGAACAAATGATAAAACTACTGCTATAAGGATTCCAATACGAGTCAAAGGAACAGATTTTATATCTTTTTTCTTTTTTAGAACTTCAAAAACATCTTTTCCTATTGAAGTTCCTTGTATATGATACTGGGAACTTAATGTAGACATAACTGCAGCTATCAATGTTAACAAGAAGATATAAACAAACCATTCAGGAAGAGCCGAATTGATGAAAGTAGGGATAATTTTATCAATATTTCCAGCTACAACATCTACAGATATTTGCCCTAGTTTATTGAAAAAGTACACATTAGACAATGATCCAACAATATAAGCCGCCCCAGGAATAGCTGCTATAAATATACCTCCAACTAAAACAGCTCTATGTAATTCTTTATCAGATTTTACAGTCATGAACCTAACAACAAGTTGTGGTTGAGCTAAAACTCCAATACCCACACCCATAATAATTGTAGAAACAAGAGTCCACCAAAAACCACTGCCTAAATCAGGGAATGTTGTCCAACCCGTTCCACCTAAAGCTTGAGCACTAGCTGGGAAATGTGGAGCTAAATTTGTTAAAGCAGTGTGTGACTCTGTAACTCCTCCAAGTATCCAATATGTGAATATGAGTAAAAATATCATTCCAAAGAACATTATAGATCCTTGAAGAACATCATTATACATAATTCCTCTCATTCCACCATAAATTACATAAGCAGCTACTATTATAGACAAAATAATAAGACATAGATGGAAGTTTAGTGAAAGACTAGCTTCCATGAATCTTGCACCACCTATAAGAACTACTGATGCATATATTGGCATTCCAAAAAATATTATTCCACCACTAAACCATTGGATAAATTTACTTTTAAAACGCCTAGATAAAAACTCAGGGAAAGTCAATGATTCTAAATTATGACCCATTTTCCGAGTTCTTTTACCCATGACTACAAATGCAATGAAAACCCCTATAAATATATTTAAAAATACTAACCAAAGTAAACTCATACCAAACTGACCAGCCATTCCTCCAAATCCAACAATAGCTGCCGTACTAATAAATGTCGCACCATAACTCATTGCCATGACAAAAGGATGCGTTTTACGACCTGCAATCATGAATTCTTCTGAAGACTTTGTACGTTTCCAACCTAAGTATCCAACATATGCTACAAGTAGGAAATAAATTATAAAAACTATAGATAAAACTACTAAATCCATATATTAACCTCTTATAATAGCTCATTAAGTTTTATATAACAATAAAATTATTGCCAAAAATTATCATTGTGAGAATATACTCATGAATAATAAAATATGTACTCATGATTAGATTATGTCCTCATGATTAGATAATATAAAACCTAAGCTAATAATTCAAATACTAAACTTAATCTAAAAAGATTATAGAACTTTTTGTTTATATTATTATATAAGCTTTTATAAATGAATTTTAGTTTTTAGATTACAAAAAATAGATAATGAATTTATTATCTTATTTTATTTTAAATTAAAAAGATTATAAAATTATTAATATGTTCTAAATAAAGAAAAACTTCTTAAAAATCATATTTTTAATAAATAAAGACATTTAAAAAAGAGTATATTTTAGATGAATAAATATTTTAAAAATGAAAAGGTTTTTAAATAAAAAAGAAAAAGAAAATAAAAAAAAAATAAAAAATAAATATAACTAAAAATAAAAAAAGAAAAAAAATAAAAAAAAATAAATTTATATTATGCTACATTATTGGCATTTTACCTGTTTCATCAATAATATAAGTCCTACCAACATATTTTCCAGTTTTACGATCTGCATAGCTTACAACCCACAAACCAGTTTCATAGTCATATTTAACAGTAGATACTTTTACAATAGATGAATCACCAAAAGCTTCAGGATATTTATCTAAAATTTTACTAGATATCTTCTCAATTTGTTGAGGAGAATGTTTAGTTGCATAATTTATACTACTTGAATTACTTGAATTTTTAGACTCTCTATTTTTTAGCTTGGAAATATTATTATTCTTATTTTTTAAATTATCCTTACTGATATTAATATCATTTAAAACAATTTTGCCTATTTTTTCAGTAGAATTTATATTAGAATTATTCATGGAACTACTGTTTATAGAATTATTATTCTTAAAATTATTATTTTTAGAACTATTATTCTTAAAATCACTACTATTGTTATTATCAATAGCTAAATAACTACCAATACCAATAAGAAATATTATAAAAATAGATAAAACAATAATTAAATCACGATTCATAAAAACCCTCCTAGAAACTTGTTGTAATAAGTGAATTTGTGCCACTTAAATCTTTAAAATTATTAATAACACCAAATCCATTATTTCTACCAGTTGTATCTATTTGATACCATTTACCACCTACATAAGCTTTTGCCCAACAGTGACCATAAACAGCACCACTAGAAAACTTACAAGCAGCAGAATTTTGATACATCGCAGGAACTTTGACCATTCTAAGCATAGCAACCACAAGGTGTGATTGATCCACACAGTTTGCTACTTTTGAGGACAATGTTCCAGTTGCCATTTTCTTTGTATTGAAATACATTGGCTTCGGATAAGCTATTTTATCCCTAACCCAGTTAAATATTAAATTAGCTTTCACCATAGGTGTTATTTCACCAATATAACTACTTAATATATTTATAACTCTTGCTCTAATTACCGGGTTGTTTGTTGGGGCTTTATTATAACTAATTAAATATTTACTATAATTACTAGAAATATTAGATTCTTTCAAGAAATAAAGATTAGTACTTCCTTGTTTAAATACATCTTGATTTTTAACTACTTTATTTATAATTTTTCCACTTTCTGTCATAATAGTAGAAGTCAATTGGTAGCTATTTTTTGTATGAGGAATTATTGAAGCTTTTGTATCTTTAACTTCTCTTAACAATACCAAAGTACCAATATAATTAGTTTTTGTATAAGCTTTAATGCTTTTTTGAACCCATTTATTGTTTTTAGATAAAGTCATGTTAATCCATTTTCCTGAAGATCCTGGTTTTGACTTTAACTTAGTCCATTTCCAATTTTTAGTTTTACTGTTATAGTTAGATCCAGCATACCATCCATTTTTATTAACTTTATAAATATACCTATTTAGTTTATATGTTTTTACATTCCATATACTCTTTTTTAGAAGTTTAGATATTATTGAAGTTTTAATTGTATTAGTAGAAGAATAAAAAAGAGTATCTCCTTTGAAATTAGCTTTAAACATATAATTTTTAGTAGTGCTTGTACTTGGAATAATTCCTTTATAATTTATCAAAACTTCACCTTTAGAGTTTGTTTTAACTGACAATTTATTATCAATAATTACAACTTTATTAGATAATAATCTGCTTTTAATTTGTTTTTTATCATCAATATAAACATTCCCTAATTTATCATGCCAAATAGCACTTTTAATGTTATCATTACCTTCTAAAATTACTTTTATTTTAGTTAAATCATTATATCTAATTCCATTTGGGAGAGAGATACTTACTTTAGATTTTGCTTTGTTTTTAGAAAAAGAAGTGCTGTATATTTTTAATTCGTTATTTGAAAAAATTGCACTTCCCCATTCACCAATATTATTGACAAAACTAGACTTATCTTTCACAATAGTAACTCCAACTGTACAAATCGCTCCTCCATTATTATTAGCTTTATTATTAGAAAAAATAGAAGAAGACACAGTCAAAGCATTTGAAGCATATATAGCTCCACCACTGCGAGAAGCGGTATTTTTATCAAAAGTTGATGAAACAATATTTAACACATTATTAGAATAAATTACTCCTCCATTATAAGCAGAATTACTTATAAACTTAGAATTACTAGTAATTGAAGTTATACCTTCTGCACATATAGCTCCACCATTATTATTAGCTTTATTATTAGAAAAAATAGAAGCAGATACAGTCAAAGCATTTGAAACATATATAACTCCACCATTCTGCAAAGCAGTATTTTTATCAAAAGTTGATGAAACAATATTTAACACATTATTAGAATAAATTACTCCTCCATTATAAGCAGAATTACTTACAAATTTAGAATTACTAGTAATTGAAGTTTTACCATCTGCATATATAGCTCCACCATTACATAGAGATGTAACACTGGTTTTAACAGCACCATTACTCTCAACTGTAGCAATACATGCTTTATTAGCATTAAAAACAGATTTAACAACATTCAAACTTGTATTAGAAAATATGGCTCCTCCAATTCTTCCAAGATTTCTATTAAAATTAGAAGATTCAATATTCAAATAATTAGGTGAAGAGCTTCTATCAATATTACTAAATATTCCTCCTCCTCTTGAAGAAGCAATATTATCATTAAAATTAGATGATAAAACTGTTACATTAGAATCTCTTGAATTAATAGCTCCTCCATCAGTAGCACTATTCTTATTAAAATTACAATTCTGAATCACTACAGAAGAAGAGGCAATTCGTAAAGCTCCTCCAGTAAGAGCAGAATTACTAGTAAAATTAGAATTAATCACTTGACTACCAATACTAGTGGCAAAATTAAGAGCCCCTCCTGCATTTAATGCAGTATTACTCTCAAATAAACAATCCTTTACTGTTACATAAGAAGCATGAGAATCAATAGCTCCCCCTTCAATAAAATTATCAGTAGAAGGATAGATACCTTTACTTCCAATAAATTGGCAATTAGAAATCACAGAATTACTAGCAGTTGCAGATAAAAATATTGTGCCTCCGCTTTCTCCCTTATTATTTCTAAAATTACAACTATCTACAGTAATTCTACCACTTGAGAATATAGCTCCTCCACTATTAGTAGAAGAATTTCCATTTAAAAAATTAATATATTTAAAAGTTACAGTAGAAGTATTAGTAACTGTAAACATACGGCAAAGGTTTCTACCATCAAGAGTAGCTCGACTAGTAGACGAAGGACCTTGAATAACAAGATTTCTCTTATCATTTATCCTAATTCGACTATCAGAATCCCTAGCTGAATAAGTTTGACTATTTAATTTAATTACATCTCCATTATTAGCAGAGCTTACAGCACTTTGAATATTAGAAAAACTATTTCCAGTAACTGTTATTTCAGCAGCAGAAACTGAAACAATAGTTATAATAGGTAAACCTAAAATCAAAATAAATAAAATTGACCATTTAAAATTCACAAAAATCACACCATAAATCATATTACTCCATTAATTTAGTTATTTAAGTAAAAAGAAGTCAAAAATTTAATATTCAAAAGTTTATCAAAGAAATATCCAAAAAAATATATATCAAAGAGTATATCCAAAAATAATATTTTTATTAAAAATTTATAAGCTTGAATAAAGTTTATAAGCTTGAATAAAGTTTATAAGCTTGAATAAAGATTTATAATCTTGAATAAAATTGATAAATTTGAATATAAAATTGATAAGCTTGAATAAATCTTAAAAATCATTTCCAAGATCATTCAAGCAATCAATGAACATTAATCAATTTACTTAAATTATTAGTTCTACAATATTTTACATGAAAAACTAGCTAAAAAATTAAACAATATCTTAAAAAAACAAAAATTTATAGACAACTACAAATTAATGAGAATCTAAGAAATTCATGTTTAACTTTCTTGCTTAGTTTTTCACAGAATTTTGATTTTTTATTTTCAAATTTTCATTGAAAATATTCATACATAATAACATTCCTCCTTTTTTTAAGAGATTAATATTATAATTTTAATGATTTATATTACTAGAAAAATATTAGATATAATAAGGATTCAAAGATGAAAACAGGTATTCAAAGATGAAAACTAATTTAAATATCTTATATTTGATAATAAGAATAAAATACAAGCATTATCCTAAAACTATGAGAGATAATAAAAAAATACTCCTATTTTCAAATTATTTTTTCTTAAATTATTAAATTGCAACATTAAACCTCTTTTTTAATAAAATCATAGTATTAAAAAAATATACTATGAATCATTTGTCATGGCAAACCATGATTTCATGACAATTAATAATTAATTAAATGAATATATAAGCTTTTTTGTATTTTTTAAAGAAAAAAACACGATTAAATGAAATAACACACTTAAATAAAAGTTTTTGAATTAATGAAAAATAGCTTTTTATCTGAAAAAACTTTTATAAACAAAAAATAGATTATAATAAAAAAATAATTTAAGATAAAAAATATCCTAATTGAAAAATATTAATTTTATTAAAAAATAATATTTATCAAGAAAATAATTTCTATTTAAAAAATAATTTATTAAAGAATAATTTCTATTAAAAAATAATAGCATAAATCATTAAAAATATTATAATGAGAATTCAAAAAATTATAATAATTAAAATGAGCTAAATAATTTATAATAATTAATCATCATAAATTTAATATACTTATAAAAATAATATACTAATGAAATATAAAATAAGTAAATTAATATCAATTTGATAAAAACCATAATCAATAAAATAATCAAAGAAAAATAATAGTGATAATATGATATGGGATGAAAAGATAGAGTGCATGGATTTAGAAGAAAAAAAAGAATTACAATTAAAAAGACTACAGAAAATTGTAAAAAAAGCTTATGAAAATGTACCATTTTATAAAGATAAATTTGATGAAGTAGGAATTAAAGCAGAAGATATAGAAACTCTTGAAGATATAGCTAAATTGCCTTTTACAACGAAAACTAATCTTAGAGACGCTTACCCATTTGGAATGTTTGCAGTTCCAGAAGATGAAATAATTGAAATACATACTTCATCTGGAACAACAGGAAAACCAACTGTATCAGGATATACAGAAAAAGATCTTGAAATTTGGTCAGAAGTTTGTGCAAGAGCTATAACCATGTCTCTTGGAACTAAAGGAGACAGAATTCAAAATTGTTATGGTTATGGTCTTTTTACAGGAGGGCTTGGAATACATTATGGAAGTCACAAAGTAGGAGCTAATATTGTCCCAATCTCTGCAGGAAACACAAAACGACAGATAGAAATAATGGAAGACTTTCAAACCACTATACTGACATGTACACCATCATATGCGCTTTATTTAGCTGAAGTATTAGAAAAAAAAGGATTGAAACCAGAGGAAATTAGCTTAAAATCAGGAATATTTGGAGCTGAAATGTGGACTGAAGAAATGAGAGATGAATTGGAAAAACGTCTTGGAATTACAGCTTTAAACATTTATGGACTTACAGAAGTTATGGGACCTGGTGTAGCTAATGAATGCCCTGAAAAAGCAGGACTCCATATTTCTGATGATCATTTTTATCCAGAAATTATTGATTTAAAAACAAAAGAACCAGTTCCTGATGGAGAAAAAGGAGAATTAGTAATAACAACATTAACCCGAGATGGAATGCCTATTATTAGATTCCGTACTAAAGACATAACATCCATTACTCATGAAAAATGTAAATGTGGAAGAACATTAACAAGAATGAGTAGAATCACAGGTAGAAGCGATGATATGCTTAAAATAAGAGGAGTTATTGTATTCCCTTCACAGATTGAAAGAGCTCTTTTAAAAATAAATGGATTAACTCCAAACTATCAAATTGTAGTAACAAGACCTGGTCATCTTGATGAACTTGAAGTTAAAGTTGAAACATCCAAAGAACTATTTTCTGATGAAATGAGAAAAATGGAAGCTATCGAACAAAATATAGCCAATGCTATCCACAATGAAATTGGTTTACGAGTTAATGTGACTCTTGTAGAACCAGAAACACTTCCAAGAAGTGAAGGAAAAGCAGTTCGAGTAATTGATAAAAGAAAATTTGATTAAAAAAAAGTAAAATTAATAAAGAAATTAACACTAACAAGGTGAATCAAATGAAAAATAAACAAATATCTGTATTTATTGAAAATAAAGAAGGAAAGTTAAAAAATGCCATTGAGGCATTGTCCAAAGAAAATATAAACATTAGGGCTCTTTCAATTGCAGATACAGCTAAATTTGGAATACTTAGATTAATCGTTTCTGATAATAAAAAAGCAAAAGAAGTTTTAGAAGAAAACAACTTTATTGTAAAAGAAAGTGAAGTAATAATAGTTGAAGTTCCTGATGAACCAAATGGCTTAAACACAATACTAACTTATCTTGATGATGAAGATATAAATTTAGAATATTTGTATGCATTTGTCAGTAGCAAAAGTGATGAAGCGATTGTAGTAATGAGATTGGAAAATATAGAAGAAGGAATAAAAGTTTTAAAATCCAAGAATGCTAATATATTAACAGAAGAAGATATAAAAAATATTTAAAATAGAATAAAAATATAATAATAACGATGATTATTATCATGAAAATAATTTCTTGAAATAATCACAATAATGTATTGTTTTTTAAATATTATCTACTTCTTTTATTCTATAAATATTATTATACTTCTTTTATTTTATGATTTAATTGATAATAATCAATGTATATATATATATATATATATATTAATGATTACTCTAAAATATGTTTATAACTAATTCAATCCTGAATATCTTCAATATACATCAAAGGATAATTCAATTCCTCAATAAACTCCATTCTAACAATAGCTAATACATCATCGATTTTTGAATAAATTTTAACATTTAACATGTCCCCTGTTAAAGAAACATACTCAAATTCTGTCATAGCTTGATTTAACTTATCTAAATCAATAGCTACTTCAACTTTTTCTATAGCTGGTTGAAGAGATAATGATTCTTTAATAGCTAATTCTAAGCTATTAACAGATTGATTGTTAACTGGAGTTCCAATAAATTGATGGAATAATGCACCCATACTAATAGCTCCTTCAAATATAGCTCTTTCTCTTGAACTAATATTTGAAAAAAATTTCTTATTCACATCAATG
>Ga0123353_10011148_pt1 | contig 12639 bp, 9 predicted proteins | sample TergutLab28metaG_3_FD_92763 | JGI IMG/M metagenome (GOLD analysis project Ga0123353, IMG submission 92763) | Labiotermes labralis P3 segment gut microbial communities from Petit-Saut dam, French Guiana - Lab288 P3 | ecosystem: Host-associated > Arthropoda: Insects > Digestive system > Gut ... | reverse complement strand
GCGATGGAGGGCGGCGACATGCTTATGTAGCCCTGCCCAAAGCCCTCAACCTTGCGGGGTGACGGAGGGGTGGGGTGGGGGGAGGTCAATACTCTGCATGAGCAGTTCGCCTTTGCTGTCAGAGGTTTTGATAGCTTCTTTCTCAAACCACACCTCTACCCCGGCTTCTTTGAGCCTGCGGATGGTGCTCAGACTATCGACGGTATTCCGCGCGAACCGCGAAAGGGATTTCGTGATCACCAGGTCGATCATCCCCGCCAGGGCGTCCTCCACCATCTGGTTGAAGCCGTCGCACTTTTTCGTGGACGTCGCGGAAATCCCCTCGTCGGTATACACCGAAACGAACTCCCACTCCGGGTTGTCTTGGATCATTTTCGTGTAGTAATCGACCTGGGCCTCGTAGGAGGTCTGCTGTTCTTCTTCATTGGTCGAAACCCGTGCGTAGCGTTCCGCGCGGGGTGATGAGGTAGAAGGTGCGATCCGGTTCCGGTTCGTGGCCGCGCTCGGCGAGTCCGACCAGAAGGTTCAGTGAGTCGGGGCCGGTGACCAGCCCGTCGCGGTCGATGGTGTAATCGCCGCAGGAATAGTAGTCAACCTGCGCTTCATATGACGAAAGCTGTTCCGGGTCATCCGTGGAAACGCGGGCATAGCCGACCACGCGGAGCAGATGCTCCAAAAGACTGCGGTTTAGCCCCTGCTGCAAAGTAATCGTAGCGGGAACAACCGTCACGTTCGGTGCTGTAATCATAGATTTGCCTCCTTTTCTTTGCGTTGTTGTGTTGCCCAGGCAAGCGATTTTTGTTCTGCTTGCTTTGTGACACGCAGCAACAGATGAAAACTTGTTTTCTGCATGGTCTGATACCATTCTTTGGTCATGTACTTCATGCTCAACCACCTCGCTTTTCGTGGTGCCATTATGTCATAAAACGCGCTATTCATCAAGGCTCACGGCAAAAGAAATATATCCCGGCACCCGCGCCACGGCCCTGCTGTTGCAAATTATATCCCTCATAGATAATAACAGGAAAAAAGGGCCGTTTGGTTACATGGTTTCCAAAAAAAATTTTATCATAGCATAGCTGACGTATTCGCAACGCAATGAAAAAAATGCTTGACAAATGAGGCTTTACCCGCTATAGTAAAATGTAGCAGGCGATGGTGCAGGCATTTTGCCGGGACTGACCGAAAGGTCGGGTCCTAACGAACCCGATTCTTTTAGCATGTTATCTCATTGCATCACATCAATGAAACGGTCATGATACATACGCCTGCGGCGGGGTTCCGCAAGCCGCTTCGCCGTGCCCTGCGAGAATCCTTGCGTGCCAAGGATTTTCGTCATTTCTTGGCGGGGTGATCCAGAAGTGTGCAGGAGCAATTCATTTGCAATTGGGTCATTGCATTCAATCACGAAAACAGGAGGGAATTCCATGCAGGTATTCAGTTTCAATCTCCCCATCCTCAGGCGTGCGCTGGCCGGCCTCACGGCGCTGCTGACGCTGCTCATCGCCCGCTTCTATCCCGAACCGCCGCCGGAATACTACCCGGACACGGGCGTGACGAGTTTTGTCCTGGTCGATGCGCTGGTGCGTGCGCAGGGTATTACCACCGACGGCGAAAATCTCTATTTCGGCTGGAATTTCGGCCTCACCAAGACGGACCTGACCGGCAGGTATGCCCTTCGGATCAGGCTGCTCCCCCTTGCGCTGCTGCGCAAGGGCGTGGACCATATAGGCGGCGTCAGCTACTATGACGGGAAAATTTACTGCGCCATGGAGGACAGCGGCGTTTTCGAGAATCTCTACATCGGCGTGTATGACGCGAAGACCCTCAAAATGATCGGATATAAAGCCGTCCCCTTGGAAAATCATGAATTCGGCATCCCCTGGGTCGCGGTTGACCGGAATACGGGCCTGCTTTATTCGGCAAGACGCGACCATTTTGAGGTTCTCAATATTTACGATGCCGAGTCCCTCGAACTGGTCGATACCCTTGCGCTCAACGCACCTGTCCACAAGATACAGGGGGGCGAGGTACACGGCGGCGTGCTCTACGTTGCCGACAGCCGCGAGGGGCAGGCTGTTTTTGCGATCAACCTTGTGACAGGCCAGGTGCAAAAACTGTTCAGCCGCTTTGTTCCCGGCGGCAAAGGGCAGGGCCTGACCATTTTGCCCGCAGATGCTTCGTCCGGTGGGAGCGGCGCGTTTTTCTATATACTCGACGAGGATACGCCGCATTTAAGCATCCACATGCGGGCATACGCCTTCGACCCGGCAAGCCTGGCATGGTATACTCCTTAACTCCTTAAATTCATACAAATCAATCATCGCAAAACCCATAGCTACAGCTTTTATGACACCGCGCTTCAATAAAAATAACCAGGAGGTGCCCCATGCAAAACGCATTCTGCAAAAAACCGCTTTGGGAAGCAAGCACGCAACTGGCCGCCGTGGCCATGGGCCGGTCCCCGGCGGATATGGTCATCCGAAACGCAAGGCTCGTCAACGTGTGCACCCGCGAGATACTGGAGCGCACCGACGTGGCCATCGCCCAAGGCAGGGTCGCTTTGGTGGGCGACGCGGCGCATTGCATTGACGAGAACACGGCAGTGATCGAAGCGAAAGGGGCGTACATCGCGCCGGGCTTTCTGGACGGCCACATCCATATTGAGTCGTCCATGATGACGGCAGGCAATTACGCCCGTGCCGTGGTGCCCCACGGTACTGTCGGCATTTACGCGGACCCCCACGAGATCTGCAACGTGTTCGGCAAGCGGGGCGTGGAGCTCATCGCCGAGGATTCTCTGCGCACGCCGCTCAAGACGATGATCACTGTGCCCTCCTGCGTGCCCGCCGTGCCCGGCTTCGAGGACGCCGGCGCGGAGATCACCAGCGCCGACGTGGGGGAGATGATGGCCTGGGAACGGGTTGTGGGCCTGGGCGAGATGATGAACTTCCCCGGCGTTTTTATGGGCGACGCCGAGGTACACGCGAAGATCGGCGAGACGCTCAAGGCCGGTAAATGCCCCACCGGCCATTTTTCCATGCCGGACGGCGGCAATATGCTGCAGGCCTTCGTCGCCTCGGGCCTGCGCTGCTGCCACGAATCCACAACCGCGCGGGACGCCCTGGCGAAGATGCGCATGGGGATGTATGCCATGCTGCGTGAGGGCAGCGCCTGGCACGACCTGCACGAGACCTCGGGCGCTTTGACGGCCAACGAGTTGGCCGTGGATAGCCGTTTTTGCGTTCTCATCTCGGACGACACGCATCCCGATACGCTCCTTGAACTGGGCCACATGGACCACATCCTGCGGCGGGCGGTTCAAGAGGGCATCGATCCGATTTCCGCATTGCAGATGGTGACCATCAACTGCGCGCAGTGCTTCGGTATGGACAGCGAGCTGGGCTCCATCGCCCCGGGCAAGTGCGCGGATATTGTCATCTTTGAGGGCGAGCTTTCCGAATTCCGCGTGGCGAAGGTGATCATCGACGGCACTCTCGCAGCGGAAAACGGGCGGCTGACAGAGCAGGCCGAGGCTTACGAATATCCCGCCTGGGCCCGGGAGAGCATGCGCCTGCCTCCCGTCACGGCGCAAAGCTTTTCAATCGCCGCGCCATGCCAGGATGAGCAGGTAAAAGCGCGGGTGATCGAGGTTATCCCGAACAGGGTGGGCAATATGGAGCGCGTCATGGAGCTTGCGGCGCGGGATGGCCAGGTGCAGGCCGACGCGGCCCGCGACATCCTGAAGGCCTTCGTCTTCGAGCGGCACCAGGGCACAGGCACATTCGGCTATGGGTTTATAACGGGCTTCGGGATCAAGAGGGGCGCCGTGGCGCAAACCGTCGCCCACGACGCCCACAACCTGCTGGTAGCCGGAGTATCCGACGAGGATATGGCGCTTGCCGCCAACACGCTGATAGAGTGCGGCGGCGGGCTGTGCGTTACCCTGGACGGCAAAGTGCTGGCGCTGGTACCGCTGCCGATAGCGGGACTGATCAGCGAATACGGCGCGGAGGCGCTCAGCGGGCAGGTCAAGGCGCTTGAGGCCGCATGGAAGGCGCTGGGCTGCGAGATCAACTCGCCGTATATGACCCTTGCGCTGACCTCTTTGGCCTGCCTGCCCGAGCTGCGCGTCACCAACCGGGGCCTTGTGGACTGCCGCACGTTTAAATTTACGCAGCTGTTTTTATGATTTTACAATTTTACAATATCCAACTTGTCAAACACAAACCCTTCCGGATACGCCTGCGAAAGCTCAACGCCTTCCAGGCGTATCTTTTCCTCCGTAACGGTGATCAGCACATACACGGGCCGGCTTGTTTCATGGATCTTATTCCAGATCGGGCGGTGGTTTTCCTCGCCGTTCGCCGCGTTCCCGGAGGAGCCGCACTGCACATAGGTGACGCCCTGCTCCGCGCGGATGACGGAACCCACCGGCTGGGTGACGTGGCCGCGGATCGTCGCGCGGTGGTAGACGTGGTCGTGGCCGGACAGCACCAGGTCAAACCCCAGCTGCTGCGCCATCCCGCCCAGCTTGCGTTCATATTCTTCGGTGTTGATCCAACAGGTATACGGCCCGCTGTGGAGGAATAGAATTCTCCATTTCTTGCCCGAGCGGCGCAGCACCTCCTGCAGCCATAAAACGGTGGCGTATTCGCTCTCGATATCGCCCAAGGCGATGAACAGCGCATGGCCGATTTCGCAGGCATAGGTCAACCCCGGGCACGCGCCGGACGGGCCGCCGTGGGGGCTGTGAAACACCATGCGGTAGTGCGAGCCGTCGCCGTCCATCGTGTCGTGGTTGCCGACGACAGGCAGCATCAGGCTGCGAGGGATAAGCCCCCGGGAATCCCCGTGCAGGGCCAGCCAATTGTCGTAGGCCCCGCCGGAGCCGACGTAGTCGCCCAGGTGCAGGAAGAAATCCAGTCCGGGGCAGCGCGCGAGGGCCGAGGCCATGGCGCCGCCGCAGACATTGTGCGTGTCTGCCAGCGCGGCGAAGGTGACGGACGGGCCGTCCGCCGGGGTTTTGAACGAATGCACCGGGCTCCAGCCCGAGGGGCCGCCCACACGGTAGAGATACCGCCGGCCCGGCGCAAGGCCGCCGAACACTGCCCGGAAGGCGCTCAGCTCCGTATGCTGCCCGTGCAGCACGGTATAATGGGGCGACAGCTCGGCGGATACCGTCATGCAGGCAATATCCAATAAGGTTTCGTCTGAGATTTCATCGCCGCGCTGTTCGGCGTATTGGACCATCCCGGCCTGCGCCTCAATGCCGCACTGCCAGGTGATACTGATTTCACCCGGCGCGCGCAGCGTCAGCGTGACGTTCGCCGGAAGGGGCTGCGCGAAGTCCCGGGAAAGATGCACTTTTTGGGTATAGCTGTAGCTATCTCCATAGGAAGCGAAGGCTTTGATGGTTTCCCCAAGCGCCCTGTCGGTCAAGCCGGGCATGACTAGCAGGCCGTTTTCGCCGGTGATCCCCTCGAGATACGTCCCATTGCAGCAGATGCGCGCGCCGGGCACAGGGCGGTCCTGCTTGTCATGATTGCTGCGGCGGTACACTATAAATTCAGCATCGAAGCCCTGGGAAAAATGCCGCATGACGAGCCCCAGGCCCGCCGTCAGCCCCACTTCCAAATCAGGCAGACAAAACGCGAAGGTTTTTCCGCCTTTTTTGTAGTGCGCCGAAACGCAGCGCACGCCCGCGCTTTCCGGCCCCGGCAGGTCGAGCCCGGCACTGAGGCACAGTGTCAGCGTATTCTCGGTCGGCTTGATATGCAAATGCTGTATCCCGTCTGGCGTTAAGGCACCGCGGCATTCCCATTCGATACACAACTCTTCGTATCCAGTATCTATGCCGGTGATGCGCAGGTCTATAGCATTTCCCAGATGAGCCTCTTTTGCCATCGCCCAGGCAATCCCCTGCCCCTGGCGGAAGAACGCTGCCCTGCGCCCGGCATTGCCCTCCTTGTCATACACGACAATCTCCGCTTTGTGATAGCCATCGCACAGGGGGAAATCCGGCCGGCACGACAGCGCGAAGCCCCGGCCCTCCGGCATGTGGGAAACATGTTGCATGTGCCGCGCGCCGTCGATGTATACCTCGGTGCGGGAGGGGTCAACCCCAGAGGCGGGGCGGTTGTTTTCCTCGTCGTCGGGGTCGTAGACGCAGGCAGTAAGGCGGCCATCGCTGAACGCGATTTCTCCGATTTCAGGCGCGACGGCGTCGAAGTCGATGCCGCCGTAGAGCGCCATGACGGCGCCCAGCCAGACAGCGCCGTGCATGGTTTTGCTGCCCGACAGCAGCCGCAGGGGATACGAAATGTACAGCGGCAGCTGAAGGCCGGGAGGGATCGCGCCGGTGACGAAGCGCCAGCCCACCCAGTCCTGGTCGCCGTAGGCGATATCCTCCAGAACGCCCCTGGAATCGACGATGCCGCCGTTGGCCCAGGCGGTGCTGCCATCGCCGTAGAGCCATATCCCCAGATGCATCGGGTACTCGCCTCCGGGGATGACCAGCGTGTCGGGTTCATCGGCCAGCTCCAGCCGCAGCTCCAGGTGATTTTCCGCAGACGACCAGGTGCGGCAATAGGACCGGCGGCTGCCGCCCTGGGTCGTCTGAACGCGGAAATCATAGTCCATGCGCAGCGCGCCCCGTCCCCGGGTGCTATCGAGCGCGACGGCGGTGACAGTCTTTTCGCTGCAAGCCGCCCACCGGCGTTCTGTTCCTTCAAAATTCTCTAATACCAGCGGAGGCCTGCGCATCGTTTTATTTCTCCCTTTTTGTTTTCATTAACTACCGCCACCGCATCCCTGCTTATGTATAATCAGAACAGGATTCCCAACAGTGCCTGCCAGAGACTATCGTACTGTCCCTGGTTTTGCGAGCCCAGGGCCCGCCAGTTCCAATACCGCGGGCTCAGGATATCCAATTGGAGCTTCTCGAAGTCCTCCGCCGAGACGTACATGCCGTTGCGCAGGAGGTTCGGATCCGCGGGCCCGCCGCCGTCCTCGTTGTGCCAGACGATCCCCAGATCCTTAATGTCGTAAAAGAGATCGCTGTTGCTCTGCCTGCGCGTGCGGGGAATACGGACAAACCCGAATTCGCCCCGGAAAGCGTCGCCCTTCCATACCCGCCAGGAAAGCTCGGCCAGCCTGATGCCGCGCAGCTGCGCGTCCCTTTCGGGGTCCGAAGAGGCGGCGGTGAGCGCTTTCGCCTTTTCCCACAGCTTGTCGATGTATTTCAGCTGGTTGTCCGAGCACATCAAATTGCCCCTGGCCGTCCCGCCGCCCAGGCAGTCGGAATGCTGCTGTATGCCCAGGACGGTCCGACCGCTGAGTTCCTCGCTGACGAAGCGGATATATTCCCGGACATACTGCCAGCCAGCGCCGTAATAATGGGGCAGGAAGGAATTATAGATATCCTCCATGTCCATGTCGGGGTTCCACAGCAGCTTGGCGTAGATATAGTTGATCATCTGGTGGAAGGCCAGGTCCTGCCGGGAGGAAGAGCAGTTCGTCAGGCCGATCACGCCGTCGTCGCGGTACATCCGCAGATAGGACTGGACGTTGTCCCAGACGGGATAGACGGCGGGCCAATGGTTATAGGAGAGGGGGTAATCGTAAATGACGAGGTTGTCGGTCTTCTCCACCCAGGTTTTGTAGCTGACGTCGAAGGTCGTGCGCGTGCCCTCCTGCGTGCACTCCCCGTTTTTGTGCACATAGCACATGAAAATGGGGCAGAAGGAGACCAGCGCGTTGGCGGGCAGCTTCGTCTTGGGCGCCAGCTCGGTGTTGAAGTAGGCGTAGGTATTGATGATCAGACCGGGGAACTCCTCCGCGATCCCATCGCACAGCGCTTTCATGAGGCGGAAGTGGGTGCCGGAGCAATTCCTGCCCTCGCTGTCCATCGGGATGCCGCATTCCTCGAAGTAAGCGGTTCTGCACTCGAGGCACTGGCAGGTGTTGTCGGTATCGTTGAGCGCAATGGAGATGCAGGTGGTATTCGGCTCTGCCGCCATCTTTTTGCGGACATATCTCAGGTGGAATTCCAGAACCTCGGGCTGGGAGAAGCAGGGGTTCGAGTAGCCGCCGATGGGGTTGCCGTTGGTATCCTTGGCGTAAAGATGGGGATACTTTGCGAAAAATTCGGGCGAGGACATATTGCGCTCCACGCCGTCGATGACATCCACCATGATGGAATCGCCCGCGTGCCCGCTGAGGAAGTAGCGGGAGAGCCCGCCGTATTCCGGCGTGTTCAGCCGCCCCAGGGAGCCGCCGTACCAGCCGTTGACCCTGTGGGCCAGGGCGGAATCGATATGGGCATCGACGACCTCCTGCGGGGCGTCCCAGGGGATGTATTCGTGGATCGTGGTGAATTCCCGGTGCGCGAAGGCGGGGATCTCCAGCTCGTCGATCTCGGCCGGCACCTCCACCGTATCCAGCGCGGGGATGACCCTCCTGTCCTTGCCGTACCAATGGCAGCCCAGGAATTTTTCCAGGAAATCGTAGACGCCGTAGAGGGTCCCCCTCGTTTTGCCGCCCGCGATGACGATCCTGTCGCCATCCGTCCGGATGACGAAGCCCTCCTCGCCCAGCGGTTCGTAGTCCACGGCAAAGCGGTTCGTGTCGCCGACGACGATCTCCTTTGCCTGGGGCGCGGCGGCGTCGGTGCGGATGTCAAGCTCGAAGCCGCCGATCTGGAGCAGAAAGCCCCGCAGCTTTTCCGCCGCCGTGACCTCCGCAGGAATGGCCTGCGCCCCCCGGACGATCACGTAACCGCTGTCGATGATGATGACCGGGCCGTCATAGGCCTCGACCTCCGGCGGCGGCGGCAGGTTGAAATCCGCCTGGCACGGGTTGTAAAGCCCAGTGGTCATTCCGAGGACGACCAAAATGGAAAGGACTGTGGAAAAAAAGCCTGCCATGACAAGAGCCTCCCTTACTTCGTTTCTGTTTTCGTTTTTTCCGTATTGCGCATCAACAGCTTGTTGAAGGGGAAATAGGCGATGAACTGAATGAAGCCGCAGGCCATCGCGGCGATATTGCCCGCCAGCTGCGCGCCGATACCCCAGGTGTCCATAAGTTCCGTCAGCGCGGGCGCGAGCCAGGCCGAAAAACAGATCAGCCCGGCGGTGAAGACCAGATAGATCGTCAGCGTGACGGGGATGCTGTTGGTGCCGCCGAAGGTTTTCTTCCGGTTGACGAAAAACGCGACGATCTGGGCCAGCACGTTCGCGGCATTGAACGCGATGAAGGTTTTCAGGCCCCCCGCCGCTATGTCGTAGTGGAACACGAACCAATGGAATTCCTGCAGCTCGAGGGCCCGCAGCGCCGGGATCAGATACAGTATGTTCAGCGCCGCGAACTGCACGACCGTCGCCAGCAGGCTGACGACGGTGAATTTGACAAGCTGCCATGCCGTCACCAGCAGCGAGCCCTTCTCCTCCGCCTTTTGGTCGAGGTCTTTGAGTTTTTCCATATATGCTGTCACTCCTCTCATAGTCTCGTTGTTACATTTAGTGTACTACGAAACCGCCGTTAAGTCAAGAAAAAATATGCAGACTGCACAGGTAGCCCTTGCTTTTTCCGGTTGCAGGTGCTACAATGAAGAAAACACTCGCAAACATATTGTGCACAGGAGGAATATTCGATGCGAAAGCTTCTAGCGACAACCCTTGCGGTACTGCTTTTCCTGGCAGGCGCGGCGCTGCCGGTCAGCGCACAGGCGCAGCCGCTTGCCCATACCAAACTGATCAACGAGATGACCCTGGAGGAAAAGGCCCTGCTGCTGTGCGGCGCGTCCTCCTCCAGAACCAACGCCATTCCCCGGCTGGATATACCCACCGTCACCCTCTCGGACGGCCCCCACGGGGTGCGCGGCTACGGGGAGGCGGTGTGCTTCCCCACGGCGAGCCTGAGCGCCTGCTCCTGGGACGCCGGCCTGCTGGAGCTGATGGGCGGCGCGCTGGGGGACGCCGCGATTGCGGCGGACGTGGACCTGATCCTGGGGCCGGGGCTCAACATCAAGCGCTCCCCCCTGTGCGGGCGCAATTTTGAATACTACTCGGAGGACCCCTGGCTTTCCGGAATGATGGCCGCCGCGATGACCCGGGGCATCCAGAGCCGGGACGTGGGCGCCTGCCTGAAGCACTTCGCCGTGAACAACCAGGAAACCCGCCGCACGACCATCGACGCTGTGGCCGACGAGCGTGCCCTGCGGGAGATCTATCTGCCCGCCTTCGAGATGGCCGTCAAGCAGGTCCAGCCCTGGGCCGTCATGAGCGCCTACAACCGCTTTGAAGGTGTTTATCTGACGGAGAACAGCCGCCTGCAAAACGATATCCTGCGGGGCGAATGGGGCTTTGGCGGCATGATCGTCAGCGACTGGGGCGGGGTGCGCGACCGGGCAGCCGCCGTGCGCGGCGGGACGGACCTGGAAATGCCCCACTCCATGGGCATGGGCGTGAAAAGCATTATAGAGGCCGTGGGCACCGGTACCCTTTCGCAGGCGGAGCTGGACCGCAGCGTGGAGCGCATGCTCACCCTGATCGACAGGGCGGGCAGCGGCGAAAAGCAGGCCCGGCTCGATATCGCGCAGCAGGACGACCTTGCGCGCAAAATCGCCGAGGAGTCCATCGTGCTGCTGAAAAACGAGGGCGATGTTCTGCCGCTGAACACCTCGCAGAAGATCGCGGTCATCGGCGAGTTCGCGCAGAATCCGCGCTTCCAGGGCGAGGGCAGCTCGATGATCAACACCGATAAGAAAAGCAACGCCCTGCAGGCTTTGCAGGACGCATGGCGCGATGCGAACCCTTCAGGTTCACAGGTCGAATATGCCCAGGGCTACACCGTTTGGCCCCGGCAGGGCCTGACAGACCCGCTGCTGCGGACGCGGGCCGCACGCCTGGCGGCACGCTCGGACGTTGCGGTGGTGTTCGTGGGGATCCCCTCCACCTCCGACGCCGAGGGGATCGACCGCACGGACATGGCCCTCCCCGACAGCCAGAACAAGCTCGTGGAGGCCGTGGCGAAGGCCAACCCCAACACCGTGGTGGTCTATTGCGGCGGCAGCGCGGTGACGATGGATTGGATGGACCAGGTCAAGGGCTTCATCTGCACCTACCTGGCGGGCCAGGCCGGGGGCACCGCCACAGCGAATATTCTGCTGGGTCTGACGAATCCCAGCGGCAAGCTGGCCGAAACCTGGCCCCTGGCCCAGGAGGATGTCCCCTGCGCGGCCTACTTCCCCGGCTACCCCAAAAGCGCGGAGTACCGCGAAAGCATTTTCGTGGGCTACCGGTATTACGACACCTTCAATAAGCCCGTGCGCTTCCCCTTCGGCTACGGGCTATCCTATACAAAATTCGAGTATTCAGGGCTGAAAGTCGATGGGGATCAAGTGACCTTCACCGTGAAGAATATCGGCGAAAGGGCCGGCGCGGAATCGGCGCAGCTGTATATCCGCCCGCTGCAAAGCACCGCCTTTAGGCCCGAGAAGGAGCTCAAGGGCTTCGGCAAGGTGTACCTTGAGCCGGGGGAGAGCAAGGCCATCACCATAGAACTGGACGAGCGCTCGTTTGCTTTCTTCAACACCAGAACGAACGATTGGTGTATCGAAAGCGGGGAATACGAAATTCTCATCGCCGCCTCCAGCGACGATATCCGGCTGCGGGAGACGGTGCGCAAGCAAGGGAGCGCCGCTTCGGACATACCGGACGCGCGCAACACCGCCCCGGCTTATTATGGGCTCAACGGCTTTACGCCCGCCGATGTGCCGGATGCGCAGTTTATCGCCGTGCTGGGCCGCGCGCTGCCGCCGCGGGATTTGCCGCAGGGCTCGGTGATCACCAGCAGCGACAGTATGCAGGACGCGATCCTCAACAACGACGCGGCAAGGGCGGTCTATGTCCATATATTCCGGCCGATCATGGCGCTGGTTACGGCGCTGATCCCCCACGCGGTCTATGTCGATTATATTATGCAGGTGTCGACCTTCTGGCTAGCGAGCATGACAGGCGGCGCGATGGACGAAGATATCATGAACAGCTTGCTGCGTCTTTACAACGGCGACTGGAAAGGGCTGTTTGAAGTTGCGTGGGGCGTACTGGGGAATCTCGTTTAGCTGAACGCCTTGCAAGCCATGACATGCGCAACCGCCATATTCGACCGCTAGCCCTCCCTGCTTTGCACCCTTCGTCTTCAGCGTGTCGGTTGCAGGGCGGCTTCCTCCACCGCCCGGACAAAGTCGCCCACCACCCGCTCGTAGCGCTCTGTTTCCGTGGCATAGGCCCCTGTGTGATAGGAATCAAACAGCTCCAGCCGGGACAGGGGGTGCCGCGCGGCGGCGAACAATTTCTCGCTGTGCCGGTAGGGCATTGGTTTGTCGCCGGTGCTGTGGATGAATAAGATCGGGACGCTCGTGGACGCCACACGGTCGATGGGGCGCACTTCGTTCATGTCGGCCTTGTAAATCAGCTCGGACAGGACATTCAAAAGGCTGAAGAATGGAACAGCCGGGAGATGCAGGATGTCCGAAAATGTCTCGCGGGCCGAGGTGGAGCAGCAGTCCGGTATGGCAAAGGCGATATTTTCGTCGACGCCCAGGACCTCCAGGGAGGTGATCGCGCCCAGGGATTC
>Ga0123353_10011146_pt1 | contig 12641 bp, 10 predicted proteins | sample TergutLab28metaG_3_FD_92763 | JGI IMG/M metagenome (GOLD analysis project Ga0123353, IMG submission 92763) | Labiotermes labralis P3 segment gut microbial communities from Petit-Saut dam, French Guiana - Lab288 P3 | ecosystem: Host-associated > Arthropoda: Insects > Digestive system > Gut ... | reverse complement strand
TAAAAGATAGTCGGTTGAAACTTCAAAATATTTTGCAAGAGCTATTATAGCGTTTGCCGTCGGTTGTTTTTCCCCGTGTTCCCATTTGGATATTATGGCATTGCTATACCCTATCGCCTTTGCCAAAGCCGTTTGTACTATTTCTTTTTCTTTTCTTAATTCTTTTATTCTTTCACCGATACTCATAAAAACATTATATAACTATAGTTAAATTTTGATTGACACTTTAACTAAAGTTAAATTATACTATAGTTAAATAAAATAACAAGGGGTATTTTATGAAACAAACGTGTGAAAACTGCGGGTATTTTTATCTGTACTATACCAAAGGCTACGACTGTTTTAATAAGACGCGGATGGGGCTTTGCAATAAACATCACCACAAAGCGATTGACCGCGACGAGACCTGCGAGGGTTGGAAAAACGCCGAAAGGAGAAAAGAGGCAAGACAGAGAATAAGCCTCGAAACCTTAGAAACCGCCGTAACCTATATAAAAGAAATCTCTCAAATTCTGAAAGAAAATGAGTGAGAATAACAGGTATATACCGCCGCTTTAGCGGCAAAAATTCCTTTTATGAAAAGGTTAGGGATTTTTATCGCTGTTTTTTTGATTTTACTTGCGCAGTCATTACAAGGAGAGGGGCTTATCGCCCTAAAAAGCTATGCTCCGGACGCGCGCTATTATTTTTATACCGGCGCGCCGTCGGGCTTGGATTGCACCGAGAATATTACTAACGGGAGCGGCGTTATAGTAAGCTGCGATATCCGTGATGCCATGCGCGTGCGCCGTTCGCTGAAAAGTATCGACGGCGAAAGCGTCACCTTTAAGGGGACGGACATCGGCGCGGTAATCGCGTATTTATCAGCCCGCGTCGAGTATACCGAAACGGTCGAAAATATTCTTATATATTATTGTTACAGCCCCTTGCTTTCAAAGGGCGTCGATTTATCCGGCAAAAAGGTCAATATGCAGATAGCGTACAGTAACGGCCTTGTGAGCGTCGGCACGCCGCTATTGTTGGGCGGGTACTAAAAATTCCCCTCTTGAGGGGCGCCCGAGCTTGCGAGAGCGGGGTGGAAAATGAAGAATGATAAATGATAAGTGATGAGTGATAAATATCGGATTAAGAGTTTATAAGCAAAATGAGGCTATTTACTAAGTCTTTTATTTATCATTTATCATTAGCGAAGCGAATCATTCATCATTTATCACTAGCCATCATCCCGGAATAGATTTTTATTTTTTATCCAAGTGTATAAAGCCCGCTTTCATAGTCAATACTTCCCGATACAAACGGAGGTTTATGCAAGAAATGAAAAAAACGTCAAGAAATCCGGCTAAGGCCGCGAATTTTTTCAAGAAGAAAATCTTTTATGTAATTGTGGCGGCAAGTATGCTCGTCATCGCCACGACGGTAACGCTTTCGCTTACCCTTACTAAGCCGCGAGTAGTACCGCCCGACCCGCCCGTTACTGTAGAGCCCGTAACGATGCGCAATCCCATAAACGAGTTTGAGGTGCAAAAGGGGTTTGCTAACGACAAGCTCTTATGGTGCACCACCCTAAAATTATGGGAAACTCACCTCGGAATCGACCTCGCCGCGCCTAACGGTACGCAGGTGTTCGCGGTTTTGGACGGAACGGTTGATTCGGTCACTAACAGCGCGTTAGACGGCGTAGTAATAGTTATCAGCCACGCCGAAAATGTAAAAACCGTCTATAAATCCCTCGGCGAGGACACGCTCGTTATCGCGGGACAAACTGTCAAACGCGGCGACGCCATAGGCTTTGTCAGCGACACGATGATAACCGAGGTCAAACAGGCTCCGCACCTGCACTTCGAGGTCATCGTGAGCGGAACCTACGTCGACCCCGCCGCTCATTTGGTGGATTTGATAGAGAAGTAAAAAAATCCCTCCCTCCTCTAAGAGTTTTTTGCAGCAACGGAGAGCATTATGCTCTCCGTTGTTGCTTGCAATAAAATAAAAAGGTGTAATCCTCTGCTTATTTCCCCTTAGGTTTTTTGATATAATCATAAGGGGTTTCTTGATAGACGCAGTAGTTGAGCCAGTTGTTAAAAAGTAGCATAGAGTGCGAACGCCAATTAACGGGCGGAATCGCGCCGGGGACGCCCTCTAAATAGTAGTTTTGCGGGAGGCCCGGATCAAGGCCCTTGCTCGCGTCGCGCAGGTACTCTAGGTGCAGGGTTTCGGCATCGTACTCGCTGTGGCCTGTAACAAAAACGTGCCGGAGGTCGCGGCTCGCGGCGATGTAAACCCCCGCGTCCTCCGATTCTGCCAAAAGCTCCAAATCGGGGCAGGCGAGAATGTCTTCCGCGCGGATTTCGGTATGGCGGGAGTGCGGCGCCCAAAAAGCGTCGTCAAAGCCGCGCAGTATCGGGTTGGTTTTGGAGAGCCGCCGGTGGAGGAACACGCCCGAAACCTTTTTGGAAAGAGGGTATTTGGGGATATTGTACTTATAAAAAAGCCCGGCCTGCGCCGCCCAGCAGATGTACAGGGTAGAAAAAACGTTATTTTCCGCCCACTTAAAGATGGACGTAAGCTCCGGCCAATATGTCACCTCGTCAAAATCCATCCGCTCAACCGGCGCGCCCGTGATTATCATTCCGTCGAATTTGTTCGCCTTGATTTCTTCTAAGGTTTTATAAAAAGCCTGCAAATGCTCCGCGCTCGTGTTGGTCGATTCGTAGCTCGCGGTGCGCAGGAGAGTCACCTCGGATTGCAGCGGCGAATTGGCGATAAGCCGCAAAAGCTGGGTTTCGGTGACTTCCTTGGTAGGCATCAAATTGAGAATCAGTACCTTGAGCGGGCGGATGTCCTGTTTTGTGGCGCGTCCGTGCGTCATCACAAAGACGTTTTCTTCTTCTAAAGCGGCGAAGGCGGGAAGGTTTTTTGGCAGTCTTACGGGCATAGTTTTCTCTCCTCAGAAAGCCCATTCATCGGCGGATTTAGGCTACGCTCGCTCGGGCGGCTCGGTCGTGTACGTTAGTACACTCCGCTTCGCCTCCTGCCGAGCCGACAAGCCGCAGGCTTGCTAGCTTTGCGCTAGCAAAGCTCAGAGAGGCGAGGACGACTGCTGCCTGACTGCGCCGCGACTGGGCTTTCTTGTTAATAAAGAAATTATAGCACACATTGACTTTTCGGTCTATCATATTAAATAAAATTTCCTTGACTTTGCTAAAAAAACCGTATAAAATATGCTTAAAGGCTTAAAAAGCCAAAAATACAACGGAGGGCAAAAATAATGGCTAATATCAAAAAATACCTTGCCGAGTGTATCGGTACTTTCACGCTCGTGCTTTGCGGCTGCGGCGTAGCGGCGGCGACTTCGGAGGTAAACCCGGCCGCCTTTTGGGTGGCGACGAGCCTCGCGTTCGGACTGTCGATTGTCGCTATGGCGTACTGCATCGGCAAAATTTCGGGCTGCCACGTCAACCCAGCCGTGTCGCTTGCTATGGCGATTAACAAAAAGCTGAGCTGGAAGGACTTCTTTTTCTATTTTATCTTCCAGCTTTTGGGCGCGGGGCTTGCGTGCTTGGTGCTCGCGCTTATATTCGGGGACTTTGCGCACTTCGGCGCAAACTTTGTCCAAAAGCCGATAACGGAAGCCTACGAATCGGAATTCGTCCCGCTCCTTGTCGGCTTAGTCGCGGAAATAGTGCTTACTTTTATTTTCCTCTTAGCGATTTTCGGCGCGACGCACAAGGCTAAAGACAGCGATGCGGACTTTAACGGCGCGGGAATAGTTATTGGCGGCGCATTAACGCTCGTGCACCTTTTGGGGCTGTATATTACCGGCACGTCCGTAAACCCCGCCCGCAGCATAATGCCCGCGATTTTCACGGCTTTTTCGGGCGAATATACGCCGCTTATCCAAATGTGGATATTCATAGCAGGCCCCTTTATCGGCGCGGCACTAGCGGCGATTGTCTGGAAGTTGTTTACAAAAGAAAACCACGGCTCAGAATTGGCTTGATGTGTTGTCAGCCGGCGTCTTTCCGACCGCTCACGTACGCGGAGTACAGTGCGAGCCCGTAAAGACGCCGCTTCCTCGCCTGAAGCCAATTCTGAGCCGTGGGCACAGCTATTTATCTTTACCTATTTAGCATTAAATATTTCATAAAAAACCGTTGACAAGCGGCCGAAAAAGGTGTATAAATTGAAATAATATTTTTTAACGGCGATGATTGGGAACAAGTAGCCCCCATGATAGCTCTTACAGAGAGTCGGCGGAAGGTGCGAGCAGGCAGAGTGCGGGCGGGCGAATACATCCCATAGCTTCATCTTGAAATGACGTTAAGGTCAGATTAGGGAATGACGGGCGCGCCCGTGACAGCGTAAGGGTTAAATACCCTGTAAGCGCGCGGCCGCGAGGCCTGTGCGGAACTGAGGTGGTACCGCGGTAATAATCGCCCTCGGACTTATTGTCCGAGGGCGTTTTCTTTCGGCGTCTTTTTGGCCACAAGCTGTTGTTTTTAGGCTTTTTACGTACCCCTTGTACGCTAAGCCCAAAAACAACAGCTTCTGCCTCAAAAATACGCTCGAAAAAAAACCTTGATTAAAGTAAATGGGAAATATTAAAGGAACAAATATGAATAAAGACAACAAATTAATGCTGGGTAACGAAGCCGTTGCGCGGGGGCTGTGTGAGGCGGGGTGCGCGTTTGTTTCGAGCTACCCCGGCACGCCGAGCACGGAGATTACCGAATACGCGGCTAAATATCCCGAGATTTACGCCGAATGGGCGCCCAACGAAAAGGTCGCCGCAGAAAGCGCCCACGGCGCGGCGATAGCGGGCGTAAGGGCTTTTTGCGGGATGAAGCACGTCGGGCTTAACGTCGCGTCCGATTTGCTGTTTACCGCGGCGTACACGGGCGTAAACGCGGGTTTTGTTGTTGCCGTCGCCGATGACCCCGGGATGCATTCCTCGCAAAACGAGCAGGATTCGCGCCATTACGCGCGCGCCGCCAAGGTTCCGATGCTGGAGCCCGCGGATTCCGACGAATGCCGGAGGTTTACCTCGGCGGCTTTTGAAATATCCGAAAAATTTGACACGCCCGTTTTATTACGCCTTACGACGAGAATCGCCCATTCACAGTCTTTGACAAGCCAAGCCGAAAGAGTTAACGCGGCTGTTAAGGAGTATAAAAAAGACGCGGCAAAATACGTTATGATGCCCGCCTACGCCCGCCCGCGCCACGAAACCGTCGAAAAAAGGCTTATTGAGCTTAAAGAATTTTCCGAGACGGGCGGCCTTAACAAGATAGAATATAACGATACGTCCGTGGGCGTTATAACGTCTGGAATAGCCTATCAATACGCAAAGGAGGCGTTCGGCGCGTCGGTTTCGTATTTGAAACTGGGGATGATTTGGCCGCTGCCGGACAAGCTGTTACGGGAATTCGCGTCAAAAGTCAAGCGCGTTATAGTAATAGAAGAACTCGACGATATTGTCGAAGCATACTGCCGCTCGCTGGGTATAAACTGCGAGGGCAAAAACCTGCTGCCCTTAACCGGCGAATATTCGCAGGAATTGTTAGCGGAGAGAATTTTAGGAAAACCCGCCGCGTTTTGCGCCGCGCCCGAAACTGCGCCTGCGCGCCCCCCCGTATTATGCGCAGGCTGCCCTCACCGCGGGATTTTTTATATTCTGCGCAAACTAAAACTGTTCGTTTCGGGCGACATCGGCTGTTACACGCTGGGGGCTGCCGCGCCTCTTTCGGCAATGGACACAACGCTGTGTATGGGTGCGTCAATTTCCGGCCTGCACGGGCGCGTAAAAGCAAGGCCGGAAGTTGCGGGGCGGAGTATCGCCGTAATAGGGGATTCGACCTTTATGCATTCGGGGCTTACGGGCTTAGCGAACATCGCCTATAACAGAAGCAACGCTAAGGTTCTGATATTAGATAACAGCACGACGGGAATGACCGGCCACCAGCCTAACCCGACCACAGGCCTTACCCTAAAAGGCGAGCAAACGCCGATAATTAGTTTAGAAGCCGTTTGCAAGGCCCTCGGTATCGAGAACGTTTCGGTGGCAGACCCCTACAATATCGCGGAATGCGAGAAGGTTATCAAAGCGGAGCTCGCAAAAGACGGCGCGTCCGTAATAATCGCCCGCCGCCCGTGCGTTCTCTTAAAAGGCGTCCAAAAAGGCGCGCCCCATAAGGTTTCGGGCGGATGCAAAAGCTGCAAGGCGTGTATGGCAATCGGCTGCCCCGCGCTTAGCTTCGGGGATAATACGGCGTCGGTTGACGCGGGGGCTTGCACGGGTTGCGGGGTATGCGCGTCGTTATGTAAGTTTGGAGTGCTTGGCAAAGAATAAATGAATAATCACATCCCCCGCTCCTCACGGAGCGCCCCCTTATCTTAAGGGGGAATTAAAAGAAGCAGCATCCAAAAAAATTCCCCTCTAAGATAGAGGGGTGGCGCGGAGCGCCGGGGAATGTGATAAGTGAAAAACTGTACGGAGGTAATAATGAGCGGTAAAAATATATTAATCGCGGGCGTGGGCGGTCAGGGGACGCTGCTTGCGGGCAGGGTTATCGGCAACGCCGCGCTTACGGCGGGCTACGACGTTAAGGTGTCGGAGGTTCACGGGATGAGCCAGCGCGGCGGCTCGGTCGTGACTTACGTTAAGTACGGCAAAGAGGTCAGCTCGCCTATTATTTGCCGCGGAGAAGCCGACATAATATTAGCTTTTGAGCAGATGGAAGCGCTACGCTGGTCGCCCTATCTGAAAAGGGGCGGGCTTATTATAATGAGTACGCACCGCATAAACCCTATGCCGGTTATCACGGGTGCGGCTTCATACAACGAAAACATACCCGAAAAACTTATCGCCGCCGGAATTAACGTCATAACGGTTGACGCCCTCGAAATAGCCGGCGCTTGCGGGAACGTTAAAGCCTCCAACATCGCGGTAATCGGCGCGTTATCGGGGCACCTCGCCGCAGACGGCATTTCCCGCGAAAACCTCGCGGACGCCGTCAGCGCAAGCGTGCCCGAAAAAGCGCGCGAGGTAAACCTAAAAGCGTTCGCCACGGCGGCGGGCGGATAAAGAAAAGAATAAAACACCCCGCGCCTAGCGGCGCACCCCTCTAAGATTTTAGAGGGAACTCGGGGAAACGGCCTAAAAAGTTCCCCTCTAAATAATTAGAGAGGTGGACGCGAAGCGGACGGGGTGTTTATATAAAAAAATACCAAAGGGGTAACACAAAAATGGACACGGAAGCAGCATGGGGCTTGGCACTCAAAATCATCATCCTCTTGGCATTTGTCGGAATAACTGTCTTTATCGGCATTTACTTCCGCAAAAAGGCCAGGAGCGTCAACAACTTCGTCTTGGGCGGGCGGAGCATCGGGCCGTGGCTTGCGGCTTTTGCCTACGGCACGACGTACTTTTCGGCGGTCGTCTTTGTCGGCTATTCGGGGCAGTTCGGCTGGAAGTTCGGCACCGCCGCGCTGTGGATAGGCTTAGGTAACGCCTTTATCGGCGCGCTGCTGCCGTGGATAATCCTCGGCAAGCGCACCCGCGTAATGACGCAGCACCTAGGCAGCGCCACAATGCCGCAGTTTTTCGGCAGCAGGTATAACTCCAAAAACCTTAAAATCGGCGCGTCTATGCTCGTCTTTATCTTTTTGATACCGTATACCGCGTCACTGTACAACGGGCTTTCACGAATCTTCGCGGTGGCGTTCGGCATCGACTATATATGGTGCATACTAGGTATGGCGGCGCTGACTATGATTTATGTGGTAGTGGGCGGGTATTTCGCGACGGCGGCAAACGATTTTGTACAAGGTATTGTGATGCTTTTTGGTATAGTTGTCATTATAGCCGCGGTCTTAACCGCCAACGGCGGCTTTATGGAAGCCATAAAATCGCTCTCCGAAGTTCCCGTCGGCGCAGGGGAGGGCTTGCAAATGCAGGGCGGTTTTACCTCTTTCCTCGGCCCCGACCCTATTACTCTATTGGGGGTCGTGCTTTTGACGTCGCTGGGCACATGGGGCCTGCCGCAAATCGTGCATAAGTTCTACGTCATAAAGTCCGAAAAGACTATCGTCAAAGGCGCTATAATTTCCACTATTTTTGCGATAATAATATCGGGCGGCTGCTATTTTGTAGGGTCCTTCGGCAGGCTGTTCCCGGGCGCGTTAGAGTTAAATGCAGAGGGAAAGCCCATATACGATTCTGTTATACCTAATGTAATTAAGAGTTTTACAGGCATAGGCGGAGACTTATTGGTAGGCCTCGTCATAGTCCTTGTGCTTGCGGCGTCGCTGTCAACGCTTTCGGGCTTGGTTGTGACGTCCTCGTCCACGCTGACGCTTGACTTCATTAAGGGCACCATCGTAAAAAAGGAAATGAAAGAAAAAACCCAGCTTATAACTATCCGCGTATTCGTCGCGGTGTTTATAGCGATTTCTGCGACAATCGCAATTGTTCAGGCTAAAAGCAGCGTATTGTTCATCGCGCAGCTTATGGGTATCTCGTGGGGCGCGCTCGCGGGAGCTTTCTTAGCGCCTTTCCTGTACAGCTTGTATTGGAAGCGCGTCAGTAAAGCCGCCGTTTGGAGCTGCTTCGGCTTCAGCGCGGGGTGGATGACATTTAACTTAATCCTCAACCTCGCCAAAGTAAATATTTTGGGACTCTTGCAGTCGCCCATTAACTCCGGCGCGTTTACGATGCTCGCGGGCCTCGTAATCGTCCCTCTGGTGAGCCTCTTAACCAAAGCCCCTCCGAAAGAAGAGGTCGACAGCCAATTCGCCTGCTACAAGGCGGCGGGTATCGGCAACACGGAAGAACCCGCCGTTGCTGCCGAGGCGCAGAAAGCGGAGTAATTTATTTAAGTTAGGACTGTAAAATTCCCCTCCGTTGGAGGGCATTGTTCAGATTTGACTGCAAAGCAATGGTTTTTATATGTCATTGCGAGCCGAACACAGTGAGGCGCGGCAATCTCAACAAAAAAGAGAGAAAACCATTAATTATTGTGCCGGTTTTCTTTTCTTGGATGGAGATTGCCACGGTCGCTTTCGCTCCCTCGCAATGACAATCAGTTAATTCTGAACAATGCTCCTTTGGAGGGAATTTTACAGCTTGACATTCCCGCCCATAGCGCGTATACTGTACGCGTTATGGCTAAGTACCCCAACCTAAAAAGCCTGCGAGCCTTTTATAAAGGCCATAAGGCGAAAATATTCTTTTTCATACTTTTTACCGCGCTTGCGGGCGGGATTGCGCTCGCGTTTCCTTTCGCATCCTCCCAAATCCTAATCAACCTCACCGGCGGCGACTTAGACAACGGGAAGTTCTTAACAGCCGTCAAATTCGCGCTGATATTGTTCGGGCTGATTGCGGCGGGGGCGGCGCTCGAGATGGCGTCGGATTTTTTTTACGCGAAGGCGAATAATGCGCTGTTTTTGTCGATTCGGCGTGAAACCGCCCTGAAAACCATGTCGATGAACCTTTCGGCGGTGTACGATAAGAGCTCCGGCTTTTTTTTGGAGAGGCTGAACGAGGACAGCCGCGAGGCGGGCGCGGTATTTTTGAATATTTCGCGAGCCATTATCAACCTTATAATAAATCTCGGCTTTATCTTTTATATAACCGCCCTAAACCCGCTTTTGGGGCTGATTTTCGCGGCGGGTTTGTCGGTAATTATAGTGATGGAATATGTGCGCGTATCAAAAATGCTCGCCAATATGAAAAAGAGTAAGCGCGCCGTGGAGAAGGTTAAGGCTAACGAGGCGGAGATTCTGAAGGGCATTAAGGAAATCAAGGGGCTTAACGCCAAAGCCGCGCTGATAGAAAAGCACTCCGCGCTAAGCTCGGAGTTCGTCAAGATAAAATACGGGCGCGAGATTTTCCAAAAGAAAATGCAGCGCGGGATAGACCTCGTTAAAGCCGCGTCCGACCTCGCGCTGATTGCTTTTGCCGCGCTGTACCTTTTGCCTAAGGCGGCGGCGGGCGTTATGGGCGCGCCGGACATCGAAATCGCGGCGGTGCTGGTCGTTTGGAGCTATAAGGGGAATATTTACGAGCTGGTGGCGTCGCTTGCCCGCATAAAAGACCACTACGTCAACGGCGAGCTTGCCGCCAAACGTATTAACGATATAGTGCGCGCGCCGGAAAGTGAAACAGACACTTTCGGCGATAAGGAGCTGCCCGCAGGCGCGGTAACGTCGGTGGAATTTAAGGACGTATTTTTTGAATACTCGCCCGAACGCCCCGTCTTAAGCGGCGTAAGTTTTAGGGTGGACGCCCCCGGGGTTTACGGGTTTGTGGGCAAAAGCGGGAGCGGGAAGTCCACCGTTTTTTCTCTTTTGTCGGGTTTTTATAAGCCCTCAAGCGGGCAAATACTTCTTGGCGGTGAGGATATTAAGGAGCTTTCGGAGAGCGCTGTGCGCGGCGGCATAACGCCCGTTTTGCAAGACTCCTATATTTTTAACGACACCGTCCTTAACAACCTGCTGTTTGCGCGCTCCTCCGCGACGCTTGCGGAGGTTGAGGAGGCGTGCCGCGCCGCGCGGATTCACGACGAGATTTTAGGCTTCCCCGACGGCTACGCGACGGTTGTAGGGGAGAACGGCGCGACGGTTTCGGGCGGGCAGAAGCAGCGGCTGGAGATTGCGAGGGCTTTGCTTAAGGGCGCGGACGTTGTTTTGTTTGACGAAGCGACGTCCGCACTCGACAAAAACAACCTCGACAAAATCAACGATTTGATGCTCGAGCTCGGCAAAACCAAAATCGTCTTGGTAATCGCGCACCGGCTGGGCGTTATGCGCAAATGCGACAAGGTCGCCGTGCTTGACGGCGGCAGGGTTTTGGCTTTTTCTCCGCACTCCGAGCTTATGGAGAGCTGCGGAATTTACGCGGAACTCTTCCGCAAAAACTCCGCCGCGGAGCAGGCGCAGCCCGTTGCGGAAGGCGAGACAGCGACGCCTAACAGTTCCCCTCTAAAATCTTAGAGGGGAATTTTTTTAGCGGAATTTCACTGTTTTTTCTCTATTCATATTTTTTTCTTAATTCCAGTATATATAGAGCAGGTATTAGGTATCAAGTATCAGGTATCAGGTAGCGGATTACTTTATCCTTTACCCGACACCTGTGCCTTGATACTTAATACCCGAAAGGTTTCGACACGAAAAGGGCGCTTGCGGCGTTATTTTCTATAATGCGACGGGGCGGGAAGAGTAAAATGTAATTTGCAAATAACGGAGTTATTATATGCGTTTTATTGTAATCAAAAAGAGGGTAATTTTTTTAGCGGCGGCGGTTGCACTGGTGTTTGCCGCGCTGGGGGCGGGGGTGTCCTTAACCGATTCTGCGCAGGTGTACCTCAACAAAACCACTCGCAAAGCCCCCATCCGCGCCGTCGTAACAGCGGACAAATACGTCGCGCTGACCTTCGACCTAGGGTTTGAGGCGGGCAACGCCGAGGCGGCGGCGGCTGTCCTTAAGAGTTTTGAAGTCCCCGCCACCTTTTTTGCGGTGGGGCTGTGGGCGGACGAAAACGAGGGGGTTGTTAAGAGGCTTTCGGACGCCGGGCACGAAATAGGGACGCATTCTAACACCCACCCGCATATAATTAAAATGACGGACGCGCAAATGACGCTGGAATTAGAATCGAGCGCAAAAACCCTTACGCGCATAACCGGCAAGCCCGTGGAGCTTTTTAGGGCGCCCTTTGGGGAATACTCCGACAAGCTGCTGGCGGTTGCGGGCGGATTGGGCTTAAAAACGGTGCAATGGGACGTGGACACGTCGGAGTTCAAAACGGCGGGCGCGGCGGAAATGAGTATGAAGGTGCTGTCTGACGCCCGCCCCGGCTCAATAATCTTACTGCACACCGACGCCAGAGCGGTTACGGAGGCTTTGCCGCTTATAATAGAGGGCTTGCGGGTGCGGGGGTTTGGGTTTAGGACGGTGGGGGAGCTGCTGCTTACTGCGGGCGGCGCATAGAAAGAAAGCAGTAAAAAAATTACAGATTACAGATTACAAATAAGGTTAAAAAACAAACTGTAATTAGACGATACAGAATTTGCTCGGTAATTGACTTTGTCCGAACCTTGTTTTTAGTTAGCATTTCGGGAACCCGGACATTATTTGTAATTTGTAATTTGTAATCTGAAAAAGCCTAAGCGAACGAAACACTAAGAGAGGACAACATGGACTACACCGAATCCGCCGCTAACCGCGCCTACCTGTCGGGCATAATCGCCGTTCCGCCGGTTTACTCGCACGAGGTTTACGGCGAGGGGTTTTACGAGTTACATATCGCCGTCGAAAGGCTTTCGGACTCTCGGGACGTTTTGCCCGTCACCGTCAGCGAAAGGCTTATGGAGGGCAGGGATTTTTCCGTCGGCTCCGAGCTTGCCGTAATAGGGCAGTTCCGCAGCTATAACAAGATTGCGGACGGCAGGAGCAAGCTGATGCTTACGGTTTTTGCGCGGGAATTAATTGAGCCCGACCTTGCGCAAAACCCAAATTGCGTGGAGCTTACGGGCTATGTCTGCAAGCAGCCGATTTACCGCACGACGCCGTTTAAGCGCGAAATTTGCGACATACTTTTGGCCGTCAACCGCGCCTACAATAAGTCGGATTACATACCCTGCAT
>Ga0123353_10011145_pt1 | contig 12641 bp, 10 predicted proteins | sample TergutLab28metaG_3_FD_92763 | JGI IMG/M metagenome (GOLD analysis project Ga0123353, IMG submission 92763) | Labiotermes labralis P3 segment gut microbial communities from Petit-Saut dam, French Guiana - Lab288 P3 | ecosystem: Host-associated > Arthropoda: Insects > Digestive system > Gut ... | reverse complement strand
TTGGCTCCAGGGCCTTAGCGGACAAATCCCTGACCGCCTGGATTCTCAGCGCTCTGTTTATGCTCGGGGCCACCTTCTTCGGCGTGATGGGCATGTTCCCGGCCCTCCTGCCTTCAAGCCTGAACCCGAACTTCAGCGTGACCATCATGAACGGCGCTTCCAGCGAACTGACCCTGAAGATCATGCTGGGCGTGGCCGCTGTGTGCGTGCCTGTCGTGATCAGCTACCAGTTCTGGGTGTACATGGTTTTTTCCAAGCGGATAAGCCAAGAGGATCTGGAGAAGGAAGACGCTTACTAGCGGCAGCGAAGCGATAGGGACTCCGGATGGTCCCCGGTGCCGCACGATAAGAAAGGAGAATGAACATAATCTGAGTGACATCCTTTAAAACGGTAACATTAGAAAGGAGGATTTATATGATATGTGAGCACCATCTTTTAACATGGCGCCACCTTAAACGGCGCCGGAAGTTTTTAAGCAAATCGCCTCCCCATCCGCCGCCGGCCTGGCAGCGGGCGGCGCTCATTGCCTGCCTGTCGGCGGGGCTCGGTTTGTTTTCCGCGGGGATTGCGGCGGCGACCAACGTGCCGGCAGGTACGGATCTCGCCGGTGAGCCGTTGCCGGGTGACAACCTCTGGAGTTTGCAGGGGGATGTAAAGGTCGGTACAGGCGGTGTGGCGCTGCCAGCGAACCTGGAAATCACCGGCGGCGGCACGCATCGCACGATCACTATCACAGGCGGCAATCAATTCACCACCGGCGGCAACACCACGCTCACCTTGGGTAACGTCACGATAGACGGAACCGGCTCGGGCAACCGTGCGTTCGATGCGACGGCCGGCAGCCTGACGATCAATGTCAACAATACGGCCGCCTTTACGAACCATACTTACACCAACACCACCCTCGAAGCCGAAGGCAGCGTGATTTATTCCAATGCTGGCAATATCAACCTCGGCACGAACAGCGCCACCAACACCATCGATATATCGGGGAACAGTACGACCGGCCCCACCGGCAGCGTTAAAAGCGGCAGCGCGATCCATTCCCTGACCGGCAATATCGCGATCGGCAGCTCCGGCAGCACAATCACGCTGTCCGACAACAGGACCTCCGGCGTCGGCGCCGTCGCTCACACGCCGGATTCGTTAATCAGTGATGGAGGGGGATCCGGCTCCATCACCATCAACGGCAGTTCGATCAAGATACAAGGTAACAGTGCCGACATGCACTCGGGCGCACTCTATACGGGAAAGGAAAACAGAAATATATCCATTGGCAACTCGAGCTCAACAGTCCTTATCGGTGGGACTGGCACCGGGGAGGCAAACACTGCCGCGGGGAGCGGCGGCGCAATCCAGGCTGCCTGGGGCGCGGTCACGATCAACGGCCAGGACATCAAGATACAGAACAACGAAGCCACGGCTTGGGGCAGCGCTGCGACTCCGAATACGTCGGACGCGAGTAATTATAGGGGTTCGGGTTCGGGCGGCGCGATTCTCTCGAGTAAGGCCACCACGATCGGCAACAGCGGCAGCATCGTCCAAATCACCGGCAACTCGGCTGCTGGCAGAGGTGGAGCGATTGTCGCCACCAACAAAGGCAACACAACAACAGGCATCGTAGGCGAGGGCAACGTAAACATCTACGGCAGCTCGATCACGATTTCCGGAAACACGGCCGGGAAAGCCAGCAGCTACAGCATGGGCTACCTGGGCGGCGGCGCAATTTACGCCAACCAAGACGTCACCATCGCCGGCGGCGCAATCACGCTGAACAATAATGCGGCGGCGCACGGCTCGGGAGGCGCGATCGAAGCCGAACAGCATATCACCATCTCCGGCCGCATGACAGCTTCAGGCAACACCGCTACCGGGACCGTCATCCCCGGTACCGGCGAAGGTGACGGCGGCGCTTTCTGGGCGGGGGGAAATGTGACGCTGAACGCCACCAGCGGTAACATTCTCTTCGAGGGCAATACCGCGGGGAGCGCCGGCGATGCCATCTACATCCACAGCTCGTACTTAGACACTCAAACCAACGCGGTGGTGACCTTCAATGCCGCTTCCGGCCAGACCATCACCTTCTATGACTCGATCGCGAATAATACCAATACCATTGCTCACCCGGCTGGCGCTCGGTATTTACTTCCGGTGAACAAAATCGGCGCTGGCGCGGTGGTGTTTGACGGCAACGGTACGACCATGACTTCGCCGATTTATGGCATTACCACGGTATCACAAGGCACCTTCGTCGTCCGCAACAGCGCGGTTTATGGCATAAACAGCGCCATTGATGCCGCCCGTATGGCGGAAACGAGCTTCACGGTCGCATCTAACGCCACGCTGTCCGGCGGCGTCATGGGCACGGTGGCGGCAGGCACATTCACGCTCCAGAGCAATGCCAACCTCAACATCAGGGGCAGTCAGCCGCTCGGCACCGGCGCAGCCGCCTCCGATTTCAGCACTTTCAAGATAGAAGGCCCCACCGTCGTATTTGGGAACAACAGCCGGATTTACTTCCGCACGAATCTGAACGACGGCAGCAGCCAGTTGACTGACAAGCTGCAGTTCGACGGCACAACCTCGGTTACCGGAACGGCGTCGTTTTCCGTTACTAATCACGGCGGCAGCGGCGCGGATACCGACACTCGAGACGGCATCATGCTCGTGGAAGCCCTCAACGGCGCCAACACCACCACCTCCACCGCCGGCGCGGATACGTTCGTGCTCGGCAACCGTGTGGCGGCGGGCGCTTACGAGTATCGGCTGTACCAGGGCGACTTAAGCGGCAGCACAGGCAACTCCCAGAATTGGTATTTACGCTCATTTTATAACCCGGACGCCCCTCCTCCTCCAGAGCCTACTCCTGAGCCCCCTCCTGTAGATCCTCCATCTCCGCCTTCACCTCCGCCTCCGGGTCCACCTTCACCTCCGCCTCCGGGTCCGCCTTCACCTCCGCCTCCGGGTCCGGAACCACCGCAGCCAGGACCGGAGATTCCGACTTACCGGCCCGATATACTGCCACCCACCGTTATTCCGGCGCTGGCGAGCCGCCTGGGGATCGGTATGCTGGGCACTTGGCATGAGCGCAGGGACGGAGAGTTCGCCCCTAACCATGATGTCGCCCACAAGCATGAAGACGGAGAGCCCGCCGCCAACCATGCCAGACACACGCCTGAAGATGAGGACGACGAGTATAAAACAGGCAAGGCGGTATGGAGCCGGATCTTCGGCGATATGGGAAAATACGGTAAGGGTTATTCGGCCAGTGCGGCGGATAACACCAACAACTTCCACAAGCATGGCCCCTCCTACGATTACCGCATGGCCGGCGTCCAGGTGGGCATCGATCTGCTGCGGAGGGAAAATGACAGCCATACCCGAGACATTGCCGGCCTCTATGTGGGCTACGGGCAGGCGAGAGCCAATGTGTACGCCCTGATGGACTTCGGCTACGGAGATACGGCGGGCCGGGTGGAGATGGAAGGCTATTCTCTCGGCGGTTATTATACCCGCGTCGGCCAGAGCGGCTGGTATCTCGACGCCGTGCTGCAAGGCACGCGCTATCAGGATATCAAGACGTTCGCGAACATCAATGAGCCTCAGAACCACAAGACCAAGGGTCTGGGCATCCTGGCCTCGCTGGAACACGGTTATCCGTTCCGGTTGGACCGCGATGAAGATCATCCTGAGGAACCCGGCTGGGTTCTGGAACCTCAGGTGCAGCTCCTCTACCAGCGCCTGACCTTTGACAATACCGACGACGCCTACAGCCGGATCACCTTTAACGACACCAACGCCTTGTTCGGGCGGCTCGGAGCGCGTCTGTCCAGAGACTGGACCCGCGATGACGGGCGGAAGGTGAACACCTGGCTACGGGGCAGTCTGTGGAGCGATTTCAGCAAGCAGGCCAAAATTGACGTCTCGACTCTTGACGGCCAATACTCGAACGTCTTCGGGGTAGATATGGGCGGGAAATGGGCGCAATTTGACCTCGGCCTCACCACGGAACTGCGGAAGAATCTCTCTCTTTACGTGGTCGGCAACTACAGCACCTCCATCTCCCATACCGGCCATGCCTTGGGTGGACGCGTTGGCATCACTTACAAGTGGTAAAAGGTAAACCGCAACAGGGCTGATTAAACACTGCAGCCCATAACACAAAAAAAGCGCCTCTGATCACTTGATCAGAGGCGCTTTTTCATTATTGCGCCATTTTACCTTCATGCCGTATTTATATAGTGTCGGGTCAAGATTGAAAATATCATGCAAGCTGCTTATACAGCATAACCCTGGCCGGTTTGTTGTCCAGAATACCCTGTGCTGACACGATGAGGGCTGAGCATAGCGCGTATCCTTGGTTTTACGAGGTTTTACGATGCCTTTTATAAGTTTAAGAGAAGGAAGACGAACTCTTTAAAAAGCTTCTGTTGGAAGCGGCCGGACATTTCTTTTTGCATGAGCTTCAGGGCTTCGAAGGGCTTCATCGACCGCCGGTAAGACCGATTGGTGATCAGAGCGTCGTAAATGTCGGCAATGGTGCAGATGCGCCCGTAGAGAGGAATTTGGTCACGGTTCAGGCCTTTCGGATAACCGCTGCCGTCCATTCTTTCGTGATGATGCAGGAGGATCGTTTTGGACTCCTCTGTCAGCTGGTTGGTCTCCAAAAGCATTTGGTATCCCAGGACAGAGTGCCTGCGCATCTCCGTCATTTCTTCGCCGGTCAGCTTCCCCGGTTTGTTGATGATTGCCTGGTCAATCTGGGTTTTCCCGAGGTCATGGAGGAAGAAACCCGCCCCCAGTGCATGGATGTCATGAAACCTGGAATCCTGGAAAACTGATTTGGCCAATGCCACACCGAGGATGCCGACCTCCACGGAGTGGGTGTAGGTGTAGTAGTCGTGGGAAGTGATGTCCAGCAAATAGCGAAGTGTGTCGTTGTCGTTGAGAATCAGGTTGACGACCGACGAGATGCCCTTTTTTGCTTCACCGATGTTTTTCTCCGTTGGATATTCCAGCAGATTCTGCATCATGGTAAAGGAGTGCTGCTTGACGATCCGGGCCTTTTCTACGGGAGGAATCCGCTGATCGCGAACAGTGGAGGCCAATTCGCTGACGATCTTTCTTTGCCAGACAAATGCCGGGTCGCTTTCCTCTCCCCCTGTCGTGGATGGGGCCGGGGGCTGGGAGGGAGCCGTGATGCGGGTCGATTGCGCGGGATCGTACTCCACCTCCTGAAGCCCCAACTCCTTGATCGAGGCGAGGTCCTCCTGCGACTTGATGGCGAACTGGTTGGTAAGGAAGGGATGATCGTACCATGGTATGGGGATGTGAACATACATTCCCAATTCCAGATTATTGACTTTGATTTTTTTAAAACTGCGGTTCGCCACAATCATCCACTTACGTAAAAATTATGGAAATCACGCAATATGCATACCCCGCCGGGGCCTCGCGCGATCAGTTTTGCCGGCTCCCCTATGCCTGCGAGAAAATAATCGGCACACACATTTTATTATCAGAGAATTTAGTGTAAAGTAAATAAAAAAGGTCGTAATGAAGGTGGCATAATGCCCGAGATACCGGTTTTGGAGAAAGCGGCGTAAACGGTATGAAAGCCTGGGATGGCAAGAGGCGTTCCTCTGGCCGCTGATGGGGAGATCACGCCCGATTCAGCCTAAGGAAATTCTGGAAATTTCTGGTTATCTGGTTTATAAAGTCTCCTGCGGCGATGAGGCCGTTGTATTGGTAAGGGACACTCTGGACGTCGAGAGGTCCCCCGTACTGCAACCTCTTTAATTAGTGAGCGACTATGGATGCTAAACTGATCAATCCTTTTCTGGATGCTACGGTTGAAGTGCTGACGAAGATGGCTTCTGTGCATCCCCGCCAGGGGAAACCCTTTCTGAAGAAATCAAGCGTCGCCTATGGCGATGTCTCGGGTATCATCGGCATTACCGGCGATGCGACCGGGTCTCTGGCCATCAGCTTTACCGAACCTTGTATCTGCAATTTGGTGGAGCGTATGTTGGGCGACCCCTGTCCGGAGGCCAACCAGGATGTCTTCGACGCTGTCGGCGAAATTACCAATATGGTTTCTGGAGCTGCCCGGACTCGCATGGAAAAGGACGGGTTTGAGGTTTACGCGGCCATTCCCACGGTGATCTACGGCAAGGAACACACGGTCAACCACATCCTGAAGAGCCCCAGTATCGTCATCCCTTTTGAAACCGACCACGGAACCTTTGCGGCAGATGTCTGCATTATGAAGGTGAAGGAAGAGGAAAAAAGGATAGAAAACTATCAGGTGCAAAACGAGAAAACTGCGACCGACCCCGGGCAGGAGGGAGGGGCACAGGCGCCGTCAACCCCCTCGGTTTCGGACGCCCCTTTGGATAGGAAGCAGCTCTTGACGCAAAAACTCGCCGAAATTACCGCAATGCGGGACAGCATGATCAAAGAGCTGGACGAAAAGCCCTTCATGCAGGTTTCTCAAAGACAAATGATGAAGAAAAAGATCCCCGTCCTGGATGCCAAGATTAAGCGTTTGCGTATTGACATCTCCACGATCACCATGCTGTCCAATCTCACCCAGGATGATCTGGACAACCCCAAGGTCGCCCAGCATTTCCAGCATTACGATCCGGCAAAGAAAAAATGAAAGCATTCGGGAGAAGGCCGCGGGTCATCCCATTCCATGAGAACGGGGCAGGGGCTTGAAGAACTGGCAAGGACGCTGTCAGAATAATGGCGGAGCAGCCTGTTTATTGGCGGGCAGGGGAAAAGCGTGAATGTTTATCCCCGAACAGCGGGGCGTTTTGTTGTGGCCGTCTTTGGCGGCAAGCCGGATCGCGCGGCGCGGAGGGGGAAGCTCTGAGATGAATCGGAAGATCCTGATTGTGGACGACGAATCGTCCATCCGCGAGCTCTTTGAATCGGCCTTTACCGAGGCTGGTTACGAAGTCCTTCTCGCGGAAAACGGGGAAGCGGCCCTTGAGCTTTTCACCAGCCAGGACATTCATCTCGTTTTTCTGGACCTGAAGCTTTTCGGGATGAACGGGATCGATCTTTGCCGGGAGATGCGTAAAAAAAGGCCCGTGGCCATCATTTATGCCATCACCGGCTGGTTAGGGCTCTTTGAGATTGATGAGTGCCGGGAGGCGGGATTCGACGATTATTTCAAGAAACCGGTGAGCCCGGACCTTCTCCTTCACGCCGTGGAGGAGGCCTTTGAAAAACTGGAACGCTGGTATAAACACTACCCCGTACCCTAAAGGGCAAGACTTCCCCTTCCTGAAAAGGGAGGCTTGGGTGCGCCGGAACGGTGGGACGCCGTTCTTCCAAAAGCCTGCCCGGTTCTTACGTAAAGGTGAGTATTCATGATAGGGGAACCAGAATGGACGAAAAGACCCGGGCGCGGATCTTCGAACCTTTCTTTACCACCCGGGAACTGGGATGCGGAAAAGACGGCTCAGGCGGCAGCGAAGACTGCCCAAGCGACTGTCCAGGGGAACAAAACCATCCTGATTATCGATGAGGAAGAGGTCATTATCGATATCACCCGGGAGATCCTCGGGATACTGGGGTACCAGGTCCTGGCTTCCCAAAGCGGGCAGGAGGGAATCGACCTTTACATCGCCCGCCAAAAGGAGATTGATCTCGTCATCCTCGATATGATCATGCCCCGCATGGGGGGCGGGGAAACCTTCAATTGGTTGAAAAGCATCGACCCGCAGGTGCGGGTTTTGCTCTCGACAGGCGACAGCCTGTCTGGACAGGTTAAGGAGATGATGGACAAAGGTTGTCTTGGATTCATTCAGAAGCCTTTCAGGATTGAAGCCCTGTCCCAAAAGATCAAGGAGGTGCTGGAAGCCTCTGCTTAGTCCTTCTCGTCGTCTTTCAGGTCACTGTCCGAGAGATTGAAACGCTTCAGTTTTTCGACCAGGGTCGTCCTGTTCAGATTCAGCAGCTTAGCCGCCTTGTTTTTCACTCCATTGCATTCCCGCATGGCCTTGAGGAGCAACTCCTTTTCGTACTGGCTGACCAGCTCGTTGAAATTCATGTTCCCGGCGGCGAGATTGACGCTCCGCGGAGACGGCTGCTGCTCAGCCTCTGGCAGCCTCAGCAGATTCCGGGGGAGTTCGGTGATATCGATCCCTCCCTCTTCTTTTTGCAGCCTTTGCAGCTTCGGGGGGAGATCGGGGATGCCGATTTCTCCCTCTTCTTTCATGACCACCAGCATCTCAATGAGGTTTTCCAACTCCCGCACGTTTCCCGGCCAGGAGTAACGGAAGAAATAACTCATGGCGTCGGGAGAGATCTGAAAGATGTTTTTCTTTTTTGACATATTGAATTTTCTTAGGAAATGACTTGCCAGGATGCCGATATCGGCCCCCCGTTCCCGTAACGGCGGCAGGTGGATTGGAATCACGTTGATCCGATAAAAGAGGTCTTCTCGGAATTTTTTTCCCGCTACCGCCTCTTCGAGATTTTGATTCGTTGCCGCGATGATCCGCACATCGGCATGGATCGTTTTGATCCCGCCGATCCTTTCAAATTCCTTTTCCTGGATTACTCGCAGCATCTTGACCTGAAGAGTAGGGCTCATATCGCCAATTTCATCGAGAAAAATCGTTCCCCCCTGGGCCAGCTCGAAGCGGCCCATTCGGTTACGGATGGCGCCGGTAAATGCCCCTTTCTCATGGCCGAAGAGCTCGCTCTCCAGCAACTCTTCGGGAATGGCCCCACAGTTGACGGGCACGATGAGCTGTTCTTTCCGCTCGCTGTTGAGGTGAATGGCCCGGGCAACCAGTTCCTTCCCAGTTCCGCTTTCGCCGCAGATGAGGATGGTGCTGTCCGAAGCGGATACCTTTTCGATCGTCTCGAAGACCTTCTTCATAGGGTCGCTGAACCCCAGCATCTTTCCAAAATCGTAATTGTCCTTCGGATGTGGTTTGGAGCTGGTATTCTCCTCCCTCTCCTCAATAAAGGAGAGGGCGCGGGAGACGGTGACTTTAACGAGATCATCCTTGAGCGGCTTGGCGATATAGTCGAAAGCTCCCAATTTCATGGCATTGACGGCCGAATCGACTGTCCCATAGCCCGTCATCAAAATTACCTCGTTATCGGGATTCATCTCCTTGACGAGCTTCAGCAGTTCCAGGCCGTCGGGAGGGGGCATTTTCAGGTCGGTGATGACCAGATCAAATGTCTCCGCCAGAAAGGCATTCATGGCGCTGGTGCCGTCCTCTACGCCCTTCACGAGATACCCGCAGGCTGTGAGCAGCTCGGCCAGATTTTCCCTGGTCAGTTCATCGTCTTCGGCAATCAGTATTTTCGCGTTTTTCATGAGTTTTCCCGATCGTCAGTCTCAATCCCTTCTCTATCGTTACTGGACAGAGTGCCTATAGTGGCTACCGCTCTCCCGGTTCTCAAGAACAAAGCAGAAAAGCCAATACTTCTATATAGAATAAAATTCTCCGCGTCAAGAAGATGACAGACTTTTAGGAAAGACCGGCCGGGCAATACCCGCACCGCTGCCGGCAGCGGTGTGGGTATTGCGCTTTGGGAATTTTGATCCGGTCAGAGAAGCAATGGCGCATGGAACCGTTGCTTAACGTATTGGAATAAAATTTTGACAAAAAACTTCATCTATTATAAATTAATATAGTATGATGCCGCATCAGACTGTTTGTATGCGGATTGTAAATTTTATGTTGGCTGCTCTTGAAACTTGTAGCGATAATGTATTATATTCTAAGAGACTTAAAACAGCACTGCTGGCAGGTGAGGAGGCCCGGAAGCCTTCCGGCGGGCGGATTCCAAAACCGAGATGATTTAAGTATCAGCGGAGCAGCGGATCAGCGGGGCGGATATCATGGATCATGCAGAATTGCAGGATAGCGATTATGTAAAGATCAGTCAGCTCGTCTACGAGCAATGCGGCATTGATCTGGGCGAGGGGAAGAAGGAACTGGTCAAGGTGCGCCTGGGCAAACGGTTACGGGAGGGGAACTTCAAGTCTTTTTCCGACTATTACCGTTATGTGACCACTGCGGAGGGGATGGATGAATTGATCAAGATGATCGATTCGCTCTCCACGAACCTGACCTCTTTTTTTCGGGAAGCGAACCATTTTAACACGGTGCGCCAGGTCGTCCAGGACAAGATCAGCGCCCGGCGGGCGGGCGAGACTCCTAAAGTGCGCATCTGGAGCGCCGGCTGCTCTACCGGTGAAGAGCCTTATACCCTGGCCATCGTTTTAACAGAGACCATCAAGGGGGCGGCTTGCGATGCCAAAATTCTGGCGACGGATATCTCAACGCGGGTTTTGAAAACGGCAATGGACGGGATCTATCGTGACGAGCGGCTTCAGAACATCGAGCGTTCCCTGCTCAAAAAGTATTTTCAGATCGGTTCTGGAAAGTATCAGGGCTATTACCGCATCAAACAGGCGATCCGGGGCATGATCCAGTTTGAAAGGTTCAACCTGATGGACACGCCGCCGGCATCGTTTCGATTCGATATGATTTTCTGCCGTAATGTGATGATTTATTTTGATAAGCCGACACAGTCAGGGCTGGTTAACCGTTTTTACCAATGTCTGCACGAAGGAGGGTATCTGTTTATCGGGCATTCGGAAAGCCTGACGGGATTGAACCACTCATTTAATTATGTTGAACCGAATGTTTACCGAAAATAGGGCCGCCCTATGAGCGAATTAGTTGTCAGCATTGCCGATTTTAAAGTGAGCAATAATCCCGCGGAGGTGCTCGTCACCTACGCGCTGGGTTCCTGTATCGGCTTGGCGATTTACGATCCTCGGGTCCGGGTGGGAGGGCTGCTTCACTTCATGCTTCCCGACTCTTCTCAGCATGCCGCCAAAGCCAAGGAGAACCCGGCGATGTTTGCCGACACAGGCATCCCGCTGCTCTTTAAGTCTTGCTATGCCCTGGGGGCGGAGAAAAAACACCTGGTCGTAAAAGTGGCGGGGGGGAGCAATGTCCTGGACGACGCCAATTACTTCCGAATTGGCCAAAAAAACATTACTGCCCTGCGGAAGATCTTTTGGCGCAATAACGTGATGATCGACTCGGAGGACACCGGACAAAACTTTAACCGGACCGTCCACTTCGACATCGCAAGCGGGAAATGCACCCTGAAGTGCTCCAACGGCACGGTGAAGGATTTGTGATGATCGACAACGTCATTAAATCGATTCAGAAGATACCCGCCTTTCCGGCAACGGTTAAGAAGGTGACGGAATTGCTGCCGGACGACGATTTTTCCGTTGCCGAGGTGGTCAGCGTGATCAGGTATGACCAGGCGATTGCCGCAAATATTATGAAGATCAGTAATTCCGTTTATTTTGGATCCCGCCAGCACATCCGGTCGATCCAGGACGCTGTGGTTTACCTTGGTAAACAGCAACTGATCCGGGCCGTCCAGGCGGCCGGGGTGGTGAGGATGTTCGACAGGAAAGAGGTAGTGGGGTACGTGACTCACGCGAAGGAGTTGTGGAAACACTCCGTGGCGGTCGCCCTGATGTCCCAGATCCTTTCCCGCAAGATCCAGGGGTGGGAAGACCAGACCTTGTATACCGCGGCCCTGCTGCATGACGTCGGCAAACTCGTGATGGGGATATATGTTCGCGACTCCTTCGAACAGATTATTCAGATGGTAGGGGATGGCAAACTCTCTTTTCTGGAAGCGGAGGAAGCGGTTATAGGGATCAATCACGCCGAGGTGGGAGGACGCATAGCGGACCGCTGGAATTTTCCCCCCGAGATTCACGATGCCATCGCCTATCACCACCGGCCTGACCTCTTACGGGAGCGTGCAAGATACAACGCCTGGATGGTCTATCTTGCCGATCAGTCCTGCCTCATGATGGGGATTGGCGGGGGCGCGGATGCTTTGGCCTATAAGGGTCTTGAAGAAGTTCGGAATTACTTCAATATCCGGATGGCGGATATCGAGGGGTGCTTCGTCCAGTTGCTCGATGAACTGAAAAGCGCTCAAGATTTGATCTATAACCTATGAGCGGGGGGATCATGAGGGGAAGGGAAATATGGCTTTCAGTGTATTGATCGTGGATGATTCTGCGGCTATGCGTTCGGTGATCAAGAAGATCATCCATATTTCTGGATTCAAGATGGATGCTTGTTTTGAAGCGGCCAATGGCCTAGAGGCGCTGGAACAGCTGAAGGAGCATTGGGTGGATGTGATCATCTCCGATGTGAACATGCCGGAAATGAACGGGCTGGAGCTGTTGCAGAAGCTCAGCCAGGACCCGCTCTATCAGAATATCCCTTCGGTTATTGTCTCGACTGAAGGAAGCAGCGAACGGATGCAGGAGGCCTTGAGCAGGGGTGCGAAGGGATTCATCAAAAAACCCTTCCTGCCGGAAGATATCCGAAGAATTCTTCATGAAGTGATAGGGGTAGGAGCTGATGGCGAATATCAAGATGACCGAGAAAATTCTGACGACGGCGATTTTTGAAGTATTCGAGAAAATGTACTATCTCTTTGCCGAGCCCTTTGACGGCGTAGGGGGGGATTATCATCAGACCGCGGCGATCCGTTTCGAAGGGCCTTCTTCGGGAACAATGGAACTGTCCCTTTCCCGGGACATTATGGA
>Ga0123353_10011144_pt1 | contig 12642 bp, 9 predicted proteins | sample TergutLab28metaG_3_FD_92763 | JGI IMG/M metagenome (GOLD analysis project Ga0123353, IMG submission 92763) | Labiotermes labralis P3 segment gut microbial communities from Petit-Saut dam, French Guiana - Lab288 P3 | ecosystem: Host-associated > Arthropoda: Insects > Digestive system > Gut ... | reverse complement strand
TTCCACATTCGTCCGCTTCATTATATTCTCCTACTTATCCTTGCCGTCCGGCCTTGTGTAAAATCCCACGCCACACCACCAACACCCATTCTCCCCATTTCACAACCGTGCACAAGCGGAATCCAGAACAGGCAACGGGTCGCGCAGCGGAAATTCCTTGATTTGTTCCAGCGAACGCAGCGTGCTCGCCCAGAATGGGCGCGTCGGCCTGCATCGCCGATGCGATGCATCGGCTGCTTGGAGCCTCTTGGCCTGGCTCGTCCTCAGCGACGGCCAGCAGCCACTATACAAGTTTGAACCGCTCTAGGCTCCGCAAAATATAGGCTGGATGTGGCGGTCGAACAGGTTTTTCGTCACGCCCTAGCCGATGACGTCGGCGTGGGCGTTCAGGGTGTCTGTGTAGCGTGTGCCCATTCCGGCGGCCACTTTGAATGCCACATGGATAAGTTGCCTCAGGCGCGGATTGAACGCGGGATGGCCCGGGTCATGTCGCAGCGTGTTGGCGTACTCCTGGCCGTTCCAGTGGTTGACGGCGTCTGGGGCGGGCGGCCGCGCGGGGTCGATGTCGATCACCGTGGCGTAGGGGGCGGCCAATTCGTCGAAGCGTGCCAAGGCCCGCGCGTAGATGTCCCGGGCGACGGCCAGACCTTCTCCGCCGGCGACGGTCAGGTCGACGACCTCTTCCAGCCAGGTGGTGCCGGCGGTTTTCACGTGAACGCCCGTCCCGCGTTTCTGACACACGCGTCGGATGGCGGGGTACAGGCTGAATTTGTCGCTGCCGGAATGCACCGACAGTTTCAGATTGGCGGGAAGTCCGAACCGTTGAGCGGCCGCCGTCACCGCGGAGGCGACGTCGAATTCCGCTTCAAAAATCGCTGGTTGTCCCGCGTAGTCCATTGTCGGAACCAGATTCGCCGGCAGATTCCCGACGTGCTGCGGGAAGATGCCCGCCCTCGACACGTAGCCCATCGTTTCCACTCCACGACCCACAAACGTGACGTACGCCCCTGGGTTTTGCACGCGATGTCCTGCGTTTCGATACGCCCGTGTCGGCATTTCGCGCGTTTCCTGTTTGCCCGGCGCGGGGCGCGAGGCTATGATTTCCGTCGTTGTTCGCGCGTCGATGGCTGCGTTTGCGTGTGGGTTGTGTCTTTGACGAAAGGGATTTCTCATGGCTCTTGGCAGCTTTTGCTTGGTGTTGCATGGACATCTTCCGTACGTGTTGCGGCACGGCGTGTGGCCTCATGGAGAGGATTGGCTGTACGAAGCCACCGCGGAGACCTACATGCCTATCCTCTTCATGATCGACGAGTGCGCGTTCCTGAACGCGCCGCCGAAGATCACGCTGGGGCTGACGCCCGTGCTGCTGGAGCAGTTGGCGCACGAGGAATTCAAGGCCGGCTTCGAGCGGTACCTGGCCGACCGCATCGAGCGGGCCCGCGCCGACCGCAAGGAGTTCGAGGGGTGGGGCGACGGGCACCTGGCATACCTGGCCGACCGGTGGGAGAAATATTACGCGTCGCTGGCGGAGAAATTCTCGGCCATGGGTCGCGATCTGCCTCGCGCGTTCGCCGAGCGGGCGCAACGTGGGTTGATCGAGATTCTCACGTCGGCGGCGACGCACGCGTATCTGCCGTTGTTGTACGAGGATTCGAGCATTCGGGCGCAGTTGCGGGCGGGGCTGGCGTCGAGCCATCGCATTCTGGGGTTCAAGCCGTCGGGCATGTGGCTGCCGGAGTGCGCGTATCGGCCTGGCGGGGCGTGGCAGGCGCCGATCAACTGGGCGGGCAAGGACAATCGCATTCCGATCGAGGCGATGGTTGCCGACGAGACGATCGGCCATTTTTTCCTGGAGAATCATCTCGTCGAGTCCGCCCGCAGCGAATTCGTGCGGAACGACGGGTGGCGGCGCGTCGATTGGAACGAGGCGGCGAAGTATCCCTCGCGAGGCTGGCGGAGCGTGTACGAGCCGGTGCTGGTCAACAGCGACGGGCTTGGCCCCGGCAGGGTGACGGCGTTCGCCCGCGAGCCGCGCGTGTGCGAGCAGGTGTGGTCGGGCACGATCGGATATCCTGCCGACGGCGTGTACCTGGAATTCCACAAGCGGCACGGCGAGCGTCGCGGGCTGCGATACTGGAAAGTCACCGGGATGAAACGCGACCTGGGCGACAAGGATTTGTATTATCCCGATGACATTTCGGGCAAAGTGTTCGGTCATGCGCAACACTTTTGCGATCACGTACGGGCGAGCCTGCGGGCGTATCGCGACCGCACCGGGCGCGAGGGCGTCGTGACGGCCAGCTTCGACGCGGAGCTGTTCGGCCATTGGTGGTTCGAAGGGCCGCAGTTCCTGCGCGACGTAATTCTCACGCTCAACGCGGATCCCGAGGTTCACATGCGGACGGCGGCAGAGGTGATCGAGCATCGGCCGGCGGACAAAACGGTGTCGATGGTCCGCGGCAGTTGGGGCGCCGGCGGCGACGATCGTGTCTGGACCAACGACAAGGTCAACTGGATGTGGGATATCGAATACCGCTGCGAAACCAATTTCGGCAAGATGACGTGCAAGCTGCCGTGGCAGAAAGATCCGCAGATCGGCGAGTTGCTCAAGCAGGCCGCCAGGGAACTGCTGCTGCTTCAGGCGAGCGACTGGCAGTTCATGATCACGCAGGGGCAGGCGGTGGATTACGGCATCAAGCGGTTCATGCTGCACGTGTCGCGGTTCGAGACGCTGCTGGACCTGTGCGAAAAGCTGGCGGCCGACTCGAGCTATCTCGGGCGGCTGAACGAGGTGGAACGCCACGAAGTCGACGACGCGTCGCTGCACGACATCATCTTCCCGAACGTGGAACTGGAGTGGTGGCGGATGTGAGTTTTTGGCGAATTCCCTCGTTTTACGGGGGTTGATTAAACGATTGACGTGGATATGGCTTGCCGTTTTGCGATGTAGAATGTGGCATGACGCGAAATGTTTGCTTTGCATAACGTCTCACAGTGCAAAACGGCAAGCCATATCCACGTCAATCGTTTAATCCCTGAATCCCCGCAAAAAAATCTTCGCGGCGCACTTCGTGATGATTGCGGCAGTTGGGGAAGTTTGTGGGAAAATTCCGTGTGTATTGCGGTCGCGCGGCGGGGGGTTTTGCAAAGTTCCCGCCTATGATACGGCTGTGAACGCGAGATTTTCCGCGTAGGCGGACGGCAGGCATTCGAGAGAAAAATCCGTGAAAAACCGCACGAAAAATCCATGGTTTATCTTGTCGTGTTTGCTGATCCTGTCGGTGGCGTTGGCGGGGTGCTGCGGGCCCAGGAAGCCCGCGGTGCGAGGCAACGTCGCCACCGCGACGATGAGGCAGAGCGATCTGTCGACATGGAATTGTCTGCTGGAGCGGGCGGGCATGACGGAGCGGCTGGCGTCGACGATCGGCCCGCTGACGGTGTTCGCGCCGACCGACGACGCGTTCAGCCTGCTGCCCGGCGGTGTGCTGGAGGGCCTGCATCGGCCTGAGAATCACACGCAGTTGGTGGACCTGATCGAGAATCACATTGTTCGCGACGAGTTGACGACGGCGCGTTTCGGGACCGTCGGGGCGGTGCGGACGTTGGTGGGCAATCGCGTGCCGATCCGCTACGCGGCCGAGAGCTGGTGGTACGGCGACGCCCGCGTCGTCGGGCCGGACTGGCGGCATACCGAAAACGGCGTCGTGCACGTGATCAACCGGGTTATTTGGCCTGACGCCGACCTGATGCGGGAATTGCCGTGACACCCGCGCGAGGGGCCTCTCGTGGCGCCCCGCGTGAATTGGCCGGGGAAGCCCAGGCGAACCGTGCAACCTTCGGGGGGCTGCATGACGCCAGGGCTGGCGTTCGCAGCGGACCCGCTCGGGGGCAGGGTCCGCTGCTTTTTTTCATGCGTGCCGCGTAGCATGGGCATCTTGCCCGTGAGTCGCATGGGCGTCCCGCCCATGCAAGGCGACCTTGGGAGGGACGCTTGGGAACCGGGGTGGGCGGTAACGTTTTACGTCGCGAGGTTCCTGCCAACCTCAACCACGGGCGAGACGCCCGTGGGACTCATGGGCGGGACGCCCATGCTACGATTGAGGTCTGCCGTTCTCGGGCCTCAGCAGCGACCGCATGGTTTGGATGACTTCGTCGGGGTCGAACGGTTTGGCGAAGTAGGCGTCGGCGCCGGACTCGAAGCCGCGGCGGCGGGAGTCTTCGCTGTCCAGCGCGGAGACGATGATCACGACGGGGCGATGACCGGGGAACGTCCGCAGGAGGCGGCAGGTTTCGAAGCCGTCCAGCTCCGGCAGCATCAAGTCCAACAGCACGGCGTCGACGTGGCCGCACCGGCAGGCCTCCAGCGCCTCGTTGCCCGTGTGGGCGGGCACGCTGTCGAACCCGTGCACGTCGAGCAGCTCCCGCTCGAGTTGGTTCATCTCCACGTCGTCTTCGACCACCAGAACTACCGGACGCTCTGCCATCGGGCCATGCCTCCTTCGGCAAAAGCCATTCGACTTCGTTGCATAACGTGATACAGTATACGGAACAACCATGATATGGTAAACAGATGTTGCGGAGAAGTGCAGGGTAATCGCATTCTCGCGGCGCCTGGGTGAACATGTGCTGTTTGTTCGCGGGAACGTTTTCGTTAACTCGTTAATTCGTTGACTGGTGGGGTTGCCCGAGTTCACGAGTCAACGAATTCACGAGTTAACGAAAACGTTCCCGCGAGACGGCCACACGATTTTACCCTCAAGCCACGAAAATGTGTTTGCCCCGCCGAGAATCGGAGACCGTATGCCGTTGCCATCGCGCGAACAAATTCATCGGGCCGTCGACCTTTACCTGGAGCGGGCGTACGCCTCGCGGCCTAAGGACATCGACAGCCGACTGCCACACACCGACGACATCGCCGCCTTCCTCATGGGCAGGGCGGTCGAACGCGATCCCGGCAACGCGCCGCTGGACCAGGTGCGGTCGTTTTCCCTGCGGCTGGGCAACGAACGCTATCCGCACATGAAACTCCGCCTCTCCCGCCCGCCGCGGTCGGAACTGTTCGTCTTCAGCGTCGATGCCCACGATGCGTTCCTCCACGCGCCAAAAGAGTCCGCCGATTACGAACCGCTCGAAGCCCTCAAACGCCACAACGCCGCCCTCGCCGACGCCATCAGCACCGCATGGGAAGCCGCCGGCCTGCTCACCGAACGCTCGTACCTGCGCCAGAAAATCCAGGAAGCGCGGGAAAAACGAGGCTTGTAGACGCAGGGCAAACGCGTCCTACTCTTTTAGTTCGAAACAATCCTGCGGCGCGAAGGCGTCTTCGAAGGGGTAGACGTTTCGGAAATCGTCGAGGCTGTCTTCGTCGGTTTTATGCATCAGGCCGTGCTCGATCATGAGGTACACCATGTGCCCGAAATCCACCGTGGCGCGGATTCGCCAGTGGGCCAGGACGTTTCGGGCGAGGAATCCCCAGCGTTCCTGGGCCAGGTCGCGGAGGGAGAGGCACAGTTGCCTGCCGGTGACGTGGCGGTCGGCGTTGGGTTTGGCGGCGTGTTTTTCGCCATGGACGTCCCGGACCGACCGGGCCATGCCTTCCTGAAGAAAGTCAAAGGCCTCGACGGGATATCGGCCGTCCTGACGAATAACCAGCTCGCGATTTCGTTCGATGTCCGAGGGCATGGAGACACTGTACAACACGGACGGCGTGCGGGCAAGGGGCGTATCGACGAGTTCATGGCAAACGCATTTTCGTGACGCGGGCATCTTGCCCGCGTCCGGCAGGGCCTGCGGCCAGTGGCGCCTGAATACGAAGATCGCGTGAAAAAAGGAGTGTCCATGCGATTCACGTGGGCAGGCGCAGGCCGATGTTGTCGCGGTCGCCGGGGAGCGTGCCGGTGTGGGTGAGTTGTCCCACCCAGATTTTCCAGTCGCGTTCGATGTGGTCGAGGCGTTGGCCGCAGACGGCTTCCAGCGCCAGCCCGCCGGTGCGGTCCTGGCTGTAGGTGGCGGTGTAGGCGTCGTACCACGCCTTCAGCAGGCCTTTCTCGTGCAGATACCACATCAGGTAGCGGCTTTGCGGATAGCACGTGGTGGATTGGTTCATGAACTCCGACTGCCGCATGCCCAGGAACGTTCGCAGCGGGATGGTGCGGTCCTGCCGGACGGCTTGCTGAATGGCGCGGAGGCGGAAATTGTGTAGCGGTTTCAGTCGGCCGTCGAGGAGTTGGCTGGTTTCGAACAGCGTCGCGAGGCCTTCCTTGATCCACGTCGGGTGCGTCTGGTTGTGGGCGATCTGGTCGGCGTGGTGGAGGGCGTGCGTGAATTCGTGGGTGAGGATGATGCCCGTTTGAATCGTGAGGATGGTGTGCTGGTTGTCGTCGTACCACCCGCCTCCGCCGGCGGGGATTTTGTCCATCTGCGACGGGTCGAGCACGACGACGGTGACGTATTGGCGAATCGGGTGGTCGAAGAGTTCGTTCCAGGCGGCCTGGGCGTGGGCGGCCAATCGCTGGCGGACGGGGGCCGACGCGTCGTCGCTGAGGGTGGAGGTGAAGATGACGCGGCTGCGGTCGTCGATGACGGTGTTGTATCGGCCTTCGAGTTTTTGTCCGACGACGGCTTCGATTCGTTTGGCCCGCGTCCATTGGAGTTCGTGGTCGCGCTGGAGGAGTCGCTGGAAGTCGTCGCGCTCGCCCAGCGGGGCCAGGTCGCGGTCGTGCTGGACGCGTTGGAGGTTGCAGAAGCCGTGCTCGACGGCCTTGTGGAGGGCGGCCATCGCGGCGTCGTTGTCGCCCTGGCGTGCGCGGATGCAGGCGAGGTTGTACCAGCTCCAGGTGTCGGCGGGGTCGCGGGCGATGTTGTCCTGCAATTCGCGGGCGCACAGGTCGAAGTCGCTCGTCGTATACAGTCTCGTCAGCCGTTGCTCGCGCTGCCGGATTTCTTCGCGTTTGGCGGCGTTTCCGCGGCCGAGCAGTTCTTCGGGGAGGTCGACATAGCCGTAATCGGCCGACAGCAGCGTCGCGTCGACAGGTCTGCCCTGGCAGGCGTTCTGGGTGAGTCCGACGACAAACACGCAGGCGGCGAGCAACAGAATCCGCTTCACGGAACAACCTCCAGGCGGCAATGAGGGAACATCCTGCGGCGGACGCGGAATCCGCCTCACGAAGTTCTACGGGATTTACGCAGGGAAGGTTCGGGGAATTTCCTACGGTATGGGAGGGGAGCGATTTTTATTACCACAGAGACACCCTGCGTAGCTCGGAGAGCGAAGCAGGGTGTCTCTGTGGTAAAACGCTCGCCCTCAAAACCGCCGGTCGAGTCGGCGGTACTGAATCGCTTCGGCGAGGTGGTGGGGTTGGATGGTCGGTTGGCCTTCCATGTCGGCGATGGTTCGGGCGACACGGAGGACTTTGTCGTGGGCGCGGGCCGACAAGCCCAGTTCGGTCATGGCCTGTTTGAGAATGACTTCGCCGGCGGGGTCGAGTTTGCAGAATTGCCGCACCTGCCGCGGCGACATGGTCGCGTTGGTTGTCGTGGCGTTGCGCGGCGCAGGCGGCAGGCGGTCGGCAGGCGGCGATGGGGCGGTGGCGTCGGGCGATTCGTCGCCATGTGCGGTGTCGGCGGGCGGCGGCGTTTCGATATCCGGGAAAAATCCCGCGTGCGGGCGGTCGGATTGCGGTTGGCCCGGCTGTGCCGTGTCGGCGGTTTCGTTGTTTTCCATTGCAATTTCGTGATTTTTCGGCGCGGCGTCGTGCGTTGTATCGTGCGTGGCGAAGCGCTGTCGTTGGATTTCCCGCGCGCGTTGCACCTGGTCGCGCATCTGCTGCGACGACAGGCCATCCGCGCCTTCGCCGCTGGCGCGCAGTTGTTGATACGGCACGGGAGGCACTTCGACGTGGATGTCGATGCGGTCGATCAGCGGGCCGGAGAGTTGCCCCATGTAGCGCTCGACCTGGAAGGGCGAGCATTTGCATTTTCGCGTGGGGTCGGTGAAATAGCCGCACGGGCAGGGATTCATGGCGGCCACGAGCATGATGCTGGCGGGAAATTTCAGCGTCGAGTGGACGCGCGGAATCGTCACCACGCGGTCTTCGAGCGGCTGGCGGATCATTTCGAGCGTCGGGCGCGCGAACTCGGGGAATTCGTCGAGAAATAGCACGCCGTGATGGGCGAGACTCACTTCGCCTGGCTGCGGGATGATGCCTCCGCCGATCAACGCCGCTGACGACGACGAGTGATGCGGCGTGCGGACGGGGCGGACGGCCATCAACGACTGCCCCGGCGAGAGCAGGCCCCGCGCGGAGTAAACGCGCGTGGTTTCGAGGGATTCCTCGGGCGTCAGCGGGGGCAGGACGGTGGGGATTCGCTTGGCGAGCATGGTCTTGCCCGATCCCGGCGGGCCGATGAGCAGGATGTTGTGATGGCCGGCGGCGGCGATGGTGAGGGCGCGTTTGGCGGACTCCTGGCCGCGGACGTCGGCGAAATCGACGTCGTATCGGCCTGCCGTCGCGAAAATTTCGTCCAGGTCCACGTGACGCGGTTCGATGGACAATTCGCCGGTGAGAAACGCCGCCGCCTGTGCGAAGCTGTCCACGGGGATCACGTCCAGCCCGGCGACGACGGCGGCTTCGGCGGCGTTTTCCGCCGGCAGAATGATGCCGCGTTTGCCCTGTGCTTGCGCGAGCATCGCCATCGCGAGCGCGCCGCGGATGGGCCTGACTCGGCCGTCGAGCGCCAATTCGCCCGCCATGAGAAAATCATCCGCGATGGTCGATTGGAAAAGATTCCCCGCCAGCGACGCCGCCACCGCGATGGGCAGGTCGAACGCGGCCGAGTCTTTGCGAACGTCGGCTGGCGCGAGATTGATCGTGACCTTAGGCCCCGGCCAGCGAAAATTACTGTTCCGCAACGCCGCCTGTATTCGCGAAACGGACTCCCGCACGGAAGTCTCCGCCATGCCGACGAGTTTGACTTCTCCGGAATCGCCCATGGCGACATCGGCTTCAACCTCGCACGCGACGGCGTCGATCCCCTGCAAAATGGCGCTATGAACGCGGGCAATCATGATGGGGTCCTTCGGTTAGTCTTTCGCATGGGTCGGATTGTACACCGCCGACGGCTGCGTGTGGTAGCGCGGAGTTGCGGTCAGCAGGGCCTGCGGCCAGTCACGCCACGTGCGAAGTCAGCGAACGAACAGGGACACTACATGCGTTGTGCCCTGGTGCGGTCAGCCTGTGCCGGCAAACGCGATTCCCCACAGGAGACCTCGCGGCACGTACAGAATCACGTCACCGATCGCCGCCGGGACAATGAGCAGCGTCTGCAACGCGACGCCGCCTGGCGTATAATGCCGTTCGTACAGCCCCTCGTTGAATCGCAGCCAGCACGTCATGTCGTTATGTTGATATGACACAAAATATTCCGTCACGTCGTCACGAATTCCATACCGTTCCCGGCTGTATCTCTCCGCCTGTTCCAGGATGTACTGTTCATCCCATTTCCGACTGCGTGCATGTTCGCGAGCAAGTTCGATATCGTCGTCGTATAGTCCATGGATCAGGGGGACCCGTTCCAACGGGGCGGTGTTTTTCAGGGAGGGCGGAAATGTTTTTTCTGTCAGGATTCTTGCGTCGCTCCCATTGCGGAGGCGGAGGATGATGATGCCATCGTGCCATGTGGCATACCGCGCACGATCTGGCCGTTTCTCAAGATGCTTCCGGATATCTTGAACCTGCTGTTCGATGAATTCGGCCGTGAACAGGAAATAGTGTGTTTGTACGGTCGTGCGTTTGCCGTTGGCGTCCTTGTTTTCAGCATACGAGTGGCTGGTGACGAGGATCGAACCGTCCTCCGTCATGGCGACGGCATCGACCTTGTACGCGCGGGAGTATTGGCCGATCTCGCCGACCGTGGTGCTCCAGGGCATCATCTGGCGGTCGTTGCACCCGCCCGACAACATCGTCAGTGTTGTCGCGAACAGTAAAACGGTGAGCGATCGTGTATTCGACATGCGAGGTCTCCCGGTTTGACATGGAGATATTTTGTCCATAACGGCGGCGCAGTGCAATGGCTTGCCGGTTTGCGCTGTAGGGTGTCCCGCACGAAAACGAATCCTTTCCGATCCCGCGTGGCAGTCGCCGGCACACAGCCGCGAATGCGTGTGCGACCTGTTGCGGTTGCGGTGGCAGACGGTGCTGGACAGCCCATGGCGAGCCGTACTCGGCTCGTCGTGGGAACAGGGCCGTGTAACACATAAGCCCCATGCGTCCTGGATGTCACAACATCCAAGACGCCCCTATGGGGCTTATGTTGCGGGGCGATTTCCCTGCATCATTGCCCTTTCATTGTCTACCTCCGCATTATATGATCAGGCGAGTTCATGCATTATCCATTGTTGAATGCATTCGCGATTGGCATTAGTAGCCGTTGTGAAATTAAAACCAACATATCGGCAACCCTCAAATCGCTCGCCTTGGTGCGTAAATTGATAAGGGCCGCCATGACTGCATCGCACAAAATTCGGATTTTTTAATGCACACCTTCCGCATCCGGGCGTATTTCTCATAACATCCAGCATATTATCGGTGGGGCTTGCGGCTATCTTACTTGAACTGTTCGAATTAATTGTATTTGGTCTTACTATGCATTCGTTTTCATTCATTGTAATTCGGCATATAATTTTGCCGCTCTTTTTTGACGTATACGTGAAATTGCCCTTGGCATCGACAGCGGATTTACAACCGCCATCCAGCAACAGTTTGTCCATTTCTTCAATCCATTGTTTTAATTCCGCCGTTTGCAAGTTAATCAATTCGTTGAATTTGTCACCTTTTTTACTCATGAAAACCCTTCACTTACATTTTTTGCTATTCCAAACGTAAACACCACAGATTTCTGACGTCTTCGAAAAAAGGCGATATGTCAACCGATTTTGGAAACAGCGATGCTCAGCGGCGCCAACGTCGGTTCGTTGCATCTGCCCGATAACATTGCCAGTGTCGTCGCGAGCAGCAAAATAACAAATGGTCGCGCGTTCGACATACGGGGACTCCTTGTGTACATCGAAAAATATTTTCTCCGTAACGTCAGCGCAACGCAAAGGCTTGCTTTTTTGCGACGTAGGACGTTTCGTGGTGCATCACGTTCTACAGCGCAAAAAGGCGAGCCTTTGCGTTGCGTTTATCGTTCACGGATCCCGGATGCCGAGTTCCGGATCCCGTCGTCCTACTCGCTCGCATCCTCCAGCGGGAGGTCCGGCAGGTGGATGTAATTCGCTTCGTGGACCATGTCGAGTTTGCGGATTTCCTCGATGAGCGATTTTTTCGGTTCGGTGTCGAGGTTCATGCCCACCACCGCCAGGCCGGTGTTTTTTTTGCGGCTGAACGTCATGTCGGCGATGTTCACGTGGTTGTCGCCGAAGATCGTGCCATAACGGCCGACCACGCCGGGCTTGTCCTCGTTGATGATGATCACGACGTGGCCTTCGGGTTTCATCTCCATGCGATAGCCGTCGATCGCGATGATTCGCGGGAACTTGTTGCCGAAAATCGTGCCGACGGCGGTCCGCTTGGCCTGGTCGGTGTGCACCGTCACCTCCATGAGGTTGGCGAATTCCTTGATTTTCGGCGAGGTGATCTGTTCCAACTCCACGCCGCGCTGCCGGGCGAGGACGGGCGCGTTGATGACGTTGACGGGCTGGTCCATGTGCGGCGTGAGGAGGCCCTGGAGGAGGAACGTGTTGACGGGCGCGACGGCGAGTTCGGCAATCGAGCCACGGTAGATGACTTCAATCTTCTTCAGCGCGCCGGGCGTGATTTTGCTGAGGATCAGGCCCATTCGCATGGCCAGCTCGGTGTATGGGCGAAGCTGGGCGGGGAGGGCTTTGTCGAATCCCGGCGCGTTGACGGCGTTGCGGACTTCGCCGCCTCGCAGGGCTTCGATGAGGGCCTCGGCCGCTTCGAGGGCGACCTGCTCCTGGGCTTCCTCGGTGCTGGCGCCGAGGTGTGGGACGGCCAGGACGTTGGGGTGGGCGATGAGTTGTTTTTCGACGTCGGCTTCTGGGGGTTCCTTGATGAAGACGTCGATGGCGGCTCCGGCGACGCGTTTTTCGGCCAGGGCGGCGATGAGTTCGTTTTCGTCGATGATTCCGCCGCGTGCGGCGTTGATGAGGCGGACGTTGGGTTTCATGACGGCGAACTGGGCTTTGCCGATCATGCCGGTGGTCTCAGCCGACTTGGGCGTGTGGACGGTGATGACGTCGGCGCGTCGGCAGAGGTCGTTGAGGTCCTTGACGATTTCGACGCCGTGGATCGGCTCGCCGGCGAAGAACGGGTCGAAGCCCAGGACGCGCATGTCCATGGCCGACGCGCGGACGGCGACGGCTTTGCCGATGCGTCCCATGCCGACGATGCCGAGCGTCTTGCCGGCGAGCTGCGTGCCCTCAAAACTCTTGCGGTCCCACTTGCCGTCGCGAAGCGACACGTTGGCGGGCGCGATTTTCCGATGCAGCGCCAACATCAGCGACAGCGCCAACTCCGCCGTGGACAGCGTATTGCCGCCCGGCGTATTCATCACAATAATGCCCTTAGCCGTCGCGACCGGCACGTCGACGTTGTCCACGCCCACGCCCGCCCGCGCGAT
>Ga0123353_10011143_pt1 | contig 12642 bp, 11 predicted proteins | sample TergutLab28metaG_3_FD_92763 | JGI IMG/M metagenome (GOLD analysis project Ga0123353, IMG submission 92763) | Labiotermes labralis P3 segment gut microbial communities from Petit-Saut dam, French Guiana - Lab288 P3 | ecosystem: Host-associated > Arthropoda: Insects > Digestive system > Gut ... | reverse complement strand
TTCGTTATCAAAGCGGCATTGGTTCCCATACTTACAATATCCTGATTGTCATTATTATTAGGAATGCTATGTATAGACATTGGATTGGACAACATTTGACATTCGGCAGTGGTTGAAGTTGCCGTAAATTGCGAAGCCTGCATACCGTAGTTTAATCCCAACACTCCTAAATTAACAAACGGCGGAAGAATTTCATTGATACGATCATGGCACAAATAGTTCAGTTGGCGCTCTGCCAGCATGGTTAGTTTTGTAATCGCAATTTTCACTTTATCCATTTCTAACGAAACATAATCGCCATGAAAATTTCCCCCGTGATACACATTTTGGGTTTCAGGGTCAATAATCGGGTTATCGCAGGAAGAGTTTAATTCATTTACTAAAATAGAAAGTGCATTTTTCAGTGTATCGAAAACCGGACCCAGAATTTGGGGAACGCACCGCAGGGAATAGTAGGCTTGTACTTTATGTTCAAACGTTTTTTCTCCGTTGTGTTTGCCGTTATACAGTTCATTTTCGCGTTTCAGGATACACTGGCTGTCTGCTGATATTTCACGCATAATACGTGCTACTTCCAACTGTCCTTCATGATGTTTTGTTTTATTCAGCGCCTCCGACATTAGGTCATCATAAGAGGAGGCTATTTCATTCATCAGCACAGAAGCGAGAATAGCCCAATCGAGCAGGCGTTTGGCGTATATTAGATTAACCAAACCGATACCGGTCATCACCGATGTTCCATTTGTTACTGCCAATCCTTCGCGCAAATGAATGGTAAAAGGTTTTAGTTGTTCTTTTTCAAGTACTTCTTTCGTCATTCTCCTTTCTCCTTTCTCCTTTCTCCCTTCTCCTTTCTCCCTTCTCCTTTCTCCCTTCTCCTTGTAGAAAACCTCCCCTTCTCCGATCAATGCTAATGCAATGTGTGCCATTTGTACCAAATCGCCGCTGGCGCCCACGCTTCCATGCTCTGGAACGACAGGAAAAATGTCTCTATTAATAAAATCAATCAATAAATTGACTAAATCGGGATGAATGCCCGACTTTGCCTGCACGAAAGTGCCCAGTCGCGCTAACATGGCTGCTTTGACATACAAATTGGGCAAAGGATTTCCCGCGCCTGTGGAATGGCTTCTTATAATGTTATATTGTAGTTCTGTAAGCAATTTGTCATCAATCCGATATTGCGCCATTGGACCAAAACCGGTATTGATACCATAAATAATTTTATTGGAAGCAAATTGTTGCAGGAAATCGAAACAATTTTTTATTTGAGATTCAGTTTCTTTTGATAATACAATACGATTATTTTCAAACAAAATTCTCTCCACGTCCTCAATGGCTATAGTTTTATCAATTGTAATCATGTTTAATCTATCGGTACCTCTAATTTTAGCGGCAAAAATAGGGATTTTTTTAAATAACACCTACAATTTTTAAAAGGAGTTGACGCGCCATTGATGGCGTGGGAAATTTATTTGTAGCCTAATTGAAGCATTAAAACAATCATATTCTGGAAAATTTGGCAATGTAAATGATGAAAAATTAAAACAATTTATAGCACTTAATATTCAAAAACTTTCAGAATAAATATTTCATATATTTTCGCATTTCAAATGAAAATGAAAACTTTTAAGATTTCTTTAAGTATATTAGATTGGATATTGGAATTTTTTGCTCTATTATCTATTCTAAGTGTCATCGTTCTATTTGTATTTTTTTGGATTGAGGCTCCGAAAATTGTACCTGTGCATTACAATATTTACGGTGTAGCAGATAGATTTGGAAGCAAAGTTACCTTAATTATTATACCCATTATTAGTATTGTAAGTTATCTTGGATTAACATTTTTAAACAGATTTCCTTATATTTTCAATTTTCCTGTTAAGGTTTCAGAGCAAAATAGAACAATATTGTATAAAACTGCCACAACAATGATTCGATGGATAAAATTGTTTATCTGCTTATTGTTTACAGTTATTTTACTGCAAACAGTAGGAAACATTCAAAACTATGAATATAAGTTAGATAATAATTACCTTTTCATTCTTATTGGGTGTCTGTTCTGTTGTCTGATTTTCTATATTATAAAAATGACAAAAATAGGTAGTCGTTCCTTACCAAGCCACTTTTAATTAAGCAAGCATATCTTAATCAAATTTTGAAGTTAATGCTGCATTCAATTTCTGCTATTCAATCTCCCACATATCCCCGCTATTCAGCAAATCATCTACACATTTAATGTTGCTTTTTGCTGAGCTATCAATAATTTGTTGTTCTAACAGTTCGTCGTACGTTGGGAATTTAGCGGCGCGAATTACGCCAAGTGCAACCGGAAAATGAGGCGGGAACATTTTGGCAAGCATAAGATGTACGCCCGGGTTTGGGTTATACATATCGTGTACCAATACTTTCTCCATTCCTTCGCCATTAGGCCCGATGTTAATCACTTCCAACCCGTTTTTACGCATGCCGATACCTTTGTCTTTATTTTTCCCGAAAATCATTTTTTCGCCATGATGAAGAATAAGCTGATGCTCGTCTTTTGTTTCTTTATTGGCAATCAGGCTGTGTGTTGCATCATTAAAAATGATACAGTTTTGCAATAACTCTACTACTGAAGTTCCGTCGTGTTTGGCAGCTTCAAGCATTACTTCCGTAATAAATTTAGGGTTGGTGTCAATGGCGCGTGCGAAGAACGTGCCTTGCGCGCCGATCACCAATTCTCCCACCAAAAAAGGCTGTTCAATGGTTCCGTACGGAGAGGTTTTCGTTACTGCACCCAAATCGGATGTGGGAGAGTATTGTCCTTTGGTTAATCCGTAGATTTTATTATTGAACAACATGATGTTGAGGTCAATGTTTCTACGGATGGCGTGAATGAAGTGGTTTCCGCCAATGGCAAGCGAGTCGCCGTCGCCGGTGGCTACCCATACGCTCAAATTTCTATTGGCAATACGCACGCCGGAGGCAACTGCATTGGCGCGTCCGTGAATGCTGTGAAAGCCGTAAGTATTTACGTAATAAGGGAAACGGGAAGAGCATCCTATTCCGGAAACAATGCAATAGCTTTCTTTTCTATATCCGATCTCCGGAAAAACTTTGGCTATGGCAGCTAAAATGGCATGGTCGCCGCAGCCCGGGCACCATTTCACCATTTGATCACTTGCAAAATCTTGTTGTGTTAAAGGTACATCCGACCTTTCTATTGATCTATAACTCATTATGTCCTCCTGTTATTTAATGTTATTAATTGCGTTTACTAATTCCTCAACGGTAAATGGCAATCCTTGAATTTTGTTGTATTGTTCATACTTAAATTCGGGGAGCGACATTCTTAAATAATTGGCAAATTGCCCTGAGTTCAATTCACAAACGAGAATCTTTTTGTATTTGGCAAAGATTTCGGCGGTATTTTCAGGCAGTGGCATAATTTGCGAGAAGTGTGCATGCGCTACCGCACCTCCTGAATTATTCACTTTTTTACAAGCCTCATAAACCGCGCCTTTTGTACCGCCCCAACTTACAATCAACGTATCGGCATCAACGTTGCCATAAACATTTTGTTTGGGCAAGCGTTTTGCTAAGCGCATTACTTTATCGTGGCGAAACTGTACCATTTTGGCGTGATTCAACGGCTCGGTAGTAACCAAGCCGTCCACGTCGGTTTTTTCCAGACCTCCGATGCGGTGGCGTAAGCCTTCGGTTCCGGGTATCGCCCACTGACGTACCAAAGTTTCCGGATCACGACGATACGGTTTGTAGTTCGGGTCATTAGGTTGTGCATACGGTGGGTTAATCGGTGGCAAATCTGCCATTTTGGGAATACGGAAAAGCTCGCTGCCTTGTCCTGTATTTCCATCGGATAATAAAATCACAGGGGTCATATTTTCCATGGCTAGCTTTGCAGCGTAATATGCTTTGTAGAAACAATCGCTGGGCGATGCAGCTGCAAGCACGATGCAGGGGGCCTCCCCGTTTCTTCCGAATAAAGCGATGTTTAAGTCGGATTGTTCTGATTTTGTAGGCATTCCCGTAGAAGGACCGGCGCGTTGCACATCCACAATTACCAAAGGCAACTCCGTCATCACTGCCAAGCCGATGGCTTCCGCTTTCAACGACAATCCGGGTCCGGAAGTTGTAGTACACGCCATAGCACCTGCGTAAGCGGCACCGATAGCTGAACAGATACCGGCAATCTCATCTTCCGCTTGAAACACTTGTGCTCCCAGCGATTTATGTTTTGCCAATTCTATCAAGATTTCAGTAGCGGGCGTAATGGGGTATGAGCCTAAGAACAAATTTCTTCCCGATTTTTCGGCAGCGGCGAGCAATCCCCAAGCCGTGGCATCGTTACCGGTAATATTCCTATACTTTCCTTTTTCTAATTGAACATTAGAAATTTGGAATGTTGAAGCAAAAACTTCCATGGTTTCTGCGTAATTGTAACCGGCTTGCATCACTTTTTTGTTAGCATCGGCTATTTGTGTTTTTCCGGGAAAACGTTTGTCCACCAACTTGAAAGGGGTGTTTAAATCGAAATTAAAAACATAATACACCATTCCCAAGCAGAACATATTCTTTGTTCTTTCAGCACTTTTGTTATCCAAGCCATTGGCTAAAGCCGTTTCTTTAGCTAATGTAGTAATGTTTGGGGCAATTACGTAGTAAGAACTTAAAGAGCCATCGGTTAGCGGATTGGTAGCATAACCTGCTTTTTCTAATGCTTTTTCGTCGTAGCCATCGCCATCGGTGATGATGGTCGCGCCTTTATCCACCCATTTAAGGTTGGCTTTTAAGGATGCAGGGTTCATGGCAACTAACACATCGCATTTATCGCCGACGATGCGGGTTTCTTTCCCGATGTGTACCTGAAAGCCGGAAACGCCGGCAATGGTGTTGTGCGGGGCTCTGATTTCTGCGGGGTAATCCGGAAAAGTGGCAATGTCATTGCCTGCTAATGCTGCGGCATCGGAGAACAGGGTTCCCGACATCTGCATGCCGTCGCCGGAGTCGCCTACAAATTTTACCACCACGTTTTCTTTTTCTAAAATTTGTTTGCTCATACTGAATATTAATTTATGATTTTGTGCTGTAAGATATTGATAATGTGCTAATGTACTGTTTTTTACCCGTAATCGGTTATACGTTGCGAAAGTATATTTTTTTATAATACTATTGTATAGTATTTTTAAAACCAAGTTTAACCAAAAAAAAACTATTTTCGCATTCGGTTTCTATCCCACAAGATGGAGAAGAAAAACACCCTGCTCTCTTTGCTAACCTTAACTAAATTAACTATATATGAAATCTGAAGAAAATCAAAAAAACACACAAGAAAAAAAAGCAACAAAATGTTATACAGAAAAATTGAAGACAGGTATATTGACCCATTCACTGACTTCGGCTTCAAGAAATTGTTCGGACAAGAATGCAATAAAGACCTGCTGCTCGATTTCTCGAACGAGCTCTTTCACAAAGCAGTTACTTTTACCGCCTTTACCTTAAAGCTTTATAGAATAATACAAACAACGGCGAAAGAATCTGCATAACCCAAGTATTACATGAAACATTTTCTACCAACAACCAAAAAAGAGCTTGATTACTTAGGTTGGGATTACATAGATGTAATTCTCATCACCGGAGATGCTTACGTTGATCATCCTTCTTTTGGCACAGCGGTTATTGGGAGACTGCTTCAGCGTGAAGGCTTGCGTGTAGCCATTCTGCCGCAACCCAATTGGCAAGATGATTTGCGCGACTTTAAAAAGTTGGGGACGCCGCGCTATTTCTTCGGAATTACCGCTGGAAATATGGATTCCATGGTGAATCATTATACCGCTTATCATCGCTTGCGCAGCGATGATGCCTACACCGCCGGTAACCAAGCCGGATTTCGCCCCGATTATGCTACTGTAGTCTATTCTAAAATTGTAAAGGAGTTATTTCCAAATACTCCTGTAATTATTGGCGGCGTGGAAGCCTCCATGCGCCGGTTCTCTCATTACGACTTTTGGAGCGATACTTTGAAACCCTCCATTCTAATGGAGAGCGGCGCCGATTTCATTGTATATGGTATGGCAGAAAAAACCATGCAAAAAATTGCACAATTAATCAAAAATGGGGAGTTTTCTGGACAAAATGTACAAAAAATACCTCAAATTGTTTTTTTTACCGATTTCAGCCGACTAAAGTGGGAAGAAAACGAAACATTAGCTTTGCTCTCTTTTGAAAAAGAGTTAGAAGATAAAAAAAACTACGCCAAAAATTTTTGCACTTTTGAACGGGAATCAAACAAGAAATCACAACGTGCAATTACTCAATGCTATGGAAATATAGTATTGGTGCAAAACCCGCCCTACCCTACCCTATCTTCCGACGAGTTAGATGATTTTGCATTTTTTAATGAAATGATGTATGCTCCACACCCTAAATATTTGAAACGGGGCGAAATTCCTGCATGGGAGATGATTAAAAACTCCATCACCATTCATCGCGGGTGTTTTGGTGGGTGCTCGTTTTGCGCTATTGCGGCACATCAAGGAAAACATATTACTTCGAGAAGTGAAAACTCTATTTTGCAAGAAGTTAAGCACTTAACGGAACAACCGTACTTTAAAGGGCACATTACCGATTTGGGAGGTCCTTCCGCAAACATGTATCAAGTTAAAGGACAAAATGAAAAATATTGCGCCGACTGTCACCGCTATTCGTGCATTTTTCCCTCTATTTGCAAAAATTTAAACCGCAATCATAAACCGCTACTAAGGGTTTATCAAGAAGTATTGCAAGTTTCTGGAGTAAAGCAAGTTACTATTGGAAGTGGGATTCGGTATGATATGTTGCTTACATCTGATGAGAAATTAGATGAAAAATACGGATTAACCGCTTATTTTGAAGAGGTTGTAAAAAAACATATTTCCGGTCGTTTAAAAGTGGCACCGGAGCATACCGTACCGCACGTTTTGCAAACCATGCGGAAGCCCAATTTCGATACTTTTTTGCTGTTTTATGATAAATTTCTGCAATTGAACAAAAAAAACAATAAAATTCAACAACTAATTCCCTATTTTATCTCCGGACATCCGGCGTGTACCATTTTAGACATGAAACAACTGTCTAAAGATGTATTAAAAAACCGTTTGATAACGGAACAAGCGCAAGGTTTCACTCCTACTCCCATGACTTTTGCTACCGCCATCTATTATTTAGGTTTTGACCCCTATACAAGCAAGCCGGTATATTGTGCAAAAAAAGTGGAAGAAAAAAAAGCGCAGAGTAAATTTTTTATAACTGGAAAATCCAGCCCAAGTTGACCCCCTAATTCCGATTATGGCGGCACTACTTTAAGGCGTATTGAATCTTAAGGCTCATACTTACCTGATGCTATCTGGAAATAATTAAGTATCTTCCAGCATAAAGTGTTGTGATCCAGAGTGTCAAAATTTTTCGCAAAAAAAATGTAAAACTTATTGCATTTTAAAATAAAGAAGAAAATACAAGACAAAGCAAATAAAAATATTCTATTTTCGCGTGTTAATTTTTTTATATGAAATATTCACGAATTTTATTGAAACTAAGTGGTGAATCGTTACAAGGCGAAGATGGCTATGGTATCAATTACGATGCGGTACATCATTATGCCATGGAAATAAAATCGGCAATTGAATGCAATGTACAAGTGGGTGTTGTGATGGGTGGCGGCAACATTTTTCGTGGGGTAAAAGGTGTTGGCAAAGGTTTTTCTCGTACGCAAGGCGATTACATGGGCATGTTGGCAACTATTATCAATTCCATGGCACTGCAAACGGTTTTAGAAGAGTACTATATTCCTGTAAAGTTGTTATCCGCACTGCCTGTTAAAGGTGTTTGCGAAAAAACCTATTTTAAAAACGCCATGCAATATTTAGCAGAAGGGTACGTGGTGATTTTTGCAGCCGGAACAGGCAATCCGTTTTTTACTACCGATTCGGCGGCAGCATTGCGCGCAGCTGAAATCAACGCCGATTTGCTTCTGAAAGGGACGCGCGTAGATGGCGTATATTCCGCCGACCCTGAAAAAGAACCGGATGCCGTGAAATATAACATCCTCACTTTTGAAGAAGCGCTCGGGGAAAAATTAGCCATTATGGATTCAACCGCATTCACATTGGCGCAAGAAAACCAGATCCCTATTTATGTATATAATGCCAACGAAGCCGGAAACTTGGTAAAAGTATTAACCGGTGAAAATATCGGAACTTTAATCAATTAAAAATTACGAATTACGAGAATTACACCTATCCACCTATATACCTATAAACCAAAATGAACCACCCCGCAAATAAAGATTTTATCATAAAAATCGCCAAAAAAAGAGTCGCCTTCAAAAAACACTTAACTATTTATATATTAGCGAATTTATTGCTATGGATTTCGTTTTTCTTCTTATTTAAAAAATTAGATAACCCTGAAAATACATTTTTATATAGCTTCCTTTTTATTTCACTAATATGGAGCATTTTGCTCATCGGGCATTATTTTTATGCCATAAAATGGAATAAAAAAATGGTGGAAAAGGAGGTGCAATCTTTAATAAAAGAAACGATGGAACAGAAGGAGGAAGAAATGGTGGATGAAGTACTTGATAATAATTAATTTAAATCTTAAATTATATGTCCGAAGAGATCAACAAATGTTTGCAAACCGCCAAAGACGGCATGAGCAGTGCGCTCAATTTTTTTGACAAAGAATTGCAGAAAATACGTGCAGGAAAGGCTTCCCCGCAAATGTTGGAGGGTTTAAAAGTGGATTACTACGGTAACCCCACCCCGGTGGAACAAGTTGGCAATATCAGCACGCCGGATGCCCGCCAAATTGTGATTCAGCCGTGGGAGAGAAATATGCTGCCCATTATTGAAAAAGCTATTTTAGCTGCCAATTTGGGATTTACCCCACAAAATAACGGTGAATTTATCCGCATCGTGGTGCCCACACCTACAGAAGAACGTAGAAAAGAATTGGTAAAAAAAGCAAAACAGGAAGCTGAACAAGCTAAGGTAAACATTCGCAATTTGCGCAGAACGGGGAATGAAGTCGGTAAAAAATTGAAAGACACAGGCACTTCCGAAGATGAAGTGAAAAAATTGGAAACAGATATCCAAAAAGCAACCGATGATTTTATCGGCAAAATTGATAAAATAATAGAAGCCAAAGAAAAAGAGATTATGACCATTTAGCCTCGTACCAGGCTTTCAATTTTGGCACTAACGGTTCCACATATTTGTAGGTAATTGATTTTTCGACAGTTTTTTCCGATAAAATAACACGTTGAGAATCAACGCTGTGAGTGAAATAGAAAACGGTACTGAAAACCACCATCACCTTTGCAATCCCGAACAATCCGCCGAGTAAATTGTTAATAAATTCGGGAATAACGAGTTTAATGATTCTTTCTACAAATTTGCCCACTAGAAATACGGCAACTAAAACCCCCAAAAAAGTGATGGCGAAGTAAACTTCTTTGGGAATGTTGGGATTACAAATCCATCCGGCAACCAAATCGGTGAACACAAAAGCGGCATAAATACCGGAAATGAGTGCCAATAAAGATGCCAATTCACGAATTAATCCATGTGTAAAGCCTTTGTAGCCAAACCAAAGCGCGGGAATAAGAATAACAATGTCGAGGTAACTCATTTTTATTTGGGTATTAAATATTGCATAAAAACAGATATATAGTTTCGCGAATCCGGTGGAACAGAATTTAATAAATGGGTTACGATTTTAATGGCAAAAGTATTTTTTTTAGTTCGGTTGTTCTTATTTTATTATCAACTTATCAGAAATTATTTTTCCTGTTTTTGTTGTGATTTTAATAATATAAACACCTCTTGCCAAATGTTTTACGTCTATATTGTTTAACTCACTTGCAGTAATAAATTTTCCGTCAATACCAAAAATATCAATAGAGGTAATATTTTCTATACCTGTTATTTCAATGGTTTTCATTTGATTATTATAAACAATCGAATGTGTTTGAACTTCATTTTTATCAATAAAAAGCGGAAGACCATCCAATCTCTCAACATTAGATGGTGCAGATTCTCCGTCGGGTTCAGAGTAAAATGCAGTTACCCATGTATAACCCACAAAACCACTCCCCATTTCAAGAGCAATACTACCTGTTTGTGCAATGACTTGACCTTCACTAAAAGGAATTTCTGTAAGTTCTTCCGAAGAACGATAATAATATATTCTATAACCCATTAATTGACTCTCTGTTTCTGAAAGATTTGGTTCTTCCCACTTGAAATTTGTACAATGATATGGACCATTAACAGGCACTCCTGCACAAACGCCCCAATCGTCCCACATAATATAATTAAGGTTCATTTGAAAATTCTGAGGTGAAGGAAATTGCACATTACTTTGTGCTACTACTTTTATTACTCCTGTGAGGCAGATTGCTATCGCAACCACTTTAATAAAACTCCTCAAATTAAATTTGCTTTTTCTCATTTTTTACTTATTTTCTTGTCCTTTTCGGGCGATTTATTTTACATTTAACGTTCAAATTTCCAATTCATTTCACATTTTATGAGAAAAATATACTTTTGCGTTTCAAAAATATAAACGAAAAACGAAGAGATAAATAAAAACATGAACCTCCTCACCCTTTCTAACACCCTGCTGAAATCAGAGCAAAGCAACTACTCCAAACCTATTGTAAAGATTACCATTGCGGGAGTGGCTTTAGGGGTAACGCTCATGCTTTTGGCGCTTTTTATTTCTGCCGGCTATAAAGAAGTGATTCGCGACAAAATGATCAGCCTCGGGGCGCACATTCGCATCTCAAGTGTAGAACAAAATTACTCTTTCGATTTATTGCCTTTTGATAGGAATCAGGATTTTATAGAAGAATTAGCAAAAAATCCGCACATTAAAAACATGCAGTTTTATGCCACCAAAGTAGGGATTTTAAAAACACAAGACCAAGTGGAAGGCATTGTATTGAAAGGAATTGATTCCACTTTCTCGTGGGAACTGTTCCAAACACACATTATTGTCGGAAATCCGATATACTATTCCCCCGACTCGATTAGCAACGGCATACTGATATCTAAAACATTGGCTTCAAAATTACAATTGCAAGTAGGCGACAAAGTAGGTGCCTATTTTGTGCAGGAGCCGCCACGACAACGCAGATTTACTGTAGAAGGGATTTACGAGACCGAGCTTCCCGAGGTGGACTCACGTTTTGTTTTGACCGATTTGCGCCATGTGCAAAAGCTAAACGACTGGGAGGCTTGTCAAGTAAGCGGCATCGAAATACTGATAGCCGATTATACGCAATTGGATGCCGTAGGGCAACAAGTACACAACGACATCCCATATTCGCTAAAAGCAGAAACTATTAAACAACTCTACCCCAATCTTTTTGATTGGCTGGCATTTTCCGATACCAATGCTTTGGTTTTGTTGGTCATTACCATCTTTGTATGCATCATTACTATGATTTCCACATTTTTTATCATTGTACTGGAGCAAACAAAAAACATCGGCATTTTAAAAACGATGGGACTAAACCACAAGCAAGTGGTTAAACTGTTTTTGATTATTGCTTCCCAACTTATTTTGCGAGGTTTGTTTTGGGGAAATATTATAGGGTTTGGCATAGGCATTTTACAAATGACTTCTCATCTGATCCCTTTAGACCCTGTTACATATTATGTTTCTTACATTCCTATTGTAATTAATCCCATAACACTTTTGTGGGTTAACTTGCTTGTTTTCACGGCTTGCTTGCTCGCCTTACTAATGCCGGCTTATTATATTTCGAAACGTATTTCTCCGGTGGATGCGTTACGGTTTGAGGTGTAGGGTTAAGGCACTTTAATAATATTACCCTGATTAGTGCGTTGTGTTTCATTCTGCAAAATAAAATCAGTAGCTTTTTTATACATCTCAGACATGATTTCAGAGCTGTCTCCTGCCGGAGCGAAGCGCGCAAACTCGCACTGTTGCAATGTTTCCAAAAAATCATCAATGGTTTGAGTGGAAACGCTTAGTTGCGTGAGTTTTGCTGCCACATTTTCCATAGAAAGTTGGGACACAGGAATGTGGTATTTGCTGCTTAAATATCCCCAAAGTGCACGAGATATTTCCATATAAAACGGTTCTTTATTTCTCTCTTCTAAAAGTTTTTTCGCGGCTTTTAAATTTTTTCGCGCCACTTTATTGGCTTTTTTATTGCGCATTAGTGCCACATTACTTCTTGTTTCGATTTGCTTTCTCCAAATAATAATAAAAATGAATAAAATCAAGATCGGTAGTAATAAGGCAGCATAATATTGAAGTGATCCGAAAAAAGTAACGCTCATCGGTTTTAAGTTAAAATTCGAGGTTCGGATAAATCGAATATCGTTGCCTAATATTCTGATATCTTTTTGCGAAGCGGTCGTTGAAACGGATAATTGCCCCAACCCTTTTTCTATTTGCAATGTATATGACTCTGTATAAAGCGTTTTGAATGTATTAGTTTGTAAATCAAAAAAGGCAAAAGTGGTTTTCGGAATAGTAAAGGTTCCTTCATTGCGGGGAATGATTACATATTCAAAAGTACGCGATCCTGTAACCACACTTCCTTTAGTATTTATATTGTCC
>Ga0123353_10011139_pt1 | contig 12644 bp, 9 predicted proteins | sample TergutLab28metaG_3_FD_92763 | JGI IMG/M metagenome (GOLD analysis project Ga0123353, IMG submission 92763) | Labiotermes labralis P3 segment gut microbial communities from Petit-Saut dam, French Guiana - Lab288 P3 | ecosystem: Host-associated > Arthropoda: Insects > Digestive system > Gut ... | reverse complement strand
TGGACATTTGGATAAGGTGCAGATACTAATATTGAAGTTGGATCAGACTCAATGCCTTGACCGTAAAGTGTTTTGATTTCATATAAATAATTGTCTTCGGGTAGTATTTGCGATTCAATAAAAAATGTATCTATTGCAGTTGTCGTTGCTAAAAAAACATTATCGCGATATATATTATATCCAAGCACCTCACTATGCGTAAAAGGTTTATCCCATTTTAATACAAAACCATTTACTCTATATGATAATGTTAAATTCGTAGGTCGTTGATGATTTTCAGAATTACTCGGATAGTGTTCAATATCGGGATGCATCCACCTTAGAAAAGGATACCCATCATTAAAATCAGGATTTATCGCCCATATATTCTCAAAATCCCACTCACGAGTGATGTATGTTCCTAATATTTTCATTTCTTGTGTTGTGAGACCGTGAACTATATTAGGATTTGGAGGACGATTATTAATGTATTGATTATCATAAGCAGCAGGAATACTAGTTGTTTCCATGTCCCATACACAACCCATAATACTATATACATCATGACCAAAAGCTAATCTTCCATCAATTGGTCCGGTACTTGCTAAATAAGAGTTTTCAAAAAATCGAAACCCTGCAAACGAGTTGTGAGGAAAAGGTACTGGTATTCTTTCCCCTCCTAAACCATGATATCTATTACCTTCATTTATGATAGCATAACTATTTATTATTTCACCTTCAGCTCTTAAAATCATCCCATCAGAAAAACATTGGTTTACAGAAAATAACTGTCCTGATAAGCTAGGATATGTTGATATAAAAGTTGGATAAGAACCTGCACTTGTTAAAAGAACAATATCAGTTCTTTGATGAGTTACTGAACAACGATAAATTGTACTTGCATATGGCCCATAAGGATTGTACCCATATCCAGCTAAGCTACCGTGTACAAATGTAATGTCTGTAAGTATTACATTTTCTAATTTAATGTTTTTCAAAGTAGCACTGAAAGTATCATTAAAAAGACCTAGTGAATTTAGGTGATATCCAAAAAACATATTTTCGATTTTATAATTATCTCCATCATAGCTACCTGTAAAAGGACGTGAATGGGGATTTGGCAATGACCACGATGGTAAACCTATGGAGTAATAACCATTACCATCATTCCAATTGATTGTATCTGTAGCATCAATATCAGCTGTTTGTTTATAATGATATTGTTGAGTTATTATCACCGCAGGTGGAGGATATTGTGGATATATTATATTTCCCCAATACTCAGGAGTTTCAGATAACCATCTTAAATTTGCTAAATTGCTAATTAAAAATGGATTTTCTTCGGTGCCAGCTGTTGGAACGTCAAAATTTGAGGGTGGTTCTGCGATAGTTTGGGCTGCTAAATTTATATAACAAAGTAAACTTGTTACTAATAGTATTATAAATATTATCTTTTTCATTTGTTCCTCCTTACTTCAACAAGACCATTTTTCTTGTTATCGTCTTTTCATTTGTTTTTAAACGATAAAAATAGATTCCACTACCGACTATTCTATTATTATCATCGATACCATGCCAGTCAACTTGATGATGACCTGGTTGCATTATATCATTGATTAGGGTTTTCACTTTTTGACTATTAAACCATTTGAATGGTGTGACTACTATTCCTTCAGAGTCATGCTCGATTAAAAAGTCTCCTTGAGTGTTTCCAACTGTTTGTTTACTTAAGCAAATAACTAATATTCCGGGGATATAATTTTCCTCGAGAACAGAACCCATAATGCTAACTGATATTAGCATTAACAACATAATTAATAAAATGCTTTTTTTCATGATTTTCTCCTAGATTTAATAAAATTTTAATGTCAAATTATTTTTTCTAAATATTTTGTCAAGACTTTTTTAATATTTTTTTGACAGGAGCCAACCATGTAAATTGTACACACCTTTTTTATGGTTCAAATAGACTCTACATATTTATCAATCATAATAGGTGTTTAAATATCAATTTTATCATAATTATGAATCTTGTGCTCTTTTAAATATCTAACGGTGATATTTTTTATTTCTATTTTTTCTCAAAGGATTAAACCATATTTAATTAAAGCATAAATTTTATAAGGTCGTACCTCTACTATTTTCTATCAAGCTTTAATCCGCATTGGTATAGAAATATAGATTATTATTGTTAATTTTTTTGGATTGCTTCGCAAACTCACAATAAAAGAGCAGGCGATGTGGAAACCACCTCTACATGCTTTTTATATAAACTCTATAACTCTGTTTTTATGATAACTTCACTTTCTTGTCTTCTTACTAGATGTTGATCTAGAATGTTCTTCATTTGTGATTTTTTCAAGGACTACATCCACAACTTCGTCAAGGTGTCTGACGAACAAAAATTCTAAATTTTCTTTTGCTTCAGGTTTTATATCTTCAAAATCTTTTTTATTTCCATCGGGAAGTATCACAGTTTTAAATCCATATTTTTGTGCAGCAATAATTTTTTCAGTTAGTCCTCCTACTGGGAGGATTTTACCTGTTAGGGAGATTTCACCAGTCATAGCGAATGTATGAATGAATGGTCTATCACTAAGAATAGAAATCATAGCGATTGTTAAGACTAGTCCGGCTGATGGGCCATCTTTTGGAACTGCTCCTTCGGGAATATGTACATGTAGGTCATATTTTTTAAAAAGAGAATCATCTATCCGCCATTTCGATTGGTTATTTCTTATCAAAGAAATAGCAGCTTTAGCGGATTCATTCATGACTTTTCCAATGTTTCCTGTAATTTGAAAACGACCAACTCCTGAATATTTTGTAACTTCTACTGGTAGTATTTCACCACCAATAGGTGTCCATGCAAGGCCATAAGCGACTCCTACTGCATTTTCTCTAATAAAATCTTTATCTGAATAGAGTGGCGTCCCTAAAAAAGCTTTTAGCACACTTATATCTATTTTAATTGACTTTTTTATCTCATTTCTCAAATACTTCTTTATAGATTTTCGGAAGATTGCGTTCATATTTCTTTCTAATTCCCTTACACCCGCTTCTGCTGTATAATTTCGTATAATAATCTTTATTATATCGTCTGATATTTTTATACTTAATTTTTTTTGTGTAGCGAATTCTTTTATTTTTTTAGGTATAATAAAATCTTTACAGATAAAAGCTTTTTCATGTTCAGTGTAGCTATTGAGTTTTATAATCTCCATTCTATCTCGTAGAGGTGGAGGAATAGTAGCTAAATGATTCGCTGTCGTAATGAAAAATACTTTTGACAAATCATATCCAAAATCAAGAAAGTGATCTCTAAAACTAGCATTTTGCTCTGGGTCAAGCACTTCTAAAAGAGCAGCAGACGGATCACCTTTATAGTCATTTCCGAGTTTATCTATTTCGTCTATCATTATCAATGTGTTGATAGTTCCTGCTTTTTTTAATGATTGGATAATGATACCAGGCATAGCACCTATATAAGTTTTACGGTGACCTCGTATTTCAGCTTCGTCGGATACACCACCTACCGAAAGCCTAATAAATTCACGATTTAGAGCTTTAGCAATAGATTTTCCCAGAGAAGTTTTACCCACTCCTGGGGGTCCCACAAAGCACAGTATTTGAGCTTTACTTGCTTCGTTGAACTGCATTACAGCAAGGTGTTCTAAAATTCTTTCTTTAATTTCTCCCAAACCATAATGATCATTATTTAGTATGTTCTCTGCATCGTTTATATCAATTTTAGTTGGCTTCGGACTTTCCCATGGTATATCACAAATCCAATTTAGATAGTTATACGCAACAAAGTACTCTGGTGAATGAGGGGATATTCTAGGTAGTTTCGACAATTCTTCTTCTGCTTTTTTTCTAGCTTCAGGGTTCAATGGTATTTTTTCAATTTTTTCTTTAAAAGAGATAACTTCAGATTGCCCATCATTTCCAATTCCTAACTCTTTATGTATAGTTTTTAATTGTTCAGCTAAAAAATGTTCTCTTTGCATTTTGGTTATTTTACCATATACTTGGGTGTCGATAGATTTTTGTAGTTTTAAAATCTCTGATTTTTGACCAATGAGTTTTAATAATCTTTTTGTTTTTTTTTCAAAATCATCAAGATCAATTACGCTTTGTTTTTCCTCAATAGAAAAATCCATATTCATGCAAACGAAATAGATCGTATCAAAGGGATCAGCTAAGTCTAGTAAATTGTTTAGTTGCTCTTTTTTTATATTTCGTAATAGTTTTATATAATTATTACATTCTGTTATTAATTTTTCTCTAAGTATTTGGTTTTCAATAGTGTTTTCGTAGGGTTCGTTTATTATTGTTCCGTGAGCATATAAAAAGCTACCATTATTAATAATTCTATTTACTTGATACTTTTCTTCTCCTTTTAAAAGCACGCGTACTTTTTTGTCGGGCATCTTTATTAATTGAGTTATTTTACAAATAAACCCTTTTGTATACAAACCTCTTTCATCAGGATAATTACCTTTAAAATGTGATTTTTGCATTAAACACAAAATTTTACTTTGAAAATTTAATACAGATGCTTCTACACTTTCTAGTGTTTCTGGCAATCCTACTATTACTGGCATAATTATTTTTGGATATATATGCATTTCTTTCAAAGGTAAAATAGGAATGATTAACTCTTCATTCATTGATCTCTCCTTAGTATAGTATTATATTTTTAATGATATTCCTTCTCCACAATTCCTACAAATATCGTACATTTTTCTATTCTTTAAAATATTTTGTCTAAAAGTGTGATACTCTTTTGATTTCCATATATCTATTAATCTTTTATTTTTTAAATTTCCAATTTTATAAACATTATTTTTATCATAACAACAGATAGACATTTCTCCGTCGCAGTTTACTACTGGTCTGTTCCACATTCGATAACAACGATTTTTTATATTATACTTCATATTGAAATCGTTATCCTTGATTTTATATCTTTGATATTTTGGATTTTTAGGTAAAAAATTCTCTATATCTTCTTTAGTATAAATTTGTACAGTTTTTAATACGATTTGATCAATTTTTATTTTGCGAACGAGACTTTCAATTTCTTTTATTTCATGCTCATTATGCTTCATAACGATAAATTGGCATATAGTTCGAGGGTTTGATTTGCTTTTGTCATCTTTTGCTTTTATTAATTTTTTTACATTTTCTATAACTTTTTCTAACTCGCCGTTGACTCTGTATTTGTTATATGTTTCTTGCTCAACACCATCCATTGAAATAATTAAAAGATCAAGTCCAGAAACGATTAGTTCGTTTGGGTCAGGAAAAACATTTGCATTTGTTGACAAAATTACTATCATTTTTTGCAAGTGAGCATACTCTATCATTTTAATTATATCTTTGTGAAGAAATGGTTCACCTTGGTTCCAGAGTAGTATTAAAAAACTATCAAACTTGATTTCATCGATAATTTTTTTAAATAAATCAAAAGTAATAAAGCCTTGGGGACGATTTAATAATCCAGCACCTGAGGGACATAATGGGCATTGTAAATTGCATAAATTTGTTGGTTCTATCATCACTATCGAAGGATATCCCCAAATGATTGGTTTCTTTATAATAATAGAAATTATATAGCATAAATGTAATTTTAAAAGATTTAATAAACGTCTAAAGGTAAATGACTTTTTTAATAATTTGTAAATATATGACATTTATGTTTCTGTTCCTTCATATCCAATATATACAACTTTGCTTTGAGTCTAATGAAAATAACTTAAGATTTTTTTTACTAGTCAAATTTACAAATAACTTTTACGAGTAGCTCTCATTCCATAATTCCCCATTAATTATGGAAAAGTTCACTTTGCTTATTTCTTCAGTCACATGTGTTGATTTTTTTAAAACTCTAATATATGTACCTGGGAAAATCTTTTTAAAAGCTAATATATGTTTAGGTAAATTATCCATAATTTTTAACACAGTGTTTACTTCGTTTTCAAGTTTCGTTTCCAGATTACTTATTTCATCTTCGAGATTTTGGTATTCGGGGGTATAAGTCAGTTCCATTTCGCTTAAATAATTGAGCTGTTTTGTCACATTGATCATCATTTCTTTAGTAAACGGACTTATTGATATTTCTGCTTCTGTTCCAATACCGCCAGTATTACCTATCACAGCTACTTCGATATGCTCTCCACTTTGGTATATACCACCTACTATTGTACTATTTTCTTCATGCCCATACAAACCGTTCTCGGCTACTACTCTGCAAAACTGCATATTTTTATTGAAATTTATTCTATTCCCTGCAACAATTTTTGAATTTTCTGCAGATATAAAACTAATATTACCAGTTGCATAAATTCCGTGATTTTTACAATCTATAATATCACCTTTTATCACTATATTTCCCTTTACTTCAATATCTGCATCATTGATATCCCCATTCACTATTAGATCACCTTCAATTTTAATTTTTACTTTATCTATAATATCACCATTTACTACTAAACTACCAAAAAAATCCATATCAGAAAAAGTGAGATCTAGATTTTTATCCAAGACAAATTCACTCTTTAAATGCACTAATGATAAATCATCAATATAGGGATAGCCTGACTTTTCAGCTATAATTTGACCTCGTTCCGGTGAATAGCTAACATTTTCTCCTAAATAGTTCTCTATTAGCTGCGTCTCCATTAAAGAAGGATCAACCTGCTCACCATAAATATTAATTCCAGCTTTACTTTGTTTAGTTATAAATAAATGTGCAATTGGTTCACCTTTTTTTATCTTTATTAAATCATTTAATTTTTCTAATTGATTTCCAATTGAACCTTTATAACATTTATCAACATCGAACAATGGAGAGAATTCGATTTCGGGATCTTTTGGCTTTACTCCTAATGCAAAAGGAAAAGGTTGTTCATATGTTTTCGTAATCCCTTTATTTAATACAATTTCTCGTGCTTCTTCAAAACCATAATTAATTTTAGTGAGTTCAATAAGATCAAGTAGTTCCTTTTCATTCACAAAATCTTTATTTGGCATAATGGTTAAATAAGCACTAAAATTATCTTGTGCTATTTCTATTATAAAATTACCGAATTCACTTTCATATCTACCTGACATATTCCATCCCTATTAAACTTATTTGTCTTTTGTTTGTTTTGTCTCTCCGATATGAAAAATAGTTTACACTCTCGAAGGTACATTCTGTATCATATATAATATTAGTTCGCAAAATATTATTATCTATTGCAGTTTTAACTATTGCTTCCAAAATGTCTATCCTAGGTGATAAGTTTAGTTTATTATATTTAGGTTCAATAGAATTATTTTTTATGTAAAAATCATCTGCTATATCTTCAGACACTGTGTAGTGATTCATGCAAATTCCAGCACCAATATGTACTTTTATATCATTCATATCACAATAATAAAGTTCTTTCATGCGATCTAAAATTTTTTCTAATATTCGCAATTTAGTTCCTTCTCTCCCAGAATGTGCTACAGCTATTACTTTTCTCACTTCGTCATAAATCAATATAGGGTAGCAATCTGCTGTCCTGACACATAAAAAAATACTTGGTATGTTTGTGAGCATTGCATCTATTTGAGGTAGAATGTTAAATTTTTTTGTTTTTAATTCATCCCATATAATTGGTGTAATATCTTGTACTTTATTAGTATGTATTTGTTCCATAAAAACGATATCATTAATTTCTATTTTTTGATCATTTTGTATAGTAAAATATCCTCTATCTATACCTAAATCATACTCTTGTGCTGCATCCCCAAAATATTTTTTTATGCTCAATTTTGCTTTCATATAATCGAAACAAAAATTAAAAAGACCAAAAAAATGTCAAGTAAAAAACTAAACACGAGTGACAGGTGACCATTAAAAATGTCCCATATTTAATTTTTTCAATATCTTTAATATAATAATAAACAAAGATAAGTGGAGTTGCAGTAATGAAGTCACCATTCACATCTTCGCATTGTTCAAAAATTTGAGCAAGAGCCATTTTTTTTATTTCTATTAGGTGTTATTTTGTAATACCATAACAATACATCAATGTTTTATATAACACTGTTTTTAGCTTGTTATTCTTCCATTTATTATATTTTTAAAATTATCATGATTGATTATTAGGGGTTTTATCAAATGGGACATTTTGAGGGGGAGACGCCATTTTTATTAAACTTTTGAAAAATCCTATTGAGATTTGTAAACACTAAATTTTATTCATGTTTAGTTAGTTGCGGTACAGTATGTTCAGTTATAGTTTTAAAACTTAAAAGTAATTAAAACGATTTCGTCTTGAAACAGTATATCAATTTTCTTTTTTTGGTCTTTGAAATTAATGAGGTGTGCATCAACGTAAGCGTCCATTGCTGATAATAATACAGAGAATCCAACCCAAAAAATGAATGATTGTCTCTTATCATGATAGTCAATATATTTTAAATGGTTATATTCTTTTTTATCTATTTCGTTTATGTCATCTCTTCGTTTTTTATATTTTTGCATATTATTATTACTATCTATAGTCTTATATATTAAATACCCTTGAGTTGCTGCAACTCCCGAAGCTTTTAAATACTTTTCATTATAAATCTGACCGGAACCAGGGATGAAAGCTGATAATAAAGCGGCTTTAGTGGGGTTTTTTGGTAGGTCAAAAGCATAATTTGATTCTTCACTATGCAAAACAGTTGAGAATATTATAGTTATAAGCATTATTAATTGACGCATAATTGTTTTTTCTCAATAGTTATAAAAGTAGAAAATTATAATTATCAACAATCTTAATATTATACATATTTTCAAGTTATATTATTAATCATTTTCGAATAATTTCTCATCGACGACAAAAGGTATAGTGATTTGACCTTCTGTTTTGTGTTTTTCGTTCCATTCTATCGATCTCTGAATTGCATTCGAATTTCTAGCCCAGCATCTTCTTGAAACACCTCCCATGACATCCCAAGATAAGGCAGATTTAACGACTTCTTCTATCCGGGATGATCCATCTAAAACTATACCATTCCCTCCATTTAAAGAGCGACCTATACCGACACCACCACCATTAGATAACACTACCATGGTCATTCCTCTTGCTATGTTTCCTGCAAAACATTGAGTAGCCATATCAGCCATTACACTGCTACCATCGTAAATGTTAGCTGTCTCTCTATATGGTGAGTCGGTTCCAGATACATCGTGGTGATCTCTTCCTAGCATCACTGGACCGATTTCTCCATTACGGATCATTTCATTAAATTTTAAAGCAATACGGACTCTGCCTTCTTCATCTGCATATAAAATACGAGCTTTAGTTCCTACAACTAAATTATTCTTTTCTGCATTTTTTATCCAATGATAGTTATCTCTGTCTAATGGATTCTTATTCTCGTTTATACAATCCATTGCAGCTACATCAGTTTTCTTTAAGTCTTCGTCTTTTCTTGAAAGACACACCCAACGGAAAGGACCATATCCATTATCAAAGCATATTGGTCCCATTATATCTTCAACATAAGAAGGGTATATAAAACCATTGTTAGTATTAGTTTTATTTTTAGCAATAGATTTTTCTCCAGCATCAAATATCGAAACCATAAAGCTATTTCCATAATCCCAAAAGAAAGTCCCTTTGGCTGTGAGTTTATTTATTATAGTATAGTGCTTTATGAGTGAAAGGTTGACATGTTCTTTAAAATCTTGCGGGTTATTTTGCATAAGTGAACGACTTTCTTCTAACGAAAATCCTACAGGAATATAGCCTCCTTCATAAACTACATGACATGATGTTTGATCTGATAATAAATCGATTTTAATGTTATTTTTTTCAAAATGATCTAATAAATCAATTATGTTCCCTTTGTAAGCTATAGAAACAGCTTTCTGCATTTGTTTATATTCTTCTACCCAGTTTATTATTTGATTTAAATTTTCAGAAACTAAACTAACCCAACCTTGTGAATGTCTTGTTTTTATTCTACTCTCATCAACTTCTGCAATAACAGCTATACCACCTGCTATTTCACAAGCTTTTGGTTGAGCTCCTGACATACCACCTAAACCAGAAGACACGAATACTACACCTTTTAAATCTTGGTCATTAGGGATCCTTAAATATTTTCTACCTGCATTTAATAGGGTGATATAAGTACCGTGAACAATTCCCTGTGGTCCGATATACATCCAGCCACCTGCTGTCATTTGACCATAATTTGCAACTCCTAAAGCTGTTAATCTCTTAAAAGTATCTGGGTTATCCCAGTTCCCGATTACTAATCCTTGTGTAGATATTACTCTTGGGGCCTCAGGTCTAGAAGGGAATAATCCAAGAGGATGTCCAGACTCGACTACTAAAGTTTGGTATTCAGTCATTACTTCGAGATATTGTTTTATCAAACAATACTGCATCCAATTTTGACACACTTGTCCAGTTTCACCATATGTGACCAGCTCATATGGATATAAGGCTATGTCATAATCCAAATTATTATCTATCATCACTTGAATTGCTCTTGCATCTGTGATACCCTTATACTCATCAATAGGCTTACCAATGATTTTTCCTTCAGGTCTATACCTATACCCATATATCCTACCCATAGTTTTTAATTCTTCTAAAAATTCAGGGAGAAGAATTTCATGAAGATTATTGGGAATATAACGAAGAGCGTTTTTTAATGCGAGTTTAGTTTCTTGTTTATCCAGAAAATATCCTCGTGAAGGAGCTCGCCTTATACTAGATAAAAAATCTTTTTTTTGTGGTAATACATCCGGTAATCTTACCAACATTGATCTTTTTGTTACATTATCACACATATTTATTTCCTTTCCTATCTTTTCGGGACAAATATTTAGTTTTATTGTCTTGGAATAAATTATTATAATTTACTGTTAGTTAACAAACTAATATGTCCGAATGGTACAATGCTTTCATAAGTTGCTACTTCTTTGCTTGCAAATTGTAATAGTTCCTTAAAAAGTTGTGAAAAAACATGTGTCTGTAAGTCTTTATAAGGATCATTTTTAAAATTACATCTCAGAACATATAAATTATCTTTTATAGGTGTATAATTTCGGATTAGCTTTTTATCGACAGACTCAGTAATACAAATTAATTTAGCATTTGGATTTAATACGACCATATCTCTCCTTATCTGTGATAACTCCTCAAAATTTTTTTCAGTATAGTGTTTTTCTATAAAAAATATTATTAAAGGTATAAAAATTTTTGCTTTACTAAAAGCTTTTTTATCAGTTAGACGATAATTAAAATCAAATTCCAATCCAACTGAAAGGTGTCTATTGTTGGAATAAGTCAGTTCTAGATATGGTTTTTGCGATAATATATCATATGTATTCTGTTGTAATGACAATCCATTGCAAAATGGTCGTGCTTTTATTTTCACACCTTTGTGATCTTCTGATATTCCAGCTTCTTCGAGCATGAGCATCACTATATCCTGAATATAATATGTTTTAAAAACATCGTGATCATCAATAAAGCCACATTTCCTTGTAGTATTATACTTAAATTTTGGTGTAGCAAGATATTTTGTGTAGGTTGATACTGCTTCTACGAGTGTTGCTATTTTTAACTCTTTTGTTTGAAAAATTACATTTTCTACCTTTTCCCAATTTATTAATAAATCGTTAAGGTACATTTTGTTCACAGGATTTTGTTCTGTTTTTAAACACTGCTTAATTTTTTCACCATATATCATGTTGTTTCCCTTTCGTGCGAGGTAAGCCTCGAGATAGTAAATAGTATAAAACCCATTTTTTTTTTTGATGCTTTTTCGTCAATAAAAAAATTATAAGAATATGACAAGTGGCCATTTAAAAGTCTCATTCGAATTTTTTCAATATCACTTTTGTAATTTCTAAATAGTAAGTAAAATGAAATGTAGTCAAATTTTTACTATTAGAAATACCTCAATCTAGATTGTATATAATATAAAAATTCCGAAACTATTTTAAAATGAATAACAACCTTTACAAGTAATAATAAAAATAATTGTTGAAATAAACACAATAACAGTACTAAATTACTCATAGTTGTAATATACATTGCTTGCCGTGACATATAAATACACTTTCGTAACAAAGCATGAATTGTTCTACGAAGTTCTCTTGTTGAGGAAGAACGGACACAACTAATTCCCCTTCGAGACGAAGGGGTGGACACGGAGCGGACGGGGTAGTTGACTAGTGGATGCGAAGCAGACACAGCTAATTCCCCTTCGAGACGAAGGGGTGGACGCGGAGCGGACGGGGTAGTTGACTAGTGGATGCGAAGCATACATGATGTTTATCAACTCATCATTTCAATAATATCATCTTCTTTGTTATTATTACATCAACGGTTTGAACTCGATAAAAATAAATACCACTACTAACAGATCTACCCTTGTCATCTTGACCATTCCATAGCACTGTATGATGTCCTTTCAAAGTAAATTCATTATATAACTCTTTTACTTTTTGACCCTTGATATTAAATACTTCGATTTTCACATCGCTATCTCTTGGTAAAGAAAAAGCTATTGTCGTTATAGGATTGAATGGATTGGGATAATTTGAAACTACTAATCTTTTTATAACAGGAATTTCTTCCTCATCTTTCTTCTCTTCAATGAAATTCATCATT
>Ga0123353_10011138_pt1 | contig 12644 bp, 7 predicted proteins | sample TergutLab28metaG_3_FD_92763 | JGI IMG/M metagenome (GOLD analysis project Ga0123353, IMG submission 92763) | Labiotermes labralis P3 segment gut microbial communities from Petit-Saut dam, French Guiana - Lab288 P3 | ecosystem: Host-associated > Arthropoda: Insects > Digestive system > Gut ... | reverse complement strand
GCCGGTACGGCTCCACGCCTCAGGCAACCGCCAGAACGCGGCGCGGCGCGGCGTGCAGCGGCGCGGCGAGGTCGGCGAGCGCGGCCTCCAGGCCGTGCAGGTGGGCCAGCGCGCGGTCGGCCCGCGGGCAGGGAGCCGGCGCCGCGGAACCCCGCGACCCGGCCACGACCAGCGGTTCGACGGCGACCCGCGGTTCGCTCGCAGCCCGCGGTCCGTTCGCGGCACGGCGCGCGCTCACCGGCTGCCCCTCGCTCACCGGCCGCGGCCTGGTCGCGGTCACCAGGCCAGCCCCGCTCGACAGTTCCGCCGCGGTCACCAGGCCGTCCGCGCGGGGCAGTTCGGCTGCGGCCACCAGGCCGTCCGCGCGCGGCCATTCCTCCGCCGTCGCCAGACCAGCCCCACCCGGCAGCTTCACCCCGGCCACCAGGCCGTCCGCGCGCGGCCATTCGTCCGCCGTCACCAGACCAGCCCCACCCGGCAGCTCCACCCCGGCTACCAAGCCGTCCGCGCGCGGCCATTCCTCCGCCGTCACCAAGCCGTCCGCGTACGGCCGTTCGGCCGCCGACCGCAGGTGCGGCGCGGCGCTGGTGCCGGCCGGTGCGAGCAGCCGCAGCACCGCGTGCTCCACGCGGCGGCAGGCGGCGCGCAGCCGGTCGTCCTGGCCGGCGCCGGGGTGCGCGGCGGTCTCGGCGAGGCCGCGCACCTGGTGGGCGCAGGCGTCCAGGAGTTCCAGCACCCGCCGGGCCCGGTGGCGGCGGGCGCGCAGCGGGCTGAGCGGGTGGACCAGCGGCGCGACCGAGGCGCGGACGCGGCCGAGCACCACGTCGAGTTCGGCGGCCCGCGCGGCCACCCCGGCGCCGTGCGGGTCGTCCAGGCTCGCGGCGGCCTCCCGCACGGTGTGCAGGGCGCGCTGGATCCAGGCGTCGGTGGCGGCGTGCGTGGTCACCGGCAGAACCAGCAGCACGGCCAGCGCCGCGGCGACCGCGCCGGCGCCCGTCTCCTCCATCCGCAGCACCAGCAGCCCGGGGTGCAGGACGCCCAGCAGCCCGTACAGCGATCCGGCCATGACCGTCACGAAGAACGTCATCCAGCTGTAGGAGACCGGGGCGCTGTAGAAGATGCCGAAGACGCAGGCGGCGACCAGGAGCAGCGAGGGGGCGGTCGCGCCGTGCAGCGGGACGGCCAGGGCGAAGCCGGCGGCGATCCCGGTGGCGGTGCCCAGCACGCGGCGGAAGCCGCGCACCAGCGTCTCGCCGCGCGAGGCGGTGTTGACGAAGATCCACCAGGTGGTGGCGACCGCCCAGTACCAGCGGTCGGCGGACACGGCCTCGCCCAGGGCGAGCGCCGCCGCGGCGGCCGTCGCCGCCTGCACGGCCTGGCGGGTGGTGGGGCGGCGCAGCCCGCGCGGCTGCGGCAGGTCCACGGCGGGTGGCGGCGTGCCGCCGCGCTCGTAGCACCACAGGCCGAAGCGGACGGCCGCCGCGCAGCCCAGGCCGAGGGCGAGGGCCGCGACGAGTTCCGGCAGGTCGGCGGGGACGGCGTGCAGGAACTGGGCGACGAAGAACATCATGAAGGCGAAGACACCGAGCGCGTGGCCGCGCGGCCCCCAGCGCCGGGCGTAGACGCCGGCGCCCACCACGGCGACGAACGCCGCGTCGCGGAGCAGGGGGTGCGGGTGGAGGAAGGCGGCGGCCGCGAGCACCGGGAGGCCCACGGCCGGCAGCAGGGCGGTGGTGACCGCCTGCCGCCGCACGGTCGGGTCGGCGACGGTGAAGAAGGCGAGCAGCGCGGCCAGGCCGCCGCCGCAGGCGGCGGGCGCCGGGAGCCCGGCGAGCACGATGGCGGCGACGGCCGCCGAGATGCCCAGCAGGGCCCGGGCCGCGAAGCGCAGCCGGGCACGGCCGGGGTCCGGTGCGACGAACATCCTCTTCACCTGTGCGGTCCCACCCCTGTCCGGTCGGTGTCGGCGCCCGCGGCGGGCACCTGCCGCCGGGCATGACAAAGGCGTTGCGGGGACCCGCAACGCCATCGTCACCACCAGGAAAGCACCTGTCGCGGTGGTGGCTCAAACCGTTCGCCGTGGACTGGGCCATTGGTACGGTGATCTCGCCGGATACTCGACCATGAAGGGACCAGTGGCCCATGCCCGTCGACGCCCTGGACGCGCGGATCCTGCGGTTGCTGCTGGAGCAGCCGCGCACCAGCGTCCGCGAGTACGCCCGCATCCTCGGCGTCGCCCGCGGCACCCTGCAGGCGCGGCTGGACCGGATGGAACGGGACGGGGTGACGACGACGGCCGGCCCGCGGATCTCGCCCGCCGCGCTCGGTCACCCGGTGCTGGCGTTCGTCCGTATCGAGGTCACCCAGGGACATCTGGACGCCGTGGGGCAGGCGCTCGCCGCGGTGCCGGAGATCGTCGAGGCGCACTCGATCACCGGCGGCGGCGACCTGCTGACCCGGGTCGTGGCCCGGGACAACGCCCACCTCGAGGACATCATCCAGCAGTTGATCCAGCTGCCGGGCGTCGTCAGGACCCGGACCGAGATCGCGCTGCGCGAGCGGGTGGCGGCGCGGGTGCTGCCGCTGGTGGAGGCCGTGGGACGGTCCGCGCCGGACGGGCAGCGGGCGCCACGGTAGCCGCACGCCGTCCCACGCGTATGCCGCGGACCCGTTCTTCCCTCTGGCGGACGCGCGTAGAAACGCGCATCATGGCTGATGTTCCACCTGCACTGCCGACTCGTCCGACACACGTACGGCGCAGTTGGAGATCCCTTTTCCGGTCCGTCGCGGCCCCCCACTCCACGACGGAGCTGTGCCGTTTCCTATTTGTCATGCACAGGTCATTCCTGTGTCAGTGAAGGAGTTCGACATGGCTTGCGGATCGACCAGCCTGTGGGCCGGTGAGACGACCTGGTTCTGCTGCGGCGGAGCCTGGGGCCCGTGTGGCAGCGCCGGCGGCGGCGCCTGCGGCACCTGCCAGTCCAACGCCCACCAGGCCGCCTGGCCCAACGCGTCCCAGGCGTGCTGGGACATCACCCGTCCCGACCTCTGCGGCGAGAACATGGCGCGCCGCGGCTGCGGTTCGGTGATGAACGTCAAGCACCAGTGCTCGGGCGCCACCGTGTGCGTCACCGTCTCCGACTGCGGCCCGCGCACCAAGAGCTTCTGCGGCGAGGCCACTTGCTGCAACGGCGCCTGCCGCACCAACCGCGTCATCGACCTGACCCCCGCCGCCTTCTCGGCGATCGGGAACCTCAGCTCGGGCAAGCTGCCCGTCTACATCTACGAGTGACCGCCGGCACCCATCAGGAAGGAGCAGGACCGACATGAGCAACGACACCCCGGACCGCCGCGGCCTGGACCGCCGGCGCTTCCTCACCACGGCCGCGCTCGGCGGCGCCACCATCGTCGGCGCCTCGGCGCTGGGCGGCCTCGACGCCGACGCCGCGTTCGCCGCGCCGATGCCCTCGCTGGACCCGGCGATCGCCAAGTCGGCGTTCGCCGAGGGCCGGATCTCCCAGATCAACGGCAGCGTGCTGGAGGTCGCCGGCTCCTACGGCGACCGTCACCTGATCCAGCTCACCAACGCCACCAGCATCTGGAAGCTGCGCCCGACCACCGCCGCGGACATCAAGGTCGGCGACGGCCTGTACGCCCGCGGCGTCGACATGCCGGACGGCACGATCGCCGCCGACGCGGTGTGGGTCAACATCGTCAACCTCTACTGCACCGTCAAGGGCATCGCCAAGGACCGGCTGCACCTCACCCACGGCGCGCAGGAACACGCCGTGGTCGGCCGGATCGTCGGCGACACCACCACCGCCTCGTACCTCGGCGGGGCCCTGACCTCCGACCTGTCGCGGGTGCGGATCGGCCAGTCCGCCCAGATCCTGGGTGCCTGGCGGCCCGACGACGACTCCATCGACATCGCCCGCGTCACCGTCGGCCACTGAGGAGGTGCGATGATCCCGATCGTCTCCGACCTCGCCCCGCTGGTGTGCGGCGTGCTGCTGGCGGTGACCGGCGCGAGCAAGCTCTTCGGCCGGCGCACCGCCCAACTGGCCGCCAACACCGTGCTGGTGCGGGTCCTCAACGACGGCCGGCGGGCCGGGCTGGCGCTGCGCGCGGTGGGCGCGGCCGAACTGGCCGTCGCCGCCGCTCTGCTGGCCGTGCCCGACACGGTGGCGCCCGGCGCGGCCACCGCGGCGCTGGGCGCCGGGTTCGTCGCCTACCTCGGCTATGCCAGGGCGACGGCGCCGGAGTCGTCCTGCGGGTGCAGCGCCAAGGCCGAAGGGCCCATCGGCGTACGCTCCTTCGCCCGCGCGGGCCTGGTGCTGCTGGGCGGTGCGGTGGCGGCGACCGCCTCCGGCCCCTGGTGGAGCGAGGCGGGCCGGCGGCCCGGCTGGTCCGTGGCCTTCGTGGCGGCCGCCGCCGTGCTGCTGTGCGCGGTGTCGGCGGACCTGGACCACCTGTGGCTGCTGCCGCTGCGCCGGCTGCGGATCAGGGTGTTCGGCAACCCGCTGGCCGGCGCGGGCGGCGGCCCGGTGCCGGTGGTCGCCTCGGTGGAGCTGCTGGAGCAGTCCCTGGCCTGGCAGGCCGCCTCGCCCATCGTCCGGTCGGCGCTGCTGGACCACTGGGACGACGAGGGCTGGCGGCTGCTGCGGTTCGCCGGGGTGTACGAGGCCCCGGGCCGCGGTGCCCGTCCGGTGAACGTGCTGTTCGCGCTGGACCTGGCGGCCAGCATCGACACCACGGCCAGCCCGGCGGTGCGCGTGTCGGTGATCGACGACGACACCGACGAGCTGGTGCCGGTCGACCTGCTGGCCGCCACCGGCGCCAGGACCGTGCTGCCGATGGCGCGCTGAACCCGCGCCACGCGCACGCGGCCCCGGGCGGGAGGCACCTCGCCCGGGGCCGCGTGTGTTCCGCCGGTCTGCTACTGCGGCGGGTAGCCGACCGGGGTGTCCGCGTACGAGCCGTACACGCGCATCTCCGCGGCGGCCGCGAACGGCTGCCCGTTGAGCGCGTTGAGCGCGGTGAACCGCACGTACGAGGCCCGCGTGGAGGTGAAGTCGATCTGCTGCATCTGCGGCGAGTCGACCAGGGTGCCCTGCGCCACGGTCCGCCACGTCGTCCCGTCGTCGGAGACCGCCACCTGGTAGCCGGCGACCCGGCCGTTGGGGCCGCCGCTCTGCCGGTCGAGGTAGCCGAAGCCGTCGATGTCGGCGGGGCCGTTCAGCTTGAGCGTCACCCAGTGCGGGTAGGGCGCGTCCGCGTCGGTGTAGTCGGTGTGCCAGATGGTGCCCGGGTCACCGTCGAGCACGTTCCCGACCGGGCCCTCGGCCGCTCCCGAGGAGAGGTTCTCCGAGTCGGCGGTCGCCGTCATGGTGCTCGGCGAGAGCACCGCGCGGGTGGCGACCGTGGCCTTGGCGTCCGCCGACACCGACTTGGCGGCACCGCCGTTGGTGTACGAGGCGGTGGCCTGCCACGTCGCGGAGGTGCCCGCGGCGCCGGCCGGCGCGGTCAGCAGCCAGGTGGTGCTCACCGAGGCGCCCGGCGCGACCTTCGCGAAGGCGTTGCCGCCCTGCTGGGCGACCGCGGCGGTCCAGCCCTGCGGCAGGCCGTCGAAGGTGACCCGCACGTCGGTGGCGTCGGTCAGCTCGCTGTTGGTGAACGTGGTGACGTACGCGCTCGCAACACCCGGGCTCAGCTCGGCGCCGGTCGGGGTGGTGACGCTCGCGCAGGCCGGGCCCTGGCTCGCCGGACCCAGGTCGGTGACCTTGAAGTCGTCGAGCACGAAGTCGGTGCCCGCCGCGCCGCCGAGCTTGCGCAGGCCCACCCAGGTGTCGCCGCAACCCGCGGTGATCTCCTTGGAGTAGGTGGCGGTGTCCAGCGCGGGCGCCAGCACGTCGCGGGTCACGTCCTTCGAGGCGACCTTGCCGCCGCCGACGGTGTCCGCGCCGGTTACCCAGGCCCACTGACCGTCGACGTTGGTCTGGTAGCGGAACGAGACCGCGTACCGGTGGCCGGCGACGAAGGGCACGGTGGCCGGGACCGTCCGGTAGACCAGCCCGGTGTTCTCCTCGTGGGCCTTGAGCGAGTGGCTGCCGTCCAGGACGTCGTCCACCGCCTTGCCGTTGAGGGTGCCGGAGTTGTACGGCGAGTAGGTGTTCTTCCACTCCTTCTGGCTGTAGGGGGCGTGGAGGTCGCTGATGCTGGTCCGCGGGTCGGTGATGCCGCCCGCGTCACCCTTGACGAACGGGCCCCAGCCGGGCTGGTTGCCCTCGAAGTCGTCCGCGGCGATGACCGTCGCGCCGGCGGCCGGCGCCGGCAGCGGCGCGGTGGTGTCGGCCATCAGGCGCAGGTCGTCCAGCGTGACGGCGGCCTCGCCCGGCACCGCGGAGACGGCGACGCTGACGGTGCCGCCGGGCGGCGCGGTGAAGGACACCGAGGCGCGCTGGGCGTAGGTGCCCTGCTTGGCGTCGGCGGCGACCGCGTTGGCGGCCGGGGTGGTGTCGAAGGTGTTGCGGTCGGTCCGGCCGGCGCCGGTGACGCTGACCGTGGTGGCCCGGCGCTGGCCGGCGGCGATCTCGACGTCGGCGCTGAACGCGTAGCGCTTGCCGGCGACGAGGCCGGTCACCCGCTGGGAGATGCCGGACTGCGCGGTGCCGAGCCGGGCGACCTGGTCGCCGGTGCCGGTGCGGGCGGTGGTGGCCCCGCCGGTCGGGTGCCAGGCGTCCAGGTTGCCGGCGTTGAAGCCGGGGTCGGCCAGCCCGCTGTCCTGTCCGAACCGGACGTCGGTGTGCGGGGCCTGGCTGCCCTGCGGGACCAGCAGGTAGGGCTGGTTCTTGGTGCCGTCGACGGTGACCGTGCCGTGGTCGGGCGTGACGTCGGCGGCCTTGACCCGGCCCTGGTCGGTGAGCCGGTACAGGGTGAAGTGCCGGTAGCCGGCGAACTGCCCGGTCAGGTCGAAGGTGTGGGCGCCGCCGGAGCCGCTGAAGTAGTACATCTTGTCGGCGTTGCTCGGCGACGAGGTGCCGTCGCCGCCCTCCGCCTCGCCCCACGGCAGCAGGTAGCTGTCGCCCTTGAGGACCAGCGCGCCGCCCATGGTGATCTGCCGGACGCCGCCGTCGCTGACCACCCGCACGCCGCCGGTCAGGTCGGCGGACTTACCGAAGTCCCAGTCCATGACCTGGTAGTGCTGCAGGAACTTGGTCGGCAGGTTGTTGGTCCAGATGTTGCGGTAGAAGGCGTTCCAGTCGTCCTGCCCGGTCCAGCCCTCGAACTCCTTGATGGAGGAGCCGCCGAGCAGCGGGTCGACGTTCCACACGTCACGGTCGGAGTTGGCGATGAACCGGACGATGTTGGAGTTGATGCCCTTGTTGGTGGGCCCGCCGTAGCCCTTGTCGCTGGCCCAGTGCGACCAGATCGAGTCGCCCTCGAACTTGTACGCCCACTCGCTGGCGACCTCGAAGCCCATCGTGTGCAGCTGGCGGGCGAGTTCGTCGGCGAGCCAGCCGCTGGAGTAGTAGGCGTCGATGTAGACGGTCCTGATCCCGGGCGCCTCCTTGCGCAGTTCCCGGAAGCGGTCGAGGACGGCCCCGGTGCCCAGGTCCGTGCGCTGGTCGATGTGGTACGACTGGTTGAGCCAGTCCCAGCCGTTGACCTGGCCCTTGATCAGGCCGGAGCTGAAGTTCTTGGCCTGCGGGTACGCCTCGGTGACGTTGACGTGCACGCCGATGTCGGAGTTGTACTGCGCGCCCACGGACGCCAGCCGGTTGAGGTCGGTGAGACCGCCGGCCCGGGTGTTGTAGTCGCCGCCGTAGTCGGGGTGCCCGGAGTCGTGGCCCTCGTTGGCGTAGCCCTTCTCCAGCACCCACTGGCCGAGGTCGTCGGTGGCCAGCGAGATCCGCTTGACGTTGTCGAGCGTCTTCAGGAACGGGTTGGTGGCCTCGCTCGCGAAGTTGAACGGGATGTGCTGCACGACGCGTTCGGGCACGCGGTCGGCGCCGAGCGGGTGCGTCATCGCGTCGCGGTAGGCGATCGCGCCGTCCTGCCAGGTCACCTGCCCGTCGTGGTTGGCGTCGCCGGCCAGCACCACGGTGGTGCGCGGCAGCGCGTAGGTGGCCACCCGCGGGTCGGTGGCGCCCTTGGCGGCGTAGGTGTAGGTGCCCGCCGACAGTTCGGCCCGGCGGGCGCCGCCGCCGGCGTCGGTGATCCGCGACATCAGGCGGGTGTTGTTGTTGGTGTTGCTGTCCTGCGCGGAGTCCTCGGTGGCGTCGGTCATCAGCCCGGCGGACAGCCGGGAGTTGCTGACGAAGCCGTACGGGGTGCCGACCGGCGCGGAGTCCGGCTTGGTGGCCGCGGTCACCGCGAGGAACTGGTCGGCGGTGGTCGTCGAGTCGGTCGCGATCTTGGTGCGGGCCAGGGTCGCGTGCGGGTCCGAGGTGTCGACGGACACCAGCGACTGGCCGGGGAGGGCGAGTTGGTCGACGGTACCGGCGGCGCTCCCGGCGATCTTCGTCACCGCGAACACCACGGTCTTCGCGCCGGTGACCGTGATCGTCGAGGTGATCGTCAGGTCCGGCAGGTCGGCGAAGGTCGAGGTGTAGGTGGCGGTGGCGCCGGTGACCGACATCGTGGTCGTCGCGGTGTGGTTGACGCCGTTGATCGCGAACGTGTCGAGCACCGACGGCTGGCCGTCGAGCGTCCCGCCGTCCATGGCGTACGAGATGACCTGCGGGAACTCCTTGGCCACCTGGACGGTCAGACCGCCGCGGCTCAGTTCCACCGGTGTCGCCGGGTGCGCGGGCGGCGGCGGGTCGACGGGCGCGGGCGTGGTGTCGCCGGTGGCGCGGACCCGGATCTCGGAGGCGGAGGCGTTGTCGCTGCCGTTGATCGCGCTGTCGGCCTCGAACTTCACGTAGCGGCCGGTGACCGGGTGGTCGAAGACCGCGGTCTGCACCTCGGTGTTGCCCGTCGGCTGGTGGAAGGAGCCGGTCGCGGCGGGCGCGCCCCAGTCGGCCTTGGGATCGCGGGCGACGGTGGCGCTGTCGGTGACGAAGACCTTGTAGTCCTTGACCGGGCCGTTGGCCTGGTTCTTCACCGAGTAGTCGAGGCCGGTCAGCGTGAACGAGCCGCCGACGTCGAGGGTGAGCGAGTGCGGCATCGGGGTCTTGGCGACGCCGACGCCGTTGACCACGTCGTAGGCGACCGTCCACTGGGTGGAGGCGTCGTTGTCGAACGCGGCGAGCGCGGTGCCGTCCAGGGCCGGCGGCGCCGGGTAGGGCGGCGACTCCGAGTCGGCCTGGACCAGGCTGTACTGGGTCGGGTCGATCGGGGTCCCCGCGTCGGCGGCGGCCGGGGCGAGCGCCGGGCTCGCGTGGGCCGGTACGACGCCGAGGGCCAGCAGGGCGAGTGAGGTGAGCACCGTCGCGGAGGCCGTGGTCCCTGGTCGGGAGCGGCGTCTGCGATGCGGTGTCCAGGGCAAGCGCGGGGTCATACCTACCACCTGTGAGCTTCCGTAGAAGTGCCGTGGAGCGCTGAAGTGAGGCAGACGGTAGCAAGGATGGCATCGATAACACCAGAGTCGGACATGCTCTGTTGGGCGCCTGTTAGCGGAAGACAAAAAAGGATCAGGGCCGGTGCCGCGGCTCCCCGCGGCACCGGCCCTGGCCCCGCGCGGGGCGGCGCGTCAGCCCCGGCGGGCGGGCGCGGTGCTGGCCCGGACGACGAGCGCCGGCTCGACGGAGGCGGGCTCCAGGGCCGCGCCGGGGTCGGCCATGTGGCGCATGAGGTGCCCGACGGCCAGCGCCCCCATCTCGGCGAAGGGCTGCGCGACGGTGGTCAGCGACGGCGAGCAGTACTCGGCGAGCGCGATGTCGTCGACGCCCACCACGGAGATGTCCTCCGGGACCTTGCGGCCCAGCTCGTGCAGCGCGCGGATGACCCCGAAGGCCATCTCGTCGCTCGCCACGAACACCGCGGTGACGTCCGGGATGCGGCCCAGGATCAGGCCGTTGCGGTAGCCCGACTCCGGGGACCAGTCGCCCTCCAGCTCCGGCGGCACCGTCCGGCCCTCGGCCTCCAGCACCGCCCGCCAGCCCTGCGACCGGCTGGAGGCGTCCAGCCAGGCGCGCGGCCCGGCCACGTGCCACACCGTCTCGTGCCCGAGGTCGAGCAGGTGGCGGGTGGCCAGCCGGGCGGCCAGCGACTGGTCGACGGCCACCACCTCGGTGGCCGAGGTGCGCGAGCCGTCCACGGTGACGGTGGGCACCGCCCCGGTGAGCTGCTCGATCTGCCGGCTGACGTGGATCAGCGGCACCGCGAGGATCATGCCCTCGACGTGCTGGTCCGCCAGCCGCAGCATGGCCGACTCGATGGCGGAGGTGTCGAGCGAGGCGGTGGTGGCCGCGCTCACCGCGTACCCGGCCTCCTGGGCGGCGCGTTCGATGCCGTGGGTGAGCGCGGTGCGCGAGTAGAAGCTGGTCTGCAGGGTGACCACGCCGATGGTGCGGCTGCGCCCGGAGGACAACACGCGGGCCGCGTTGTTCTTGCGGTAGCCCAGTTGCTCGACGGCGGCCAGCACCTTGGCGCGGGTCTTCTCCTGGACGTTCGGGTGGCCGGCCAGGGCCCGGGACACGGTCTGGGCCGACACGCCCGCGACCCGGGCGACGTCGGTCATGCCCGGCGGACGCCCGGCTTCGCGCGTACTGTGCTTGTCCATGGGTCCCTTCCGGCTCATCCCTGCCCAGATGATAGCGCTCCCACCTGCCAGGAGGGGGCTGCGGGACGGGTCGGACCCGGTGCGGCTTGCCTGATTGATCGCCACTTGGCATCGATAACATGATGTGCGACAGTTCCCCCACGCCTCAGCTGAGGGCGCGACGAAGGCGGAGGCCGCATTCATGAAGCCGTCGACCGGCGAGAAGGTATCGATATCATTCCGGGGTGTCGTGGTCGGCCTGGACGACCCGGCGGGCGCACCCGGCATCCCCGGCGCCGCCGGCACCACGGGGCAGCGGCCCGTGCCGGCCGGCCCCGGGGCCGCCGCCGCTCCCCCGCTCACCGCGCACCGGGACACGCCTCTGCTGACGTACCCGCAGGGCGAGTTGCTGCGCGACGGCCGGCCGCACCGCATCCTCTCCGGCTCGCTGCACTACTTCCGGGTGCACCCGGGCCAGTGGGCGGACCGGCTCGCGCGCCTGGCCGCGCTCGGCCTCAACACCGTGGACACGTACATCCCGTGGAACTTCCACGAGCGCACCCGCGGCCTCCCCCGGTTCGACGGCTGGTGCGACGTCGAACGCTTCGTCGCCCTCGCCCAGGAGGCCGGGCTCGACGTGATCGTGCGCCCGGGCCCGTACATCTGCGCCGAGTGGGACAACGGCGGCCTGCCGGCCTGGCTGACCGGCACGCCCGGCATGCGGCTGCGGTCCTCCTACCGGCCGTACCTGGACGAGGTGGCCCGCTGGTTCGACGTGCTGATCCCCCGGCTGGCCCGGCTCCAGGCGTGCTACGGCGGGCCGATCACGGCGGTGCAGGTGGAGAACGAGTACGGCAGCTACGGCGACGACCGCGCCTATCTGCCGTGGGTGCGCGACGCGCTCGCGGACCGGGGCGTCACCGAGCTGCTCTACACCGCCGACGGGCCCACCGACCTGATGCTGGACGCCGGGACGGTCCCCGGGCACCTGGCGGCGGCCACCTTCGGCTCGCGCGCCGCGGAGGCGGCGGCGCTGCTGCGCGAGCGGCGCGACGGGGAGCCCTTCGTCTGCGCCGAGTTCTGGAACGGCTGGTTCGACCACTGGGGCGAGCCGCACCACGTCAGGTCGGCCGAGGGCGCCGCTGAGACCCTCGGCGAGATCATGGCCGCCGGCGGCTCGGTGAGCATCTACATGGCGCACGGCGGCACCAACTTCGGCCTGTGGGCGGGCGCCAACCACGACGGCACCGCCCTGCAGCCGACCGTCACCAGCTACGACTCGGACGCGCCGATCACCGAACACGGCGCCCCCAGCGCGAAGTTCCACGCCGTCCGGGACCGGTTGCGCGCGCTGACCGGCGCCGAGCCGCGCCCGCTGCCGGACCTGGCGCCGCCGCTGCCGCCGCGGGTGCTGCGCCCGGAGCCGGGCGCGGGGCTCCTGCCGGGCCTGTCGGCGCTGGCCGAGCGGGCGGTGACCTCCCCGCACCCGCTCGGCTTCGACGACCTCGGCCAGGCGTCCGGCCTGGTCCTCTACCGGGCCGAGCCGCTGCTCCCGTCCGGCCCGCAGACGCTGACGGTCACCGGGCTGCACGACCGCGCCCAGGTCTTCCTCGACGGCGCCGGCGTGGGCGTGCTGGACCGCGAGACCGGATCGCTGACCGTCCAGGGCACCGGCGCCCGGGCGCGGCTCGAACTGCTGGTGGAGAACCAGGGCCGGATCAACTACGGCCCGCTGCTGGGCCAGGGCAAGGGCATCCTCGGCGGCGTCCGGGTGGACCGCCGGCTGGTGCACGGCTGGACCATGCACGGCCTGCCCCTGGACGAGTGGACGCCCGAGGAGGTGCTGCGCGCGCCCGCTTCGGCCGCGCCCGCGGGCACCGCCGGGTTCGCGACCGCCCGCTTCACCGTCAACGACCCGGCCGACACCTTCCTGGCCCTC
>Ga0123353_10011137_pt1 | contig 12645 bp, 3 predicted proteins | sample TergutLab28metaG_3_FD_92763 | JGI IMG/M metagenome (GOLD analysis project Ga0123353, IMG submission 92763) | Labiotermes labralis P3 segment gut microbial communities from Petit-Saut dam, French Guiana - Lab288 P3 | ecosystem: Host-associated > Arthropoda: Insects > Digestive system > Gut ... | reverse complement strand
TAAAAGTACAATAGATTCAACACTGAAACTAACGATATAAGCACCATGAATAGTAACAACGGAATAGCTGCAACACTGTATTCCCTAGGAACATAGTTTGTCTCAGGAATATAAGTATAAATACCCTGCATAAATATGATGATGATTATAATAATAATAATAAGTTAATAGGCACTGAAATTTCAAGAGATAAAAATGTGATCAAGGAATAAGCTGAAAAGATGTTAGTATACAGAAAACTTACAATTTAAACACAGCGAATGTGGATTGTAAAAAACAAAAGTGATACCAGTAACAACACAGGTGACTGGAACCATTTCAACATCATACAGAAAATATCTGAGCAACATACCTAGAAAGCATGAATTCAAGGCCTACAAAAACAGCCATATTTCCCACTGCACACACACATCGAAAAGTACAACTGTAAAAGTATAAAACGTTTATCATGGGGAAACAGCATTACATGTAACCCCCTCCCCCCCTTGTTCAAGGGTTCTCTTCATAACCACTTTCTCCATCACAATCAGAAAGACATTCTGTTTAGGAACAAAATTCCCTTGTCATTAAAATCGTTGTGTCCTTTCTTCGCTTTCAGTTGGCAGACGAGAATTTTGTTTCCATTTAGGTTCTTTCACGTACGTGCTACATTCCCAACCCATCTCATGCTCCCTGATTTAAAAAGTTTAATTACGAAGCTCCTCAAAGCGTAATTTTCTCTGCCCACCTGTTGCTTCCACCATCCTGCACAGCCCGCTTTCAAACAACAGTTGTGCGAAGACGCTGTATAGAGCAAATTCTCAGCAAGTTTTCGTGGCACTGAATCCAGAGGCCCACATTTAAAGACATTTCCGTTTCTTTTCAAGCAGTACGAATAGTGTCTCGGGAATTAATCGCGTCTTCTGTGTCGACATATTTCTGCCATCGTACAGTTAAGAGCCATTAAGAATTTCAACTTGCTCCATTTCACCGACCTTTTTGGATAATAATACGGCCACAGTTATAATGATAATTAAAGTGTACGTCTTACAGCGCTTCAAGTGGCTGTGGCTCCTAATTAACATAATGGCTCTACAGGTGAAGAGAAGAGATAAGGTACAGCAGGTTACAATTCAAAGAGGAACTCAAATACTGGCTTAACCTACACTGGCATTGCATAAGACAAGAGCTTCTATGTAAATTGCAATTAAATTAAATTCCCAAACTCTACAGGGTAATCACTAAGAAATTTGATTTACCCTGTTTCGTATTTTCAGTTTGTGCCAATGGTGTGACAATTTTCCATGTCACCGAATGTAACACATGAGTGGTTATCACTCTGTTTTGAATTCTGGTAAGTCCCGCGTTCAAATTTCGATCTATGGTTCGTCTCTACTGACAGTCCTTTCGAGCTTTTCATTACCTCTATCACATTTACAAATCGTGTCTCAATTTTCGCCACATCCGCTTCCTTCCGCATCCTTTAAAATTAATTATTCACTACTCATTCTACACACATCGTCACATACCTGGAGTAATGGAAGTATTTTAAACAAACACTAGTATAGAGTCATTTATAGTCAACCTAACGCTGATCCGCTAATATCATTCTGCGCTAACTCTAATATTGGTCATGTTCGTTGTGTAAATAATATGGAGGATAATCCTTCTCTAGAAGCTGATAAATAAGTCACACAGCTGGTTATGAACTCCACACCTTATACGTAATCAGAATTTTCATTATGGTGTTGCTGAACCCACCACCGGACCCATCCTGAAATTCCTTCTTTAAAAACTAGTTTAATATTATCCTCCCATTTCTATCTTGGTTTTCCAAATGTGTTCATTCCTTTACGTTTTTCGATTTAAATGGCTTATGCATGCCATTACATATATGCTGCATGAATGACAATCACATCCACCTTGATTTCGCCACTAATATTACAGGAAGTGTTTGGTCTCCGCAAGCGGTAAACTAGCAACATTTCCCATGTTCTTTGAACAGGTTTCGTAGCTTCACAACAGACACAGTTAAATATCACAGCACATACCAAAACTGTTACAAACACTATCCAGGGTTAAAGACATAAAATTCTTTTTACCTTCTCAGCTGTAACCGTAAACATTCATTTTTCACTATAATGCAACATGACAAGCAGGCGCAAAGAAGAGTTATAATATTTGGCGCACAAATGTCTCTGTATGTATGTATGTTTGTATGTAGGTGGGTAGGTAAGCAGATAGGTATAAGTGAATCATTACAGTAATTGGCTACAAGATACACGACAGGGGTTCATTTGTAGCAAAGCAGAAATACGTCTTCTCGCCCTCGCACCCAGACAGGTCCTTGAGGCCCTCCGAGTTTCGCAGTTAATGGGTGCGGAAGGTTCTATTCTCGGCTTAAACTGGCAGGTGCAAGAAACTAATCACTCACACCACATGCGTAGTGCAGAAATTACGAATGCGCCTTCATTACTCTTCACGGCATTGTCATTATTTAGCACAGAGACATGAAAACCTGTGTTAGAATAGAATAGAATAGAATGATATATGGGTTCGAGCCCTTTTCAGGCCCAATGAACCTAGGGCCTAAAAACAGGCCATTTGTGTCCCGCATTCTCACAAGGTTAAAGGAGCCTTGTGGCGTTACCAAAACGCCAGATGGCCCCCGCGTTAATCTGTAGGTAGTTCCATGCAAAGAAAGAGCCACAGAACCCAAATATTACTATCAATAGCTTTATTTTTACATGAACAGTTTTGCCTTTCTACAGGGTATCTACATAAATAAATGCACAGATTATGTATGAATAAAATGTTATCGAAATAAATGCATGGCATTCATCGATTAAGTTTAAGCAGCTCTCGTTCTTTTATCTTTTTTGTTGACATTTTCGCAAGCCAAATCCAGGTTACCATTCAGACTGCGATACAGCCACAGCATTTCTAATCGCTGAATATAGCACTTGTATTTTCCATGCGGAACGTACCTTGTTCATATCTCGGTCGGGAGACCGGCTATAACGACTAATTTTCATGACAGTCCTAAATATCGCCAGAAAGACAGAATATTACCACTTCCTGACGTTCCAGCTACAGTTCATTTATTCTTCAGTCATAATACTAATCGACGCTAGATCAACTGACCGCCGATCCCAGTGGTCGCGCGGTCTAAGGCGTGGGTGTGCGGTCGCTCGCTTGCTGGGATTGTGGGCTCGAATCCCGCGGAGGGCATGGATATCTGTCTCTTGTGAGTGTTGTGTGTTGCCTGGTAGAGGTTTCTGCGACGAGCTAATCACTCGTCCAGAGGAGTCCTACCTACTCTTGAGTTTATAACTGTGATCGTGAAATCTCGACAATAAGGAAGCCCTGGCCCATTAGGGGGAGCTGGGCCACGGAAGAAAAAATTATAATCTGAACTACCGACCTTGTAATGAAATAAAGGATAGCATTAATCAGCTCCTATGTAGGCGAATAGGTTCGTCCACGATTACAAATCAGCATTAAATGTAAGCTTCCATATATTATTCAGTCTTTAACCTGTTCTGCCATCCGTTTCGTTTTTCATACAATTCTTACGTGCACTGACTGTACAGACAGAAATAAAATGAAGTTACAGCCAGCAATAAAAGCGAAATATAATTTGCGTAATTCAAATTAAATCAAAATCACACAAACACTGAATATCATTTCCACGTGTTTAGAAAAATATGTGTGTGCGATTTTGTGTGTGCGTGTGCCTGCGTGCGTGTGTGCTCGCGCGCGGAAATACGGAAAGGAATAAAGGGATGGATAAGTAAATAGTAAGTAGTAGATGAGCAGGTGGGGTAGTTAAGCCTTGGTGCATTTCTACAATAGAGATAGACGCAGTGTGTATGGCTGCATACAGCTACAGCAGCTATACACACTGCGACGCACACCGAACCGAACCTAAAGTAACATCACTACACCCAAATGAATTCGTGGAATACGCTCGCACCAAAAGACATACTTTCATCTGTCTAAACTTTCATGAAATCTACATCCAACTGAATCACAAGAGTGGAAAGCACCTTTCTTCATAAAAACAGTAAACGAATCACACTCCACTGTTTTATACTAACTATACTTACTTCATTACGATCCGACAACAAACTCACCTGCCTACAAGCACACTTTAAGAAAAATTTAAAACTTTTTACTTTTATTTTTTACCTATTCACATTTTATCGTATATATCAAGGCATCTTCCTTTAAAACCCCTTTTCTAAAATGTTCAGACACATTTATAATTTATTATTATTATTATTATATTGTAAAAGTGGAGATCTCGCACCTCTTGCAGTTGTGTCTCTTAATGTTCTTAATAAAGGCCTAATGACGGCTTGATAGGTCGAAACCTGCAGCCTATTTTATTCTGTATTGTACCTTGTGTACGACTGTTTGGAGTGAAGAATATATATGTAAGTGAACAACGCAAGGATGTGTCATCTCAAAACTTTAAAAACACTAAGTTTCATGAGGACCACGCCCAGAGATTCACATACTGGCTCCGGGTAGGTGTCTTACTTTTCACCTGTGGACGGGGGTTGACCCTGTCCCCGAAACGCAGTGTTCTTAATTTTATTTTAATACGAACCACGGAAAAATCCAAACAGCAAATGATTCCAGATGGCACACCATCGTTAGAATCCTGCAGAAATGTATTACAATTTGAAAAGCTCCTCATCAAGAAGTTTACTCCTCCTCTCTTCACCTCAGTTCTCTTATTTCCAAATTTTCTTTGTTCTGTTTCCTAAAGCATTTAATACATGCACTTCACTTCATGTGAAAAACGAAACTTCAGAACCATACAAAACAAAAAGTTTTCAATTTGAAGGTTGACATCTACTTTAAAATACAGAGCTGAAGCATTAGATTCTTTTCCTGCTTCCTGTCTCTTTAATTATATTTTGTGTGAAGCCACGCGTAGGTCTCGTCTCTCCCAACGTATTCGTGTCAAATCTTTTTACTCTTTCCATGTCTTGGTAATGCAATCAGAAGCCCTTCGTCGCATCACCAGTTTCCCGGACCTGCTCTGCGATCGCGGAACGAACACACGCTGTTTCAGAATCACAGACGACATAATGTGGCTAACTTTTCTGAGCTGCAGATACTCAACTACAGTCTTCATGGTGTCTGTCCTCTTGTGACACCTCGTGAAATGATGAACAAATTTTTTTAAAGCGATATCCGTGTACACACCACCAAAGCATATGGGGCATTATTCACTTCAGTACTATACGGAGGTAAAATGGTCAGCGTCACGTTCTGACCGCTTTGTGTCTGAGACAATAAAATCCGACACTTACTGAACAGAATGCCAGCCCCTGCCGGAAATCGGAAAATTCCTCTCTTGCCCAGCCCCTAACCTTGCCACTATAGGCCTACTGACAAACGAGTTTCATAAAATATATATTTAAATATATTTAAATTTATTAAATATATTTTATAATATACAAAACAGCGAATGTTACTTGTCAAAAATATACAACATTAACGAACACTTTAATAATAGACTTACATGCGTTTCTGCATGCATAAGTCGCCAAACGTTTGTTTAAAGCGCACTGAAAAATAAACACACTTTATGCTCAGCAGACCTTAACTCTCCGTCAATTTTACACTTTCCGAGAAAATTAAATATATGCGAGAACCGTGAACTGAATCCAATCGCTGCTCTTAAGAGTATTAGACGTCAGTATTCGCGAATTAAAGACTTCGAGAGAGTAACAAAGTAAACGCGCCAGAAATATTATACTAAACGTGCACTGCCTGTTTCATCAAGCAAGACGTCCAAGTCACGCTTCAGATTTTCATATCTGCAATGATGTTTCTATACTTGTTCTTCTTCGTCTCTACTTAAACTGACCAACTGTTGTGGAAAGCCTGAAGTGAAACACAGACCACCTTTGATGTGAACTTGAAATCATTTTTAAGGAAGCGATCGTGGTTTCGTTCGAGTCACTACCCCTACAGTTTTCTTGAAAAAAAAATGAAAAAGACCAGGACAGCCCCGTTAGAGACAGCTAACCTGCGTAAAGAGATCAGGAGACGGAGGGCGCAAAACAGGAACACCACGTGGCTGCAAATTTCGGTGAAGGTGAGTAGACACATGGAAAAGCTGACATGCAATGTTGCTCTTCTCTGCACAATACAGTGGTTTCAGCTCTTGGTTGTGTGGGGTCAATGATTCCGTTCAAATGTCCAAATGTCACTGGTGAGTATTTTCTGTGTAAATTTCAAGAGTGATTTAGTTCTTCTTCTTCTCCTTCTTCTGGCATTACAGTTCTTGTTGGACCTTGTCCTCTTCCAAAATTGTCCTCCACTGTATTCGATCCTGTGAATTACGTCTCCAGTTCCGCACGCCCATGTTATTTAGATCCTCCCCAACTGAACCAAGCCACGTACGCCTAGTTTTTCCTACAAGTAGAATGCCCTCTGAATGAAGTACGGCGAGCTTTCTGCAAGGACCCCAGTTTTTGCATTCTAAAGAGTTTTCCCAGCCACATAATCTTCTTATTTTGACTACTAGGACAACGTCTGGTTCACTGTAAGTGTATAAAGCTCACTACTGCACCTTCTTCTCCATCTACTATTATCATTAACATGACAGTAAATCATTCTTGATATTTTCTTTCATATATTCGGAGCACATTTCTATCCTCCTTTGAGGAGGGGGGGGGGCCAACATTCACTTCCATAAGTGATTTATTTCTAACACCAATTATAACAGTTCATTCTCGACAAGAACAGGTAAGATGTTTTTAGAAAACAGACACAACCTCTACAATCCTATCGATATAAAAGATCGCACTGTTGAAAACTTATCTCAGAAATAAGATCACACTTCTGAATATCATACCTCAAAAATTACGTTCCACTTGTGAAATTGGGTACCCCTTTTGAACGATCGTGTTCCGGTAATTAGTCAAACACTTCAACAATCAGGCCTAGAAAATATGGTCGCAGATTTGAGCTACCACGTCTCAAAAATGGGCAGAGCTGCAAATATGAAACAGACAGGCTCCATTGTACTGTACCAGACGTCAATTCACTTCAAGAAATGCATGTAATTCTCTCTCCTTCACAACAAGTACAACAATTCCTTGCTTCATTGACCGATTGTGAGAGACAAGTGGTACTCGTGATCTCTGAAGTGGCCCCAAAAGGTAAATTCGGCTGCATTCACATTACGCAATGGTGTCTCTGAACAATCCACGCACTGAGGAAGTTCTCAATCATGCCCGTGTTCCAAGAACATGTTTTCGTTCTGCTCACTTTGTCACTGCTGTACAATGTAGTGTGAACCTATTTAAAAGTACCCTATAGAGTGTAATAAACAAATTTAAAACCTAACCCGACGAGAAAATAAACTTCAAAATATAAATGGAAGTGCACAAAACATTGTACGGATATCCCACGCTACTCTGTACACACGCATCGACCCACTTGGTCATGTTTCCAGATTAGTACTAGCTTCAACCATTACATTTCCGACGGCACTTTCAATATTCACTTTTGGTTGGTGTACGCTGCTTCAGTTGTTATGGTACACGTGTTTTTTGTAAGTTTCAAAAACAGGCTAAGGGATGATCCATCATGAATCTAGATACGAACAATCCCTTACAAAAAATCTTGTTTCCCAAAAAATCCTCAGTATATTCAACGTCGGTTGTGCCGTAAGGCACGTAGCGCAGGCCTGTCGAATCCTACAGTTTCTTTCGCGAAGTTCGTACAAGCAGCGTAACTGAATTTATTATGATCCTGTTTAGGCTAGCCATTTTCGGTATCACCTGTGGCTTAAACAAGTGCATGGATCATACCCAGGCTTGTTTCCCTGAGTATACCAGCGAAACCCATACCCATCTCTTTGTCTCTTGCAATTGGGAAGTGACCCAGATTTTATACTGAATCCCACCAACACTTTTTCTTGTATATTTTACATGCGTGGTAGTTTCTAACAAAGCATACCAGAAAACTGTTTTCGAAATTACGTTTCAAGTCTTTTTGAATTTGAGCCACCATATGCAATCGGTACTAAATTTTCAGTATGAGTGCATCTCACAAGCCCTAAAGGTACAGCGCTTTGCGTCACAGAATTCTTGGAAATGAAATTCCGTTGCTTTCTAGCGTTGTGTGCATTTTAGCCAATTAATTATGACCATACTGACCGGTTTTTGGTTATAAAGTGGATTATACCTTACAGTTAAGTAATCATAGGTCTGTTGTATACATGAATATTCACGTCGCCAGTCACCAGGTTAACAAAGAACTAGGCGCTGTGGTGCAAAAAAACACTTTAATTATCGAGAAAGCACCACACTTCGCTCAACTTCATAAACTTACCCATTTTAACAAATTCAAAGTATGAATCATAAATTGTAACAGTGAGGAGCTGAGAAGAAATTGATAAATCCATAAATATTGTAATTAAAATGTTCACCTCGACGCCAATAGACTGACAAAGAAATTAAATTACTCTAATCGTTGTTCAAGACACAAACTTAATCAACTGTAGGAGGGTGAAGCAGGAGGAAAAGGAAATCGAGTTCCGATACATATCATTAAATAATAACACACAAGAAAGAGGAGGAGGAGGAGGAGGAAGAAGAAGAAGAAGAAGGAAGAGGAAAAGAGGAAGAGGCAGACAGGATTCAGACGCGCTACTGAAGAAGGCAAAAATTCCATAAGTGAAGGAAAAAGTCAGCATAAGATCTTTCGCAGGACATGGTAATAATAACAAGAAAGACAATGTACGTTTAAAGTAATACAGAGGCGCGTTCGCGTAACCATTTTGACGGCGGAAAAGCAGCAATACACATTCTGAGTGTGTTTATGTAGCCTTGCTGATCATGCATTCAATGCGCATGCGCCGTATTATATTGTCACATGTGGCCTGTCCGGGCCTACCATATTTTCCGCTCGAATGTCGGAAAATTATTGAACATAAATTTTTCTCTAAAACTTTGTCGTAAACATTTCGCATTCTGAGAGGAATTTAGCGAGATACTATCATAAATATACATAGGTTTCCACGTAAAGTACTAGTCATTCTTTTCAGACGTTAATGAAACTTGAATTTCTCTACAGACTTTCGAAAAATTCTCAAGTATTAAATTTCATGCGAATCCGTCCAGCAGGAACCCAGCTGTACCATGCTGACAGACAGACGGACAGGCAAACGAAGCTAATAGTCGCTCTTAGCAATTATAATAATAATATTTATTAACTGCAATTGGGTTGTTACCCGGTGGCATTGGTTATTTTACATGCATACAAAACATGAAATCGGTTACTACTGAATTTAAGTCGGGAGGGCTACATGAGAAGCATGTAGTGGCAACTTGGAATCTTGGGAACAATCTCAGCATTTGTTTTTAGACACAGGGAAACCAAAAAAAAACCTGTGTCGATGTGGCCGGTCGAAGGACCTTCTGAATACTGACTTCTAGCCAGCAGTCCGGCATCTAAAGTAAAAAAAAAAAAAAACCAGCAATGCACACACAGTACAACAAATACACATATGATAACAACACACACAATTCTGTAAAAGCACCTAAAAAGGGCTCCTCTTTTACCGTATTTCTATAAAAACTACCACTTCCCAAACTTGACTTATTTCATCCTTTTAATATAAAGGTAATACGCACTTCCGAAATATTGATAAGCCTACCAACCTATCAGATTTCACAGTCATAACCCAGAAAACCGAAATACGGATCTCTTCGACGTACAAAGATGCAATATTTGTAACATGAGCACATGAAAAAACATTTCCAAGCACTGTCTAACAAGAAGTGGTATTTGCAAATGATACTGACATGACTACAGCAAAAAAAAAGTCACGGTTTGTACTCATTAGCAGAAGAGGTTATGCGCATGACATGTACTTGCATGATGGCACCAAATAAACTGGAACACTTGGGAAAACTGACTACTTGCAATCGGAAGAGGCCGGGCTCGAAAATCATTCGGGACATCGACTATCCTGACTGAGGTCTTCCTCGGTCCCTCCAATGAAGTAACGACATAGTAACTCAAATTAGGGTACGGCCACTTCTTGCCGCTTCCTCTCAAGTTAATCGCTTACTGATCATCACACAAGTCCAAGCTGTATAGTCTGACCTACTGAAGTCACTGATAAATAATTAATGTTTAAATGAATGCGTCGAAGAGGTTGTAGAGTGTAATTTCGAATAATGGCCGATGCAGCATGAAACGTGGCTCAAATCTTATTTTTCGTGTATTTCCAGAAGAAACGCAAGATTCAGTCTCCAAAACAGCGACGTTTTGACTGAAGTGACTGTGTACGAACCAGCAAAAAGTGTGCGGTTATAATTGATAATACGTTGGAAACGGTCCGAACAGAAGTTGTCGTAGCGTGATTTTAACATATTTAAGCAAAGAGTTCATTTAATAACACTGATAAATAACACTTCTCATTCACTCGCAACACACCAATCCTCCACTACAAATAAAAATTAAAGGGAAATAATTCCCTTTTATTAGTATAGTCTGAATGAAGTAACGCCCAATGGCGGATGCAACGATACCGTTCTCCAGTTACATCCAGGAGACATTTTATTAGGACCTCGGCCGGATCATGGTCTATCCTGACCGACGTTCATCATGGTTTCGTCAGTTCCAAAGTTCTAAATACGATATCGACTGCGCCACAATCGCTCGGTTCTAAATCTTTCCCAATTATCATTCAACAGCAGACACTCTACACTTCATCGCTAAGTAATCTGAGTTACTTGGGACGTCTTCAAGTAAACCACAAAAAGGAGTAACTATACTTTTTGTACATAACGTAGCCTTTTTGTATTAACCTTTATCCTGCTAAGCTGGAGAATATGGTGAGCTCCTAATAATGCCGTGGGCCGGGTAGCTCAGTCGGTATAGTGACTGACTACAGGCTCGACGGTCCGGGATCCAATCCAGGTGGGGACGAGATTTTCCGCCCGTCCAGACTGGCCTTGGGGCCCACCCAGCCTCCTGTAAAATGGGTACCGGGTCTTTCGCGGGGGTAAAGTGCGGCCGAGGCGTGCTGCTGACCACTCATCACCATCTAGTGCCGCGGTCACGGAAGAGTAGAGCTATACCTCCACCCACCCCCTGGGGAACACCGGGCCTGTAACGGGAAAACTTTACCTAATAATACCAGCAAATGGCAGATGGGATTTAATTCGGCGTTTAAAGGGTTAAAGTGTGTGGTGTTAACAGTTGCTATTATGTTCAAATGTTTGGGATAAAACTGTGACGCTGATGAAAAATCCTACAAACCTCCGTCAAGACCAGCAGTCTCCCGACTAAGACTCGAACTGGGTACATCCAACAGCAGTTATAACCACTATGCAGAAGTGTTCGCTACAGAAATGTAGGGATAATCATATAAATCAAAGCTTGTTGTGCTATGATCACGCACGCAGAATAATCAAAACAGTTCTAATATACACCACCACATCAAACAGGATCAACACAACTGCACAGAACGTATACCATAATGAAGCAGTCTCTGTCACACGTAATGTCCGCTAAAACAAATAGTTCCAACAGTTATACTTGTTTTCAAAGTACCTGACATTCGTGTTACCGATGCATTTTAACTGAAGCTTATTTTCAATGGGATTCACTCCACATTAAAGGCATACCTAACATACTACTGTCACACACAATAAAGATCTATGACAAGGGAGAAGCTGCCATACCTACAGTTCCCACACACTATTTGCCTACTGTACAGTTATGATTCCACGAATGTTTCAGCAGTAACCACGTCAGTGTATTTTCACTCAGTTCATTTATTTAAATGACTGAGGGTTCAATTATAATGTATTTTTGCAATAAAACCGGTCTAACCTAGCGGAATGTTGTAGCAGTATTGCCGTGCGTATACAAACGAGAGAGTGTCGTTTCAAACGCCGGTTAATTTGCCATCTATCCCGTCTGTGATTTCGTTTCTCTTCCATTGGTTCTCGCAAATATGTAATTTCTAATCCTTAACATTCCCCATCATTTCCCCACCTAATCCGACAGTGTAACACATGCAGTTAGAACGCAGTTCATCAAAATATTATACAATAACAGACAATTACCCCACCACCAGGTGAAAACATCACGAAACGCAAATATTTAATTTACATATTTCAATTTTGGATTCAATGAAATTCACCTTCAAAGGGGAATTATTTAAAACACATAAGCTAATAAAACTAGTCTCTTTTCCACACCTTGGAGGATAGATAAACGAACAACACGGCAGACTGAAAACATGGATAATTTATTGATGGCACAGAGAAATACAAAGAAATTTAGATTAGCGAATATTAAAATTTTCAAATTACAGATCACTATGACACATAACCACTTGAATGCACACACATATATTTATAATTCCGTCTGCATTTACGCATAATCTGACATACATGCAGTTTTAAGTATACGCCAAATTTTGTATAGAAATTTGTTATTATTATACAATATGTATTGTCTCTTGTCACAGGCATTTCTTCCTGGTACTTCTCTTGAACCAGAGTTGATCCCCACCGCTCAGGCTTCAAGCTTCACATTGCAGTACTTTCCGTATTATGTGTGATGTTCCAAGTATAGCTGTCTTTTGTAGTGAATCTATCGAGTGTTTTTCTG
>Ga0123353_10011135_pt1 | contig 12646 bp, 5 predicted proteins | sample TergutLab28metaG_3_FD_92763 | JGI IMG/M metagenome (GOLD analysis project Ga0123353, IMG submission 92763) | Labiotermes labralis P3 segment gut microbial communities from Petit-Saut dam, French Guiana - Lab288 P3 | ecosystem: Host-associated > Arthropoda: Insects > Digestive system > Gut ... | reverse complement strand
ATGTGGTAAGGTTCTCCCGCATCTTAAGAGGGTCAGCTGTATAGATGATATCAATCACACGTCCAAGACAGAATGGAACAGCCATTGTCACGGAGCTTGATACCAACAGCAGGCATACTGCACCTACAACACAGCATCCAATCTCACAAAAATGGATGAAACTTATCATATTCAAGCCTCATACTGTTTTGGTACATCAAATTCTATTTCAAAGACCCTTCTTACAGCTAGTAATTTATTCCATACAAATATGAAAAACCTACTGTTGGTAACGAATTCTCAAAACATATTTCCGAGAAATTAAGATAAAATATTTATAGTGGCTCTGATTCCATATTTTTTAACATTTGTTTCTGTAAACAGTACATCATAGATATTTTGCTTCTTAAGTAGCTTACCGAGCAAATTCCATTTCTCCGGTTTCGCTAAGGACAACAGTCTTCTTGCCTCTGGCACGCTAAGCACAATTTTCTTTTTGGTCCGAGTTTCCAAAGACAATCTCTTTACAGTTGAAGTTGAGAATAATTTATATTTACTTGTGGTCTTCACAAGAACTCCTGAAGAACAGGAGTTAAAAGACAGTTTGGTGACGTGACCACTCCTCACGCATAAACTGCACAGTAATATTGGTTTTGCCTGCGTCTTCATTACAAACATCCTTAATATTTGCACAGATTTCACCAGGTGCGTCATTTTCTCTTTTCCAAAGGTTAACAGCACTGCAATAATATTCACTAGGTTAAGATCGTCTACTCAGTACCGTTAAGTTTTTTGGGCTATAATGGTATCGTACTATGGGTATTTAAGCAGTGTTACTTAAATGCAGTCATGACTATTCAATTTCTACAGCGTTAACACTACATTGGGGTGAGGTTAGAGGCATTGAAACACAAAAGTTTTCTAGAACAATCCAACTTAACCTAACGAACAGCGAAAATAGGTAAATGCGGTTATTAGGCATTTGCCCTTCTTATATATTACCAGCTAACCCTCTAAAGAGCAACCGCCCTTCTTCGACAGATCTCAACGCCCTGCGCCTACAGAAATGAACAAAATACCACCTCCATCAGCCTCTAGATGCGTTCGACAAGAACACGAAACGCAATTATAAGAATTAAACTGATGACGTGCTTTATTTTATAGAGACGGCTTTATTCAATGCTCTTTTTATTCAGCTAATATCACATAAAAATTATACGTCTTAAATTCATTTCCGCGTGGTCATGAATTCGTGTAATGACTGCAATTGGTAGGCTTATGTACAGCAGCGACCAATCAGAGTACGGGTGCCGAAACTCCCGCGAAATTTCTCGCGTGGGTAAACACAATGAAGAAGTCTGTTTGCCAGTTCGGCTCTCTGTGTGTGCTACGTTTCTGTTGCGAGTGTGTTGAGTGAGGTACAATAGATATTGTATCTATATTTTGCTTCTAGTAGTACAAATGTTAAAGATATTTGTTGTTACTTCATGTACACTGATATGTTGAAGAAGTGGTTAGAATATCTCACGCGTTAGTTCTAAGGCAGAAACCGTCAAGTGCCCTCGTTCAGGCGGGAAGACTGTGTGATGCTGAGGAAGCCCCATCAGTTTTGCTACAGTGTGAAGTTTGTATGATTTCGTTGTTGATAATGAATGACTAAACGTATTAATTTTGCGGTGGTCGTCGGATCTCTATTCTTTTGGTACTCGGTTCGAATGTGGGTCATAAAAGTGAATAACCCAATTGAAGAATCTTGGTTTTTACAATTGCACGTAAATGAGATTACGAACCTCATTCAAATAGCTTCCAGTCTTCGGCACCATTTAATCTAAGTAAACTAATTGTAATGACATGTTTATTTCAGTAACTCAGGACTCATTGCTGACGGTGGAAGAGCAAACTCAATTTTGTGATTATACTAACCATGTACACGCCCTCTGAGTTTGGTTTCTACAGTAATTAGACTTGACATAAACAATGTAACAAACTGTGGTTAGTCTATGTTGTGTGAAGGGCAGTTATCCTAAGCACGTATTTGTTGGTTGTAGACAAGATGAATACTCCACCTCCAGAGCAGCAAAATCGTCGCACTACTAGGAGTGCCCTTGCAGAGATACCAACACGACTTGGCATGTTAAGTGTGTCAGAGAATGGCCGTTTGCCCCCTGTCACAGCAATAGGTAATACCACAGAATTGTGTCCTTTTTCATGTTTCCATAGTGTTTAGAACATGAATTTAAGCCAGGTTCTCAGCCTTCAAATTCCAAAGAAGTAATAGAAATATTTTTAGATATCAGTTGCAGTAGTGAAGAAAAAAATGTAGTATTTTTTTGGTTCAACGTAATGGGGCACATAATAATTTTAAGAAAGAAGATAGGTTGTTTATACAATAATGGTACCATAAAAATACACACAAGTATTGAAATTAGTTTATAAACATGATGAACTCCTACATGTTCAGCCAATCATGTGGCCATTGTCAGGGATGTACAAGAGAAAGGTTAGATATATTGCATTTTATACTTGTACTGTAACATTTGTATTTTACAACCCTGAAGATGGCCACATGGTTGGCCAAAATATGTAGAAGTTCATTGTGTATATAAACTAATTTCAGTATACTTGTGTCCATTTGTTGGCACCATTATTATATATATTCGAACAATGCACGGTCATGGATGACATAAAGCTAAGGCTGTGTAGTTTAGAAAACTTTCTGAATTGAATGATTGGATGAAAAAGATAAGAAGTAAACAGGGAATGGATAATCATTATGTAACAAAATTCATGTATTTTATTTTTTCCATAATATTTTTAGACTGATAATGGAGTGTGATTTGGTTTGGTCAGGTTGATACCTTACAGACATTGTGTGCTTTTAGACGGCCCATCTAGCAATGATTGTACACAACATCTGAATGCTGATACATTATCAAGGGTGAAAAATACCTGTTCTAAGGTGGAATGTATATTTCAGATTCGTGTGTGTATGCATGATGGCAATTCATCTAGCAGTGACAAGGTATTCCCCCCATGTATTCCAGTAAAATGTGTAACATGTGTACAGAAATGTGCTATACAAAATTGTGCATTATAATTGTCACAGAAATGTGCATTATGAATTGCATGTCTGAAGCACCACCAAAATCAATTTAATGGCTTCTTGGTACAGTTTCTGTGCCAACAATTTTAGGGCTGTTACACATGCTTGAAGTTGCAGATAAGTGTATTGTATGGCATACTATGAGGATCTAATTCAGTTTTGAAACTAAAGGAATTGAAAGTGAAAATTTATAAACAATTTAATTTTCAGTGCGCTGTCTTTCTGAAAAAGGTGGACTTCAATGGTTCTGTCAAAATGCTTTGTCTGACTCAAAGTACTTATTCACGTCAAGAAATTCCTTATCCAGTGGTAGGAATGGGCCAATAGTCCGATGTACTACTGTCTACAGTTATAGAAGCTTTTCTTCCAGTCTGATGTATACTGAGAAACTGGAGGAAGTAATGAAAACAGGGAAGTCATGCATGAAGGAAGAACTTATTTCTTACAAACAAAGGGAAAGAATGTCTCCTGGTAGAAACACTTAAAATGTGGCTGGCTCATATGCTGCACTGAAATGCATTGAGAAATGCTACACCACTGCTGGTTGTGCTGCCATCACAAGTGTGTGTGTGTGTGTGTGTGGCATTAATGTGAGCAGTACATTCCAACTCTAAATGAGTTTTTGTACCCTTGCACGGTGCAATGATATCTGAAGTTCTGTGTACAGCAGTATGTAAGATCTGTTATGGAGCAGCATTACAGGTGAGGTTCCAACCTGACAAATGGGACCATTCCCTTGGAGGTAAAGGGTGTGGTGGACAAGGCATGTCACATGAACTGGTTCAGGGCAGTTTCAAACAGGATCCAGCAATGTGCTTTTCTCAAAGATTGTAATAACTTTTGAATGGATTAAAAGCAGCTGAGTACTGCAGACTGCAAGATTCTCTATCGTGGAATTTGTTATTAGATAATGCAAATGTACAGAAGTTTCAGTTCTGCAATTTTTTTTTTTTTTTTAAATAATGTTTGTAGTCTGCCACTCTGGCTTGTGTAATATCACAAGGCTTCTGACAATGATGTATGGCAATAAACATGACCAGTACTGTCCATGTTTGTTTCAAATGCAGCATTTTAGAAACTGTATCAGTTTTTGTCAATGAATAGAAAGGGTTCGTAATCTTTTGGGTCTATTATATGGATTCTGTTGCGAGTCAAACAGCTGGCACTAAAGGGGTAGGAACCTGTCTCTATTTTACACTTTATGATACATTTTGCATGTTACAACTGGAGAAACTTAAGATGATGGACTATGCCTAGAATATTAGTCATGTTTGTTTACATCAGGAAGGTGCGGTGCAGCTACCAGAAATTTTGCAAACATGTAACAGTTCAGTGTTGCAGACTCTTGCAAGCCTGAGTAATTGTCTCCAAAATTCAAGAGGTAATTTATTTGTTTTTTTGGTTGGAACCATTTTCATACTTCCATTGATCTTTGAGTATCTATGTTGCAGCACCAAACTCCAACACTGGAGGGCTGTGGAATGTGAGCTTGAATTTGCCATCATCATATGTAAGTCCATCACCCTCACCAGATGAGATGGTGATACAGCAGCGTGGTCGTCGCCGTCTGCCTGCTACATGGAGTCCTGACATAGAACAGAGCAAACAGAATGGAGTGTCAAACCATGACCGCACACCTGTTAAAGCTAGTCCTGCCAAGAGCACAATTGTATTGCGAAGCACTCCTCGCAAACGACTTCTTCTCAATGACCCAAAGGAACTCTTCCCAACACCTGAGAAATGTCGCAAGGTAAGGATAGGAAGTGTTGTAATGGATTCTTAGTGTATCCATTTTAAAGACATAGAAGAAGGTAGGTGTTATAAGGGAGATGAAGAATGTCAGGCCAAGGTTATGGCTTGATAGAAATATGAATTTGTAGTTCAACTAGCAGTGACATGACATATTATGAACCAAAAATACAGAAAGGTTGTGATATATGAAAAAATCTCATGAATCCACATGCTATCTAATTCAGTCACCTTCCTCCATAACTGCTTATATTTTAATTTTGAATAAAGGCTTTTAAAGGAAGTGCAGTGAAGAAGAAACCTGCTACATAGAGTGTTGTGATTAATGAAAAGAGAAGCCAAGACTAGAAAGATTCAGCATAGCAAAACAATTTGTTTCTGCTGTGAGTTAAAAGAAAGAAAACTTCTAGCTCACTAATTGGGATGTATTCCCACATTCAGAATAATTTTTTAAGTGGCAAGTGTTTTTAATTGCATGGCCAAATCATTATGTAAAGAACCCCTTTGGCTTATTTGAGTAATAGGTATCTGTCCAGTTAATCTATAAATACAATTCTTAAGGAATTTGAAGGTATAATGCCATGACTGTTAGAAGTAATTCCCATCAGACTTATCCTGAGGCACATTCATTCAGTGTTTTACATCTTTACAGCCCGTTCGCTCGACATATTTGGCATATTCTGATAATCTTCCATGTATACTGGTTAGTCTGATATGTGTTACATATCAGACCCTTGTCACCTTCCTTGATTTATTAACCTTGATAAACATGCAACATGAGAAGGTCTTTGTTAGATGTTCTTAACAAAGTAAAAAAAAAGCCTTATGTGAAAATCTTGTCCATCCATGATCTCGTATCAGCACCAAAACCAGTGGACACGTCTTTTTAAGGTTCAGTTTCAGAGACTTTCAATTAATGTTGTCTGGCAGCATTTCTTAGCCTATTAACCCAAACTCCACCTGACTTCACAACTTGTGAACTTCTTCATGTGTATCATTATTTGTTAATGAAATGTTATAAATTGGAAGCTTAATAAATAGCAAAGAATACCATTGGTAATTTTGTGCACACCATTATAGAGTACACCACATTCAATTTTGTTATGTCATTTTGTTTGTGTAGTATTGTTAATTGAAGAGCATATCCTTATTCAGTTGATTACAATTACAGTTTTTGTGGTTGAATGGCCTGACAACTTTTCTTCTGCATTTATGTACATAGATGTCACCCAACTCAAAGAAGTGCCGTGCTGAAAAGGCATCGTTACCTTCCTTCACTCCCCTCCAGGCAGCACTGAAAGGCTTGTCACAGGATCAGCTTATTGATATAATCCAGCAACTAGTAGACAAGCACCCACTGCTGGGAGAAGTAAGTATGTTTTCCACAGTAATTTCAAGTTGTGTAATAAAGAATTAATAAGTAATAAATGGTCAATTATATTTTGACAGGAAATCAAGGACAGTCTGCCTGCACCAGATATTCGTCCACTGGAGGATCGTCTCAATTATCTCAAGAAGAATATCTTCAAGTCACTGCCAAACTCAAGGCTCACTTCAAAGACTGACTCACCTGCATATAGCAGAGCAGCGACACATGTGCTGGCCTTCAAGGTGCATGATTCTGTACACTTGCCTCTGGTTTTTGCATTTGAAGATTTGCCATGTCTGAAGCACAATACAATGTGGGAAAGTGCTGCTAATATTACCTTCATCCTCAATGGCAGATTTAGGGACGAGTTTTATTTACTTTCCACATACAATTCTCATTATAATTCTCTTGCACAAACTTACCTTCTCACCCTTTTATTTTTTTACCTCTTTTTTAGATCAACAGTGGTGACACCTCTATCTAGTAACTGTCTTTTGGTCTGTTTGATCACAATACATTAGCTTCAGAAATTTTGTATTTCTTCGCTGACAGACAATTATCCAACAACTGCTGTAGTTTGCAAGCATGCACTCAAACCGCATTGATGCCAAAAATCAAGGAATCTGCATGACACAAGTCTGTCTTGCTTCCATGTTTCTCCTGTAAATGCACCACATGTTTGTACCTTTAAACGACTTATATTCACACGTACAAACATGTGTTTAAAAACACTCATAGAATTTCATTTTATATTCCTTGTAAATAACCAACTTGATGCACAATTCTTTTTCTTATACTTGTTTGTATATAAGAAAAATAATTGTGTGTCAAGTTGGTTTTTTTTTACAAGGATTGTAATAAGATGCATGGTCAACAAAACATAAAATTAATTTTACATGTTTAGGCAACGAGCAGCTTTACTGCATTTTTAAGACATGCTGCGTAATCTTATTTTCCACAAAATGCCATTTATTTCGTAATTTGATCTTTTTCTGTTCAAATAATACATTTTTCGTAAACTATGCACCACAGTTTAAATAGCAACCCAGTCATTTCAAGGTTGAGGTGTTCTTCTGTGAACACAGTTGCTGTAATAACTCTAAAAACTGTGCATCATATGCAAATAATAATAAAGTTTCTTGTGCTATATTATGTAGATGTGGTTATCAAAACTACTAAAAAAATGTACAATTGTCTGCTTGTTTAAATATTAATGTGTTCACTTCTCAGTCAAGTCTGGTAAACTTCTATCATGCATCTATCATACCTTCTACCTTTTTGATGGAATGTGGTATGGTATGTACTAAAAGCTCTTCAGCAAATATCTGTTTTGTTCATACTGGTCCACAATTCCTATTCTTTGCTCAGATAAATTTGTAAAATTCCTTAAATACAGTTTATACTTTTAAGATGTATAAATAACCATTTACCACAATTTTTGTTATAGCATACCTTTAATGAAATACAGTACAATGGAATTTCAAACTGGAGGTTACGTTTCACATTATAATTATTAATTTGACAGAAATGTGTGCTGGAGCAGGGACGCCAATTAGTGGACAGCCAACACTGGGGTAGTGTCATGGAGTATGTTTTCTTGGCATGGACATACGTGCGTGCCACTCCTCTGTGGGACAATCCGCCACATAATGCGGCACGGCGGCAGTGTTTCAAAAGTCTTGCAGCCCAGTGCATGACTGCACTCAAGAAGGGGACATGGAATCCTGAGCAGTGTGACAGCTTCCAGGAGAGGTAAGATGCATGCTGTAAGGCACAATCACTTCTCCCCTTCACTACCAGCCTATGAACAATGACCCACCAATTTCTTTATGTTACATGCAGTAAAGTTATTTATTGATTACATGTGCATGTCTGATACCTTCCATTGCTGTATGTGACTTGAAAGTCCTTGTTTATATTTGACTTCTGTTGATGCAGCCTCCTTAGAGTATATGTGGTTTCACTTTCTCATTGTTATGTAGTAAAAAGAAAGGGAGGATCTGCATGACCTGGCCACCAACTACCCCCAGCATTAAATTCCATCCCATAGAAGATGAGAAGTGAAGTAAAACTATTTCTGTGAATGGGCTTGCTACTATTGATTTGTTACACTCTCACCAGATCTGATAGTCCATTATATGATGTCTTATTCATGATTAATAGTAACTGGTGCAGCCCCATACTGTCATGCTAGCCACAGGTGTTTCCCCTCCCCTTCTGTCTTCTACCCTCTCTTCTTCATTAATAGAAAGTTATAAAGGTAGGGATAGTGGTGTTATCACATGTGAGTATGATTGGGAAAGAGAAGTTCAGAAGCAAGGTAAACAACACAGCTGGCTGCTATGGCTTTGTCATGTTTTGTTTCACCCCTAATTATAAAATGATTTAAGGCAGTGCTGTCATGATTCATCACTATCATAGAAAGCATGCTACCAAGGTGTTGATAGCAACCTAATTTATTTATTTTCACTTGAATAAGATATTATAGACCTATTTTTAGTCTGTCGGATGGGGCACTGTTTAACACACACATCAGGTCCCATCCTTGAAGGAGTGAGGAGGGTGTGGAAACATTCACTTCTCTCTGTAACTAGTTTTGCCGAGGAAGTGTGGGGAACGTGTATGAACCTGAAACTGCAGCATATGTGGAGGCTGGCACAGCATAACACCATGTACACAGGTGATAGGTGAGCTTTATGGGAGAGGAGGCAGGCAGAGGGGTATTTCATTCCTTCTTTCCCCACTTCACTTTGAAGTGCAGGGGAGGCAAGGCATGCAGAAGCATATTTCATCCCTCATTTTCCCACTGGCACTTTCAAAGCACTTGCTTGTGTACAGTGGTGGTGGGTGAAGATAAAGGCATAATTCATTCCCCCTTTTCTCACTTGTGCCTTCAAAGCTGTCATTTCACACACAAAACTATAGCTGTGCTAGCCAATGAGTTGAGTAGTAATGATGTACAGTGTTTACCAGAGTAAAAGATCGTGCAGTTTTCAAGAAAATAACTTGACAGAATACATCTCTTTATGTGAACAATTGAGGGTAACTGCCCCCACTCTGCATAGAGTAAATTAGGGAACAATTCTCATTATACAGTATATTCATGTAACACAGTACTATTCAAGCAGTCATCAAGTGGTGTATACAACAATGAGCTTTTACATAATAAGTTGTCTCACTTCAAGACTCAAAAAATGGCAAATGATGCCCCAATCACCAGCCATAATACACTTGCACAAATACACTCACAAATGTTACATGTTACTGTCCCCATGTTCAGTGCTATGCATATGTGAAGCCATGTTAAGCAGATTTACTCTATCATGTTTGTGGTGCACCGTGTAGAAATTCACTTGTAATTTCAGTCTTGCACATTAGCTTATGATTCCTTTATAGTACCCCATAATAACAACAGCTGTAATGAGATATGTGTAAAAATATCCTGGATATGTACTGGTATGTCATCAAATGCAAAGCTGGCTAGTATTCACTATAATGAACTTTTTCATGCCATTACAAACTTTCATCATAGTAGACTCTCGCTGTATTTTGTGAGATCCATTTTATGTTACTTTGCCAAGCATGCTACAGCACTCATTTGTTTCCTCTATAGATGTTGCATGTCCCAACTGTACAAAATCACTGGCAAACTACTTTAAATATGTTTTTAATGCTGCATGTGGAGATGAGACATCAGTTTGTAAATTGAATAACACACTAAATTAATTCTTCTGCTTATTTCAGAGTAAACTTCAGTTTCATTTTTACTTCCTTTCTGAAATGTACAGTCATTTCTCAATGGTTTTATTTCATGACAGATTGGAAAGGTGTGCCCCTGACAGTGAAGACATCCAGGCTTGCATAAAGCAATTGAGTGTGCTCCGTAAGAAGTTGTAAGTTGAAGTGTGTCTGGATTTTAATCTTGCTATGAGATGGCCGTTTTACATGTAGAGCTTTGTCTGTGTATGTATGTTGATATGAACTGCATTTTTAATATGTGTTTCATCATGATACTGCCAGTGTGTTTTATTACAATTTGTAGGAGAATGGTGGATTCAATAAATTCACCTTTCTGTGTGTTGTAGCTCCAATTTTATTCAAGGTCTGTCCACATGAGACAGTGTGACACATTGCTAAATTAGTCTGATTATTCAAAAAGGGTGTGACAAGATTACACATATCAGTTGGTTGCAAGTTTCTGTGTGTAGTAATGTATATTATAATGTATGTTCATTAGTGTTCGTTTCAATTTTACTGCATCCTTTCCTATACAAGCATTCGGAATTGTGACAAGAATACAGTACAACCACTGTAGTATTTCACAAAAAAACTATACTGTGATACTGCAAATGTGCAGAGAAAGCTTTGTTTTATGATACAGCATCTTCTGTTGTAATTCCCGAGGATGTTTTAAGGTTTATGAAATAGTCCTGTTGCTGAGTTTATAAATATCATAATTATCACCTCTTCCAGTTTCCAGATACCTTTCATTGTGCCAGACTCATATAATGGTTCATTTTTGTATCTGTACATTGCCACTTAACAGTACCGTATCACTAGGGCATAACTTTGTTTTCTTGTTGTATTACACTATGTGGTTTGCTGGACATAATCTTTTGATATGTGATTACTGATACGGTTGTATTCCAACATAGCTTTTATTTGTAATTATCATATACATCAGAACTGTTTGTAGTAGAAAATTTTTAATTTAATAAGTCACAGTTAATTGCAGTTTGTTGATGTGATTCTGTGCCTAAACAACCTTGACCTAATTTTTAATTAAGCATTTTTGTATTATTTATGTTGCACTTACACTTGCCTCATTTCATCCCAATAGACACTGTACACATTTGTAATGGAATGAGTTCCCCGGGAAATAAACTTGTATATGTTTATTGCTGAAGCACCATTCTTTGCACCTTAATTAATGTACATATTTTTAAATTTATTGCTGCACCATTCAGTAGAACTGTCAACCATATGTGTTCGAAGGAAAGGGAAGCCTAATGCCTCAGAACTTCCCCTTTTGTTTGTATTTTAATGCAATCCAGTATTGTGAACATACAAGAGTACGTTGAGGGCCAGAACAGCTTAGTCAATACAGCAACTAGCTACAGCTATCCATGCCTTCCATCAGAAAGATAATATGTTTTGTAACAATTCACCAAGTATGTACATACCCATACATACACATTAGAAAAAGAATATAATGAAGAGGCCTGTGCACATACACAGTTACATTTGTAGTCACAGTTGTAAGAGTTTGGAATTGTGCAGCAGAACACAACAATAATAAGAAAAAACCATGTACATAAAATGTAATAAAACATCACAAAGGAAACTGGTGGGTTCAGCTAAGTATCATAAATGACTCCTTGGGAGCAGGTGAAAAGTTATCCCCTGAGAGCAAGGTGTTAGAACCTTTTTAAGCTTAATGCAGCCCCTAGATGGTCAATATAATTGTGCAATTTATTGCACAATAATATTTCTGGGTGTCCCCAAATGGTGCAATATTTTTACGCAATAACTTAGTTGAAGTCTGATCCTTCTGTAGCCAAAATGTTGAGTGACACGAAAGCTAGTTGTTTGGCCATAGCACTGGCTGTGTGCTTGAAAAAGAAGGAGAAGAAAAGGCGCAGATGGATGAAGGAGTGGTTGAAAAAAGAAATCAGTAGACCCATGAAAATTTATTAAAAGATCTAAGACTAAGTGAATCAAGTGGTTTTCAAAATTTTCTGTGACTAGACACCACATCATTTGATGAAGTGCTAAAAAGTATTACGCCACAAATTGAAAAAATGAACACTACTATGCGAGGTGCTATTCCTCTAAGCCAGTGTTTGTCAGTTACACTATGTTACCTTCCTACTGGAAATACTTTTGAAGACTTACAATTCACAAGTGCTATATCTCCCCTATCAATAGGCACAATTGTTATGGAAACTTGCACAGCTCTAATACACAGCCTAAAGGATTACATAAAGGTAAGAAAAAGATAATAATTATTCAAAATCATTATTTTAGTTCTTCGGTGGCGCTACAGCCTGGGGTGGGCCTTGGCCTCCTTTACAATACGCCTCCAGGCCTCTCGATCCCTTGCTCTGTCTCTCCATTCGTTTATTCCCATCTTTCTCAGGTCCATAGACACATCATCCAGCCATCTAATTTTTGGTCTTCCTCTTTGTCTTGTTGCATACAGCTTTCCGTACAACATCTTTTTTGGAATTGCGGTGTCTTGCATTCTCTCTGTGTGACCAAGCCATCGTATTTTTGGCTTTTAATGAACCTGACAATGTTCTCCCCCTTAATTATAACTTCTAATTCATCGTTTTGTCGAATTCTCCATAATTCATTTTCTTTCACTGGTCCATATATTTTCCGCAGTATTTTCCTTTCAAATACCGCTAATGCTCTTTCCTCTTCCATGGTGAGTGTCCACAATT
>Ga0123353_10011134_pt1 | contig 12646 bp, 11 predicted proteins | sample TergutLab28metaG_3_FD_92763 | JGI IMG/M metagenome (GOLD analysis project Ga0123353, IMG submission 92763) | Labiotermes labralis P3 segment gut microbial communities from Petit-Saut dam, French Guiana - Lab288 P3 | ecosystem: Host-associated > Arthropoda: Insects > Digestive system > Gut ... | reverse complement strand
GGATAAATGAAATGATAAAATTTCCATACAAAATATTTCTAACTTACCCCGATAGCAGATAGTTTTTTTACATTTATATAAAAGCGTGCAAGTCACTAAAAAAAGCTTAAGAGTGAGAAATAGTCACTCGTTACTCGTCACATGTCACTTGTCACACGTCACTATAAAAATTGTAAATTATTATGATAGCACATTATATAAAAATCGCAATCAGGAATCTGTGGAAATACAAGGTTCAAAATATTATTGGCATTTTGGGAGTTGCTTTGGGATTGGTTTGTTTCACTTTATGCTGTTACATTCCCCGATTCTATAACGGATGGGACAAGTCATATCCTGAGTCCGACCGAATGTATGGCATTCTTTATTCGGGAGAAAATCCTTCAGTAGACAGATACAAAGAATTGCAAAATCTGTTCCCTGCAGAAATTGAGAAAGCAAGTTTTGTGTTTCCAAGTACACTGAATAATATGCTGTTTGAAGAGGAAGGAGGCAAAAGCAACGAATATGAAATAACATTATTAGAATGTGATACCTCAATGTTATCTTTTTTCTCATTGAAAATTGTTGCAGGAACTGCTTATGAAATAACTCATACAAACAATAGTGTTGTTTTATTTGAAAGTTTTACAAAGAAATTAGGAAATTCTGAAACCTTGATTGGGAAATCTTTTTTTTTGCAGGGAAAGTGGTTTCGTATAACAGGTATTATTAAAGACCTGCCCAAAAATTCATCTCTTACTATTTACAACAGTAATGGGTTTGCTTTTAATGTAATAGACGGGTATTTTGATAAAGCCAAAGTCGATCCGTTTCAATATTACATTGATGTTCTGTATGTTCTTGTTATAATCAGAAAAGGTATTAATGTCGATGAATTTAAGGAGAAATTGAATACAATGGCAAATCGTGATGGGAAAGGAGAAAAATATCAGATCGGGCGTTTTTTTAATCCCCTTCAGATAGAAGGCCGGAAAACGCAGATGTCGATAATAATAATCATTGGTATTTTAATTTTATCAATAGGTTTGTTTAATTATATTTCTTTCCAGTTGGCTCAATGTTATAATCGTTTGGATAATTATGCTTTACGGAAAGTCAATGGAGCCGGTCGAAACCACTTATTCGGACTTATCTTTACCGAATTTCTCATAATCTGGCTATTCGCCGGAATCCTTAGTCTGCGTATTCCGGATTTGTTCGCTCCTTATTTTGATTTACTGAAAGGCCGGAATATCTATTTTGAATCCAATGTCATCCGCCGGCAATTAATTGAATATATATTGGCGGGGATTCCATGTATTGCTCTGCTATGTATTGTCCTTGCAACAAGTATTGAAAAGTTGAGTATAAAAACGATCTTATTAGGTATCGTTAATAAGGGAAACCGGATGATTGTCAGGAATGTTTTTTTAGTAATCCAAATGCTTATATTCATTGGATTTTTCTCGGCAGCCGTTATCGCTTACCTGCAAATGAACAAATCATATACCGGTCTTTTTTCCACATTCACAGAAAAGGAAAAAGAAAATACTTTCATTATTAACTGTTCCAATAAGAAACATTTGATGGAAAACAAAGAAATATTGCTTCATACAATAGAGTCATCGTCATTAGTGCAGAAAGTAACTTATGCATACGATGATTTTAATAGATCTTATTCGTCAAAAATCAATATTCACCCCGGCAGTATGGATAATGATTTACTTCCGTACGCTGTAAGAATTTATGTATCTCCTGAATTTCCTGATTTTTTCAAAGTAAAAATCCTTGCAGGAAAGTTTATGAATGCTGAATCGGCGCCTGATATGGTTGTCATTGACGAAAATTTTGCTTCTTTGTATAAAGGCGAGAATCCGATAGGTAAATCGTTTGAGCCAGACTATGGTGGAATATATACAATTATTGGCATTGTTCAAAATGTGCAATATTTCAAAGGATTGAAAAACAGCAGATATGACAAACAAAAGAATCCTCCTGTTTATTATGTTTCGGATATAAGTCCATGGGATGATTATAATATTTATGTAAGTCCAATATCCGGAAAACATAAAGAATTGAAAAAACATTTGGAAAAATGTGTTCGTGAATTTTTACCCTCAACCATTGACTTTAATATTGTAACTTTAGCAGAATTTATTGAAGAAAGGGAATTTAACGACGAAATTATATTGTTAAAAGCAGGCGGTTTATTCGGATCCATTGCTCTTGCAATTTGTTTGTTGAGTTTATATTCTTCTGTTACAATGAATACGGAACGTCGGCGTAAAGAAGTAGCTATCCGGAAAATAAATGGAGCGAGTGTTTGGGATATTATAAAGTTGTTTGCAAAAACCTATTTGGGTTTACTGACAATAGCTTGCATTATAGTTTTCCCTGTTATTTATTATTTTGGAAATAAATGGTTGGAACAATATTCACAAAGCATCTCAATTACTCCGCTTTTTTTCCTGAGTATCTTTTTAGTAGTATCGGTATTGATATTTACGACAATTATTGTCAGGATAAAGAAAGTAGCGGATGAAGATCCGTCGGAGGTGGTGAAGAGGAGTTGAGAGATAAGAACTAAGAGTTAAGAGTTAAGAGTTAAGAAATAAAAAAGGTTACTTGTTACCCGTCACTTGTCACTGAAAAAGCTATTTGACATATTGCCTTACACAATTTTTTGCAGTTGTCGGCAAAAAAGTTTATATTTGCATTGTTATAAAAAAACAAGATAAAAGAAAGATATGTTTGAAGACTGGAAAGAAAAAACAAAAGATAATCCACAGTTATTCAAAGGTTTACTTTGGGATATTGATACGTCAAAAATAACGGAAACGGTTGAGAGAGGCACATTTGAACTCTTAAAAACTATTATGCAAGATGAGAGTTTGAAAATTTTTAATTTGGTAGGTGGAACTGCACTTGCGTTGTATTTGGGAAGAAACGGTAAATCGGATAAATGATATGATAAAATTTCCGAACAAAATATTTCTAACTTACCCCGATAGCAAGTAGTTATTTTTTACATTTAAATAAAAGCGTGTATGTCAATAAAAAAGCAAAAAAATTATAACAAATGAAAAAATCTTTTGAAATCGAAATGAAGGTTCGCGATTATGAATGCGATTCACAGGGAGTTGTGAATAATGCAAATTATTTGCACTATATGGAAAACACTCGTCATGAGTTTATGTGCAGTCTGGGAATTACTTTCAAAGACGCACATTTGATGAAGATAGATCCTATTGTTGTGAGGGCTAATCTTCATTATAAAACTCCGCTGACAGGCGGGGATGTTTTCATATCAAAACTGACGGTTGAAAGGAAAGGCGTGAAAATGATTTTCTATCAATCAATTTATCGCAAGAGCGACAATGAGTTATGTTGCAGCGGAACAATTGAAACCGCTATATTAATAAACAGAAAACCTTCACGCGGAGATTTATTTGATGATAAATTGAAAGATTATTTATAAATTTGTAAAAAATTTAACTAAACCTGACTAATATGTATAACCAAGACTTGATTTATCATATAGGCATTACGCTTGTGAAAGGAATCGGTAATATCACCGCCAAGCAAATCATTGAAAATATAGATAATGTTGCTTTATTGTTTACGGAGAAAAAGCATGTTGTTGAACGAATTTCCGGCTTGTCGAGGCGAATAATCAATGAAATTCATAGTCCTGAAGTTTTGAAACGAGCGGAAAAAGAAATCCGATTTATTGAGAAAGCGCATATTGAACCTTTATTTATCACCGATCCTGCATATCCCAACCGTTTGAAAGAATGTGTAGATGCGCCGGTTATGCTTTATTTTCGCGGAAAAGCCAATTTGAATGCGGAAAAAATCATCAGTATTGTCGGAACTCGTAATGCAACAGCTTACGGCAGGGAAACTACCGATCAATTAGTTCACGACATAAGTAAAACATTTCCCGAAAGCCTTATCGTTAGCGGATTGGCTTATGGAATTGACATAGCTGCCCATCGGGCGGCTTTGCGCGAAAATATGGTTACAGTTGGAATACTTGCTCATGGATTAGATCGAATTTATCCATCTGAACATCGGAACACTGCTGCGGAAATGATTAATACCGGCGGCTTATTGACCGATTTCATCAGCGAAACAAATCCCGACCGTCAGAATTTTGTCAAAAGAAACCGCATTGTCGCAGGAATGTCGGATTGCACAATTGTGGTTGAATCAGCTCAAAAAGGAGGTGCATTAATCACAGCGAATATCGCGGATTCTTATAACCGTGATATTTTTGCCATCCCCGGAAAAACTTGCGATAAATATTCCGAAGGTTGTAATTTATTGATTAAAAGTAAAAAAGCGGCATTAATAACTTCAGCCGACGATATTTTCAGGGAAATGAACTGGAGCGGTCAGCCTGAACCTGTGCGGATGCAAGCAGTTCAACGGACTATTTTCCCTGAACTGAATCCTGAAGAGCAAAAAGTCGTGGATATTTTATCCAAAGCAGGAAGCATGCAACTGAATCTTTTAGCAATAGAACTCGATTTGCCTGTCAGCAAACTTTCTGTAATATTGTTTGACCTTGAAATGAACGGATTAGTAAGATGCAAACCCGGCGGAATGTACAGTTTACTTTGATTTTAATTGCCACTCAAAACCATCTTTAGTGTCTTTTATTTCAAATCCGATGGCTGATAGTTCATTGCGGATTTTGTCGGATGTAGCCCAATCTTTGCTTTGTTTTGCTTGCATTCTGATTTGTAATAATAAATCCACTGCTTTCGCGAATGAATCGTAAGAAGCATTCTGAGCTTTTGAATCATCGCGAATACCAAGTAAATCAAACAAAAACAAATCGAAAAATTGTTTCAAATCTTCGATATCGCTTGAGGAAAGAGCGATATGTCCGTCAATTGCAGCATTAATTTTGCGGGAAGCCTCAAAAAGATACGAGATAACTATTGATGTGTTCAAATCGTCGTTCATTGCTTCGTAGCATTTTTGTCTTAATTCCTGAATCGAAATTGTTGATACAGATGCCATCGCCTCCAAACGATCAATATTTTTATATGCTTCCATCAATCGGGCAAGACCTTTTTCGGATGCTTGCAAAGCTTCGTTGCTAAAATCAACCGTGCTCCGGTAGTGTGCCTGAAGAATGAAAAACCTGATCGTCATCGGCGTGTAAGACTGTGTCAACATCTTATGGTTGCCTGTGAAAAACTCTTCCAGATTAATAAAGTTCCCCAGCGATTTTCCCATCTTCTGACCATTGACTGTAACCATGTTATTGTGAATCCAATAACGAACTGCTTCGTGTCCGGTTGAGATAACGCTTTGTGCAATTTCGCATTCGTGATGCGGAAAAATCAAATCCATTCCTCCTCCATGAATATCGAAACATTCACCTAAATATTTTTTTCCCATAGCCGAGCATTCGAGGTGCCAGCCCGGGAAACCGTTGCTCCATGGCGAGGGCCATCGCATAATATGTTCCGGAGATGCCTTTTTCCACAAAGCAAAATCAATGCTGTTGCGTTTCTCTTCCTGTCCATCCAACTCGCGGGTGGTATTCAGCATATCTTCGATGTTGCGCCCCGACAATTTACCATAATGGTGTTGTTTATTGTATTTTTCCACATCGAAATAAACCGAACCTGCACTTTCGTATGCATAACCTTTATCAAGAATTTCTTTTATTAATTGAATCTGTTCGATGATATGTCCGCTTGCTTGAGGCTCAATGCTTGGCGACAGGACATTCAATGTTTCCATAGCTTTTTGATACCTGTTCAAAAAGTATTGTACTATTTCCATCGGCTCCAAATTTTCTAAAAGAGCTTTTTTCGCAATCTTGTCTTCGCCCGAATCGGCGTCATTAACCAAATGCCCGACATCAGTAATATTCCTGACATAGCGCACTTTATAACCGAGATGTTTAAGATAGCGGAAAAGAATGTCGAAAGTGATTGCCGGACGTGCATGACCTAAATGCGGATCGCCGTAAACAGTCGGACCGCAGACATACATTCCGACAAATGGCGGATGAAGAGGTTCGAAAACTTCTTTTTCTCTACTCAGGGTGTTATAGATTGATAATGAATGTTCCATTATTATGTATAGTATGTTTTCAGGCGGTAAAATTACATGAAATTTTTGAATTTCTAATATAATAAAAAAAAACTTCAAAAATTTGTATTAATAAATGCAACGTTTTATTACCTTTGTCGTAATTCTGTGAAAACATAGCGTTGTTTTTCCGGAAGGACTTTTTTTATAACGAAAGCGTTTTAAGATATTAAACAGTTTCCTACACTTTCGTTTTTTAAATAATTACTAACAAGTCTTTTGAGGGGAACAGAAAGGCGAAAAAAAATAATATTTATGATTAGAAAGATTTTTCTGTTTGTTGGTGTTTTATTGTTTGTAGCAACAGGATTAGTAGATGCGCAGGTTTCCAGAACTCAGGTTGAATCGCAGCCGCAATCGTCAGTGAATAAAGGGAAAGCGCTCAAACGAAAAGTGGCCATTGCACGTTTTACAAATGAAACGACTTATGGTAAAGGTATTTTTTACGACAAAAATAATGATCCGATGGCAAAACAGGCATTGGATATTTTGTCCACACGTTTGGCTTCAACCGAAAAGTTTATTTTGTTGGAGCGTTCCGATATTGACAAAGCAATGCTTGAATCGGAAAATGAAAAGCCCAATGTGCTTGCCGATTACATCATTGTGGGCTCCATTACCGAATTTGGACGTAAAAACACAGGTAGTTCAGGCGTTTTTTCTAATACGAAAACGCAAACTGTCGAAGCAGGCGTCAGCATTCGATTGATTGATGTGTCATCGGGGATGATTATCTATTCGGAAGAAGCCAAAGGCTCTGCCGAAACAACCTCAAAAACTACATTAGGTCTTGGAGGTACGGCCGATTTTGATGCATCACTAAGTGATAAAGCCATCTCAGCAGCTATTTCGCAATTAACGGAAAACATAATCAACAACTGTATGAATCGTGCATGGAAAGCTTATTTCTTGACGGTTGATGAAGGTGTATATTATATTTCCGGCGGAGCATCGCAAGGTTTGGCAATGGGCGATAAATTTTCTGTAAAAGAAAAAGGGAGATCTGTAAAAAATCCGCAAACCGGAATAATGATGGAACTACCCGGAAAAACAGTCGGTAAAATCCGTATTACATTTACCGGAGGTGAATCTGTTGAAAATGAATTTTCCATCGCGGAGTTCACGGAAGGACAAATTGACGAATCTCAACTTTCAAATTATTTTATAATAGAGGAGGAATAAATCATGAAAATCTTACGCTTATTATTAATAGTATTAGTTTTGAGTTCATTCGCATACTGTAAGACGGGAGTGGTCAGCAAAAGCGGCGGAATGGACAGTCAAAGTTACCTGCAATTTGTTCAAGGAGGAAGTCAATCTTATAAAAGTGGAGTAATCGTATTTGTGGACGACAATCCTTCCTTTACGGCAAAAGTAGATGTAGTTAAAAGTAGTACTGTAAAAGGTAACACTTATGGCATCAACCCCGGCACACGACATATCAAAGTTGTTGACAAAGGTAAAATAGTGTACGAAAAAGATGTGGTTGTGGCAACACAGGAAACGAAAAAAATAATATTACCATGAAAATTATTAAAAATTTATTATTCTTGGGATTACTGCTGATTGTTTCATCGTGTACTACACAACAGACACTTTACAATTGGGGTGGTTATCAGGATGCCAGCTATCAGTATATGAAAAATAATACTGAGAAGGATATGGAAAAGTTATTGGCAAGGTATCAATATCTTGTTGAAAATCAAAAGGGAGGAAGAAAGGTAGTACCTCCGGGCATTTTTGCCGATTACGGATTTCTACTTGTAAAACATGGAAAAGTTGAAGAAGGTTTGAAGTTGATGGAAATGGAAGTTGCACTATATCCCGAATCAGCTGTATTTGTAGGACGAATCATAAAAAGTATAAAAGACCAATGAAAAAGTTAAGTTATTTATTATTTATTATTGCGCCGTTGTTATTACATTCTTGCGCACCGAGAGTTACGCGTTTAGTGACATATCCGGCTTTTTATGAAGAACAGCGTCCGCTGTCCATTATTGTAATGCCGCCCATTAATAAGACGACAAATGTTGATGCTAAGGAAAATTTCTACATAACAATGTCCCGTACACTTTGTGAAAGGGGATATTATGTTGTATCACCGTTCTTGGCAATGGAAATGTTTCAGGCGGAAAGCGCTTATGATGCCGAATTATTCATTGAAGCGCCACTCAATATGTTTCATGAAGTAACAGGAGCAGATTTAGCGCTGTTCACAACTATTCTTGATTGGCGAAAGTCAACTATCGGAGCAAAAGTGGTTGTTAAGGTTGAATATATATTGCGTTCGACTGTTTCGAATGAAACAATTTTTCAACGTACAGGTACCATTACATACGACAAATCCATTAATTCCGGAGGAGGAGGGCTTGCCGGTTTGTTAGTGAACGTGGCTGCTTCAGCAATAGCAACAGCAGCGCAAAGTTATTTGCCTGTGGCTGATGCTTGCAACGCAGCAATATTATCGGATATACCTGCCGGCAAATATCATCCTTCCCACGATATAGACAAGTCGGAGCCTGCGGGTCCGAAAACAGTGACAAGGACAGTAAAATAGCAAAATTGAGTTTGTAAGTCTGTTAAACGACTTAATGTGGAGGCGATTCCGGTTTACGAATTGTTAGCTTTCGTCTTTCGTTAAATCAAGTTTTTCATTATCGGAACCTCGTTCGAAATATTGCTTTTTCAATGGATTAGCATATATTTCGCCGTCTAATTTCCGGATTTTGAAAATATCAATTGCCCCATACAGAGCATTTCTGAAAGAAATTTCCGAACTTTCATTTTTTCCTGCTTTCTCATAAGAAACGCTCTGGTCGGAAGATGTCACTACGGAAGGCAGTTCAGCCCAATAATGAATTCCTCCTTCAAAAGTGATTGACCGGAAAGGAATAAGTCCCTGGTCGTGATACATGGCGAGGGTTGCATCAAATTTTGTGTAATCGCTGTTTCCAAAGTATTCATCTGCAGAGTACGGTCCAAAGCAAATAATACCTGCATCATTGGCTTCTTTTACGGCAGGAATTATCACTTCATTCTCTTCTTTACCGAATGATTGTTCCTTAATTCCTACACCGGGATTTAAAGACAATACTGCAATTCGAGGATTTGTAACCATAAAATCATGAATCAAAGTAGAATGAAGGGATTTGATTTTTGCAGTCAGCAGTTCTGTCGTCAGATGATCTGTAATTCCCGATAAAGGAATTTTATCACTTGCCAAAGCAATCCGGAATGTATCGCTGACTAACATTTTCAATGGTTGTTTCCCCTGCACGGCAAAGTCCGAAAGTATTTCAGTTTCATCATAATTAGCAGGAGCCATTATTAATACATCTATATGACCTGATTTCAAATCGTTTAATGCCCTTTGAATAGCTTGCTTAGCTAACTGTTCCGATTCAGGGGTTGAACGGGCAAATTCTACGGATATTTCTTCGTTTCCACAATTAATAACATTTAAACGATTCATTCCCGTATCTGATGCATGATTAATTGTATTAAAACTAACCGGAGGAAGATTCATCATTTTCCGCTGATATGCCAAAACTTTTGAAGAACCGTAAATGACAGGTATACATAATTCAAAGATACGTATATCTGCAAATGTTTTAAGTATTAATTCGTATGATATGCCGTTTATATCGCCGTGGCTTATTCCGACTTTTATTATTTTATCGTTCATCGTTTATGTTTTTAAATTGGTTAGCAAAGGTAAAAAATAATTCTCAATTTTCAATTCTCAATTCTCAATTGTCGAAAGCATTCCGCAAGCAGCCAATATATCCTCGCCGCGGGAAGCTCTGATAGTAGAGATAATACCATGAGTTGAAAGGTAATCTCGGAAAGGAATCATATTTTCCTCTTTTGTTTCAGGCATATTTACTTCCGGAATCTTATGATACTTAATCAAATTCACTCTGCAAGGTATTCCTGATAATAATTGCGCCAAATCACGTGCATGACGTCTGTCATCGTTCAAACCTCCAAACAAAATATATTCGAAAGAAATCCTGCGTTGATGGGAAAAATCATATTTCTTAATAAGTTCTATAATATTTTTCATGGGAAATATTTTTTCCACAGGCATCAACGAAAGCCGTTCTTCGTGATATGGCGAATGAAGACTGATAGCTATATGGCAACTTGCTTCATCTAACAAACGTTTGAGTTCAGGTAATATTCCAATTGTTGAAACAGTGATTCGTCTCGGACTTAACGCTAATCCGTAATCAGCAGTCAGAATTTCCAAAGTTTTAAAAAGTTCCGGTTCATTATCCAAAGGTTCGCCCATTCCCATGAAAACATAATTTGTCAATTGTCCGCTTTCGGGAAGCGACAAGATTTGGTTCATTATTTCGGAAGAAGATAATTGAGCGGAAAATTTTTGTTTTCCTGTCATACAAAACGAACAATTCATTTTGCATCCAACCTGTGTGGAAATGCAAATTGTAGCTCTTTCTTTATCAGGGATATAAACGGTTTCTACAAATTTATTTCCGGAAACGGGAAATAAATATTTACGTGTTCCGTCTGATGAATTTTGTACTTTTGAATAATCGCAACGCCCAACCGTATGGTTTTCTTTCAATTTATCTCTCCATTTGAGAGAGATATTTGTCATATTATCAATTGAGCTTACCTGTTTTTTATACAGCCAATCTGCTATTTGGCAAGCTGTAAAAGAAGGCATTCCCAGTTTTTCGGCCAAATTTTTAAGTTCATCAAGCGTTTGTCCAATTAACGGCATTTTAATAAAAGCGGCTCCGGTTATCTTCAATGTTTGCTTTTTCTTTTAACAAGCTATTGTTTTCAACCATTTGCATAATTCTATAGCTGTTTTGCATATTAATCTGTTCCTTTTGCCGTGCTTCATCATATAGTTGGTCTTGCGGTGAAATTTTATTTGTTAATGATATAACATATATTCCATTTTCTCCGGCAAACGGACCTGTGATCTGACCAACTTCCGAAGTAAGCGCTTTCACGTTCACAATAGGTTCAGCGCCGACTCCTGTAATTCTCGGGGTATTGAAAGTGACAAATTTCACATTTTCAATATTTGAATTCATTGCTTCAGCATAATCACTCAATGTAACAAGATCTTGTGATTTTAAAGTTTCTAACATTTTAGCTCCTTTCTTTTCGTTGATCAATTCTCTTTTCAACATATCTGAAACTTCCGTTAAAGGACGGAAACCGGCTTTATGTTCTCCTTCAACTGCTGCAACAATGAAATAATTTTGACATTCAAATATTTCGGAAATTGCACCTTTTTTATTATTGTTTATCCAGCGAATTACTTGTCTCGTATTTTCAATATTAAATAAATTAGGTTGATTTTCAGCAATCTGAATATTTGTTTCACATAAATATCCTGCTTCTGTTGCTGCCGATTTAAACTTTTCCAAATTATTATTTATTGAAATATAATGATTCAGGTTGTTGTATAATTTATTATACGTTTCCTGACTTGGAGTAACTTCCATTTTAATCGAAGCAATTTTGTATTTTTTTACGGGGGCTGTTTTTTCAACCACTTGTATTAAATGAGTTCCGTATGATGATGTAACTGTAAATGGGACATTGAGTTTCGCATCAAAAAGTGCGTTTGCAAATTTTGCGTCAACACCGCTGACTAATGAAATTTCATTATGCCAGCCCATATCGCCGTTCGATTGCCCGTTTGTTTCATCAGAAGCCATATCAGCGAATGGTTTGCCTGAATTTAACACTTTTATTAAACTGTCGATTCTTGCTTTATGTATTGTTTCATCAGAGCCGGGGAACATAAGTTGATTTACTTTTAAAGAATCCGGAGCTTGTTTCACACTCAGCAATTTATGCATATTAAAAGTTTTCCCTGTTTGAACAGGACCATCAATTTCTCCAATTTTGGCATTCTCCAAAAAGCTTCTTAATTCAACACTTAATTGCGACTCGGAAACGTATGCATCAATAAAAGCATCATCCGAATATTCATTAATTAAATCAGCCGGATTTGAAGTATTTTCAAATTCGTCTCTTAATTTTTCAATGCGGTTGGAAATATCGGTAAAATCAGCTTCACTCGGTACAATGTTTACTGCTATATAATTAGCAACTTTAGCACTTTCCTGTTTAAAAAGATTTTTCCTTGATTCATACAATTTGGCAATTTCGGCGTTGCTTACTTCTATTTCGGCATCCGGAATCATAAAATAGAGTTGGGATACAATATCAAAATCCATACTAACAGCATTATCAACGAATGCTGCTTTAGCATCCAAGGAATTAGCTACAATAGCCGACATGAGAAATGTGGAAAATTTATGAAGTAACTTTTGTTCAGCTACACTTTTTTTCAAGTTTTTCCATGATTCTCTTTGTGAGAGAAGTTGTTGCTGTACATCGGCAGAATACATTCTCCAATCGTCCGATTCAACTACTTGAATAAATTGCAATAAGGCATTTTTGTCAAATATTCCTGTTTGTTGATTTTGAAAAATCGGTATTTGCATAATCATTGGGGAAATATTATCTCCCATAATTAAATCGGCATATTCTT
>Ga0123353_10011132_pt1 | contig 12647 bp, 11 predicted proteins | sample TergutLab28metaG_3_FD_92763 | JGI IMG/M metagenome (GOLD analysis project Ga0123353, IMG submission 92763) | Labiotermes labralis P3 segment gut microbial communities from Petit-Saut dam, French Guiana - Lab288 P3 | ecosystem: Host-associated > Arthropoda: Insects > Digestive system > Gut ... | reverse complement strand
TTGGTCACGGGACAGTTTCTTTTCTCTCGTCAACATTTCTCATCACCCACACCAATTATAACACAAACTCCCTGATATCTCAATGACTTCAAGGAGTTTGTCCTTCAGTCTGAGGGGATTGACGCCGGTCAATCCCCTTTCTTACATATAACTTACCTCAAAATGTATTTGTGTCACGTCTTCTGTAAAATACAAATCCGGCGGCAGTCAATCCGGCGGCAATTACAGTTAAAACTGTAAGAGTTAGAAAGTTAATCTCTTCGACAGGCAGCTGCGGCACGAGTCCGAATGGGGTGAGGTTCTGCATCCACTCGGGGAAGAGCTCCATGCGCCCAAGGAACATGACCAAGAATGTGAATGTGAAATATCCCCAAATAGCCCCAGTCGCCTTGGGTAACAGACCAATCAGGAGAATAGCCGCACCAACCATTACCCACTGTGCCGGTATATACACTAAGTTGGATTCCAGCATGTATGACAGAGGGAGATCCTCAGGGTTGGGCAAGACAGACACCCCGACGGCATACAGCCCTAAGGCCATCACAAGCTGTATCATAATGGCCGAAGCAAAGGCGATGACGGCATATCCGGCAAGATATTTATAACGGCTTACGGGGGTTGCTAAAACCAGCTCAGCTCGGGTATCCTTTTCCTCTGCCCTCGCCTTTAAAATAAATAGCAGCAATGGTACGATTGCGAATATGCCCATTATATTCGTGACTGCGGACATGAATAGCCCCGGCAGAGTATACCCGGCTTCGGCAACGGCAGCACGCAGGAGATCTACAATTTGCTCTTGACTGAGATTTGCTTCCAGCGCGAATTGTACGCCGGACGGTCCGAGCATCAACTGCTGCCACACATCGTTTGTGGCTATGAATTCATCGACTTCGCCCAGAACGGTGCCATACGCGGCTCCTAACATAAACATAAACAAAATCCAGACGATCAAACTGGTTTTTAGTAGTTTAAAAGCTAAACCGGAGGGCGAACGCGTCAAGGCGGAACCCTCCGCACGTCCGGGTCTGGCAGGGATGATGCCCTGATCAATATCGCGTGAGATGTTCAAACGATAGGCAATCGCGAATATCACCGCGGCAGAGCCGACTATAACCCAAATAGGCCACCAGTAATCCCCTGCATAGGATTGTGTGCGAAGCACCAAGCCCAAGGGACTGATAAGAGACAGTATCTCCATGTCGGCATTCATATCCCCGGGGGCACGCAGTAGGTAAAAGAATCCAAGAGCCGCAAAGGAATAGCCCTTAGCTCCACGAGAATTGGAGGATAGCTGAGAAAAGAGCGCGGCAATGGCAGCAAATACCAGTCCCGTTGCGCCAAGTGAAGCGCCCCAGAGCATAGAGCCATTAAAACCCATATACTCGTCACCGACGGCAAACATGCCTAAGCCCACTATAAGCGAAAGAATCACGTTTACAATAACCGCTGTAATCATCGTGGAGTTCAGGTTAGCCAGTCTGCCCGCGGGTAAAGAGCGTACCACTTCGTAACGCCCTTTTTCTTCATCGGCACGGGTAAGGCGCACCACAAGAAATATGTTCATAATCCCTACGGTCAAGGCGGTGAAAAGCATCATCAGCGTGGTATACAAGGCTCCAAAGGTGTCATTCGCCAAGACGTAGGCCGGTCCCATCATGGAGACAAGCGCCGGGTTTTCCAGCATGCCGAGCAAGGCTTTCCGCCCCTCCGCGTCTATTACGTCTTGCATAGCCGCCCCAAGCCCCACTACCACTAAAGCCAGTGATACTATCCACAAGCTGGAGACAATCAGCTCACGTCGCAGCATAAATCTAGTCAGCTTTAAGGAGTTATCAAAATTTCCCCTCATCTTACGCCCCCTCCTTCGTGTAGTGCTGCATGAACAGCTCTTCCAGAGTCGGCGGTGAACTTATCAGCTTTTTTATTCCGAATTGGTTTAGGTGGTTGATAACGGTGCCCATTTTGTCTGTATCTACGCTGAAGATCAAGCCATGGGATTCTGAGTGAATATCATAAACCCCCGGCAGCTTATCCAGACCCTCGATAGTCTTTTCGGCAGTGACGGTCATAGTATAGCGGGTCAGATGACGTAACTCATCCAAGGTACCAACCTGTACCACTTCACCCTCACGGATAATGCCTACTCTATCGCAAAGTCGCTCAACTTCAGACATGATATGGCTGGAGAGAAACACGCCTTTGCCCTTGTTCTTCTGTTCGAGTACGCACTCTTGGAATACTTGTTCCATCAAGGGATCAAGGCCGCTGGTAGGTTCATCTAAGATATACAGATCCACTTCCGAGGCAAACGCAGCGACAAGAGCCACTTTCTGCCTGTTGCCCTTGGAATATGTACGGCATTTCTTTGTGGGATCAAGGTTAAAGTCCCTGATCAGCCTCTCCCGCAGGGCCTTGTTATGGGTACCGCGCAGACTGACAAACAGGTCTATGACCTCGCCGCCGGTCAGGTTTGGCCACAGGTTGACGTCGCCGGGCACATAGGCGATACGCTTGTGGATCTCAACGGCATCTTTCCACGCGTCCATGCCGAAAACCTTTGCGCTGCCTTCCGTTGCCTGAAGAATGCCCAACAGCACACGAATAGTGGTAGTTTTACCGGCTCCGTTCGGGCCAATATATCCGAATACTTCTCCCTCGGACACTTTCAGATCGACACCGTTAAGCGCGGTAAATTTGCCAAACCTCTTTGTTAATTTGGTGGTTTCCAGGCTCAGTACAGACATTTGCATTTCCTCCTTATATTAATTATATTAGTTTATCACGATACACAGGGGATTCGAGGGACAGATACCCGATACGGGGGTTCCACCCCCGTGCCCCCTCTGGAGGGGGTGACGCCGTTGGCGGCGGGGGCTGCGTACCAAGTGCACCTGCTTTACAAATACTCCTCTTTGTAGAAGTTTTGCTTCATAAAATCGAGGCACTTATAAAACTCATCCACAAATGCGTCGATTTCGCCGGCATATGTGTCGGCGGTCACATTACGCGCAAACCCCTCGGATGCCCAGATGAGAAACTTGTAAATGATTTTCGGGTCAATGCCCTCTTTGAACTTTGCCATATCCGCGTCGCCGAAAACAAAGTTGCCTGTGAATGCCGAACTCATCGTCTTTAGCTTTGTGGTGATGTCTATGGTTTCAACTTCGGTTCCGTAATACAGATTGCTTAGAAAAGCAAATAGGTCGTGGTGCTCTTTTATTATGGTAATTTTGATTTTTGTGATCATTTTGATTCTGTCGAAATAGTCTGTGACGTTTGGGTCTAGATTGTTTTCAAATCCGGCAATTATAGTGGTTCCGCACACTTCGACCAGATACTCGTAGAGTTCTTTTTTGCTGCCGAAGTAGTAAAACATCATTGCTTTGGATATGCCCGCCGTAGTCGCGATATCGTTCATCGACGCTTTTTTATATCCGTTGCGCCCGAACGCCGAGAGCGCTGCGTCGACTATTACATTCTGCTTTTCGACGGGAAGGGCGTGAAATTTCTCTAAAATAATCATCACCTCCAAGCATATCGTGCTTGTCAAATTTATTGCCGGGCGGCACGGTAAAACCGCAGGAATGCACGCGCCTTTCAAGGATTCGACGTGCCGCATGGCGGCAAGTTCGGCGAAGACACAAACACGATCGACCGAATCGGTTAATTGTATTGTATCACGATAAACCGATTCGGTCAATAGATTTTTGAAAAATTTTTCATAAATTTTTCGACAGTCTTTGACGAATATATAGCAGTCTGATATAATAGTGTCGTTAACGGAATAAGGAGATGTCAATATGAAAAGCAAAAAAACCGTATTCAGGCTTTACTTGACGATAGAGAGGGACGAGCAATTCATCAACGAGATGGCGGCGGACGGGTGGAAGCTGACCAAGATTACTTTAGGTTGGTGGTATAAATTTGAAAAATGCAAGCCCGGCGAATATATCTGTAGGGCAATGTATACGAATGCTAAAGAGAGAGAAGGCATATGCGAGCTTCTTACCGAAAACGGTGCGGAAATCATAAAGTTTGAAGACCCTTTTTTCAGCGGCATGTACATCTTTGCCGTCAGAAAATCGGATTTGGGAGAGTTCGAGTTATTAAACACCATTGATTCCCGTATGGCCGAATACAATACGAAAATCAAAACTCACTTCATTTTGGGGTCAATATTTGTTTTGCTCGGTGTGATTTTAACATGGTTGGGAGTAGCCATGTCCATCAGCGTTACTCTTATCTGCGGGATAGTTGAATTGGCAGTAGGGGCTTTGATTATGGCACCGGGGATATACTATATCGTGAAATACCGCAAGCTAAAAAAAGAGCGTGAAATAGCGGAGTGAGGATTGATATGAAGAGAATATATTTTTGCTTTATCATTGTTGCTGCACTTGTTTTTACAGCCTGTAACCGCCCCGGCGTTGATGAGCTGATACCAACGCCTACGCCGAACGGGACGTCGGGGACGCCGTCCCCTACAGCAGACTCTATTGCCGGGCAGGTATTGGAGACGCTCTCACAACCCGAATGGGAGAATCGAATAATCGGTACGAGCGGGAATGTTAAAGCCGGGGAATACTTGGCGGGTATGTTAGAGAGTTTTGGTTATGCGCCTTATAAGAGTGACAGTTTGCTTATGCCATATGAGCAGCCCGGCTTTGACATCGAGCGGTTTTTCGTCGACCATCAAAACAGTTTTACAGCTTATAATATAGTCGGAGTTATAAGAGGTGCGGATTCGAGCAAGGCATGGGTACTCTCGGCGCATTTTGACGGACTGAACTTCGATGAAAATGCAACCGCCGCATATGACAACGCGAGCGGCTGCGCGGCTTTGGCAGATGCAGCCGCGCGATTGGCGGAACATGCAAAAGAGAGCCCCTTTGAGCGGGATATTATTATATGTTTCTTTAACGGCGAGGAGATCGGTCTTTTCGGCAGTAGAGCCTTTGTCGAAGAAACGGGATATGATTATGATGAAATAACAAATATAAATATTGACTGTGTCGGCGGGATAGACTGTGAACCCCTGATATTTCAATTACTTGATGAATGGCTGGAAGGTTGGGATGATAACAACGCTGTTTTATACGACATGATGAGAGATATGTTAGATAAGTACGGCATTGAGCATACTACGGGATTTTTCCACGGAGGCAGCGACCATATGAGTTTCATATTTCCACATATGACGGCGGTCTCGCTTATACAGGAGGGGGCTTTGGATTTAGCTCACGGACACAGGGATGTGATTAATAATGTGGATTTATCTGAAATTGAGAAAATCAGTGATGTTGTATTTCAGTTCGTGACAGTGCATGACGGCAGGAGTTTTCTGATAGATGATTTAATAAGCGCGGCGGCATAACCGAAACATTTCTATTCTGCGATCAGCAGTGCGCCGTACAGACCGGCCTTGTTTCCAAGACCTGCCTGAAGTATCTCTGTGTTACGATACTGCGGCATAAGTCGTTGCGGCAAGTGCTCGCGGATACGCGTGATGATCGACGTCTCGTCCATGATACCGCCGCCCAACACTGTGCACGAGGGGTTAAAGACGTGGATAAGCGACGCAAGTCCCGTCTCCATCTCGTCTAACCAATCTTCAAGAACTCTGCGGACGAATTCATCTCCCGCGTTAACGGCGGACATCAATTTTCTTCCGTCTGATAGTTCGGAGTTTACAGTCGTGGCGTTCTGTATAAGCGCGGTTACCGAGGCATACCGCTCGTAACAGCCGTAATTGCCGCAGGCGCAGCGCAGTCCGTCTTTATGAGTTATAATATGCCCCAGTTCGCCGGCAATACCGCTTTTGCCGGCATATATTTTACCGTTAATCACTATTGCGCCGCCGACACCCGTGCCGTAAGTCAGCATTATGAAGTCACCCTTGCCGCGAGCCGCGCCGTATGCCGATTCGCCCAGCGCCGCGCAGAATACGTCATTTTCAACCTTTACGGGAACGCCCGCGGCGTCCCCTAATATATCGGCAAGGCGTGTGCCTGTGTAATACGGAATGTTATCATTGGCATATGTGATAACACCTTGTAAAGGGTTAACCTGTCCGGCGGTGCTGATACCGATGGAGTTATAACCGCTGTATTCGCGGGTGAGTTTCAGCACGCGGTCTACTAAAGCCGCGCCGCCGTCTTTTCCGCATGAGGGCGTCTCCCGAAAGTATTCGGGAGGGTCTTTCTTTGACGGGAACAGCGCGGACTTGATCGCGGTTGCGCCGATGTCGAGGGTTAGGATACTCATAGTTGACCTCATATTAAAATAAAAGTATTGAAAGAATTTCCCTTTTGTGATAGCCTTGTAGGGGTCGCACACCGGGCGACCCGGGCAGGTGCCCTGCCGGACAATGAGGGGGCGCTGCCCCCAAACCCCCGATATGTAGAGATCGCACACTGAGTAACCCGGGCAGGTGCCCTGCCGGGCAATGAGGGGGCGTTACCCCCAAAACCCCCAGTATGTGGGGGTTGCACACTGGGTGACTTTGTAAAAGGAGATTACTGTGAACTTACATGACATCATCGCCGCCATTCGCAACGGTCTGATAGTTAGCTGTCAGGCGTTGGACGATGAGCCGTTATATTCACCAGCCGGAGGCATAATGCCGATGTTGGCAAAAGCGGCGCAAGAGGGCGGCGCCGCGGCAATCCGCGCAAATTCGGTACGGGATATAATAGAGATAAAACAGGCGGTACAGTTATCGGTCATAGGTATCATCAAGAAACAGTATCCGCCGTATGAGCCGTACATAACGGCGACAATGGAGGAAGTGAATCAGCTTGTCGATGCAGGCACGAATATTATCGCGCTGGATTGCACCTCGCGTAAACGCGCAGACGGCAAAACGATCGAAACATTTATCGGCGAGATTTTAGATAAATACCCAAATCAGCTGCTGATGGCGGATATATCGACATTTGATGAGGGGATAGCCGCCGCGAAAGCCGGAGCGCATCTGGTCAGTACCACGCTTAACGGCTACACAGCCTATACACAAGATAGCTCGAGAGACCCAAATTACGAGCTGGTAGAACAGCTGGCAAAAGAGTGTGAAGTTCCTGTGATTGCCGAGGGGCGGCTATTATATCCGTGGCAGGCGCAGAGGATGCTGGGACTTGGTGCGTGGAGCGTTGTGGTTGGCGGTGCTATCACGCGACCGAAAGAGATAACTGCGCGCTTTGCAGAGGTATTGTCAAGCAGGTGTCCTGCCGTACAATGCGGGGGTACCGCCTTCGAACCCCCAGTCTGTTGATAAATATATAGTATCATAAAAATAGCAATATGAAAAGTTTAACATTGTGTTAATACTCTGTCTGCATTTATCTGATATGATAAGCTATCGCAAAATACGAGAGGGGAACCTTAGAATGCTTAAATTAAAGAATATCGTAAAGAATTACGCGGTCGGTGATATGACTGTAGAAGCCCTAAAGGGTGTGGATATAGATTTTCGTGAGAATGAGTTCGTAGCCGTCCTTGGTCCCTCCGGCTGCGGCAAGACGACGCTGTTAAACGTCATCGGCGGACTTGACCGTTATACAAGCGGCGACTTGGTCATCAACGGCATATCTACAAAGAAATATAAAGATGTCGACTGGGATATATATCGCAACAATTCCATCGGATTCGTATTTCAAAGTTATAATCTGATACCGCATCAGACTGCGCTTGCCAATGTCGAGCTTGCCTTGACGCTGGCGGGCATATCGAAGACCGAACGGCGCAGACGCGCGGCAGAGACGCTTGAAAGCGTCGGACTCAGCGACCAGCTCAGTAAAAAACCGAACCAGATGTCGGGCGGACAGATGCAGCGTGTGGCCATCGCCCGCGCGCTTGTCAACAACCCTGATATTTTGCTTGCCGACGAGCCGACAGGCGCCTTGGACTCCGAGACCAGCACGCAGATAATGGAAATACTTAAAGAGATAGCGAAAGACCGTCTGGTCATTATGGTCACGCACAACCCCGATATTGCCGATAAGTATTCCAACAGGATAATCAGGCTTTTGGACGGCAAAGTTACAGCCGATACGAACCCGTACTCGTCAGAGGAAGAGCAGGGTAACAGGCAAAAGAAGAAAAAGAAGAAAATCTCCATGTCCTTCCCTACCGCCTTGGCGCTGAGCCTTAATAACCTGATGACCAAAAAAACCCGCACGGTTTTGACAGCGTTTGCCGGAAGTATAGGCATTATCGGTATCGCGCTGATAATGTCGCTCTCAAGCGGTATGCAAAGTTATATCAACAACTTTGAACAAGACACACTCTCAACTTATCCGATCCAGCTTTACAGTCAGACTATGGACATGAGTTCTATGATGGGCGCTATGATGAGAGCTCACCGCCACGGTACAGATAACGAGTTAGACAAAATTTACTCTAACAATATAATGACCGACATGATAGAGGCCATGTCGGAGCAGATACAGAGCAATGACTTGCAACGGTTCAAGCAATATATTGAGCATGGGGACGGTCAAAGGATGGCCGACTTTACAAACTCCATCCAGTACGGTTATGATATTGATTTGCATATTTTCAAGTCGGACACCTCAGACAGCATCTTCCAGGTTAGTCCCGGCAGTATTTTAGATAAGTACGGCATGGGAAACCAAGGCGAGATGGGCGCAATGGGTAACAACGCTTTCGTTATGGGCGGCAATACCTGGACAGAGCTCATCGACAATGACATGCTGCTGCAATCACAATATGATGTGATTGCCGGTGTATGGCCATCCGCTTTTAATGAGATCGTTTTTATCGTTAACGAGTACAACGAACTTATAGATATAAATCTGTACTCGCTGGGAATGCTTGACGAGGACGCGCTTGACGATTTAATAAGGCAATTGATAAGAGGCGAGGAAGTAAGCCGCATGGAAGTCACGACCTTTACTTATGACGAGATTCTCTCGCTCACGTTCAAACTTGTTATAAACACAGACTATTATGTAAAGCAAACAGAAGACGGGATAAGCCGTTGGGTCGATATGAGCGATGACGTAACGTTTATGAAAAAACTTATCGATAATGCTCTTGAATTAAAGGTGGTGGGAATCATCAGGCCGTCTGAGGAGGCCTTAGCGGCGGCGATAAGCGGCACGGCGGGATATACGGCGGCTTTGACCGAATATGTGATCAATGCCGTAAATAGAAGTGAGATTGCCGGAGAACAGATGGCAGAGCCGGAGATAAACGTGTTTACAGGCTTGGCGTTCGGCGCCGAGGAGATTGCGGAGTCTCCGGCGTTCGTGGAAGCCGATATAACAATGGACTTCGTGCAAGCTTATGTGAGCGCTTTGCCCGTAGATGAACAGATGCAATTCATGGCGATGGCCGAGAACATGACCGAAGAGGAGATTATCGCGTGGTTCTCGGAGACGGTAGATTTTCGTGAAATGGCAAACAATGAAGCTTCATCTAATGAAAACACAGACACTTTTGAGAGCAACAGTTTCAAACTGGGTATTGTAGACCTCGACGATCCGAGCGTGATAAGCCTTTATCCGAAAGATTTTAACTCAAAAGAAGAAATTATCGATATTATCAGCGAGTATAATCGTATACACGAAGAGGCGGACCGCGACGAGTATGTTATCAACTATACCGATATAGTGGGGATCATGACATCAGGCATGTCCACTATAATCAATGTCGTATCGTGGGTCCTGATCGCGTTTGTGGCTATCTCGCTTATTGTATCATCAATAATGATAGCGATTATTACTTATATATCTGTACTCGAACGCACGAAAGAGATCGGTATTCTGCGTAGTATCGGTGCCTCTAAAAACGATATTTCAAGAGTGTTCAACGCGGAGACGATTATCGAGGGACTTGTGGCGGGCGCACTTGGCATCGGAATCACACTGCTGCTGAATATACCTATAAATATTATAATCAAATCCCTTACGGGCATGTCGGGCATATCTGAGCTGCCGGTTATAGGGGCTTTGGGCTTGATAGTGTTGAGTGTGTTCCTCACGGTCATCGCCGGGTTCATACCGTCGAAGATGGCGGCAAAGAAGGATCCTGTTGTGGCGTTAAGGTCAGAGTAATGGAAGCGATAATATTCATGTTCTGCCTTACACTTCACAATATCGGGGAAGCTCTTTAGCTGAACGACTGGAGAATTAAGAATATACCCAACAGCCGGTCAATACCCAAAAAAAGAACATTTTATCTTTGCAGTTTTTGGTATAACAATTTTAGGATACTTAGCAGCAGGATTCTTTCTCCTTTATCCGAATAACCAAGTCTTTGTTTACGCTTTTAAAGGTTTTGTAGCCGCAATGCTCTTTAATGCAATCATACCGCATCTTTTGTTAACAATCAAATACAAAAAGTATTGTCCGGGCGCTTTTACAGGATGCTTTTTGATAATGCCTTTTCACACGGTAATCATATATAATGCCATCAACACGCATTTGAAGGTCAGCGAAGTTATTATAGCGACACTTGTCGTCGGGTTAATACTTCTCGGGTGTATACAGGTTTTTATGAAATTGGGAAAAGGATTTATGAAATGACCAAATTAAGAAAAAAACTGTCAACAGGGAAAAAGGTATTGCTCGTTTTTGCAGCCTTGGTTTTAGCGTTGACGGCCGCCTGGGCTGTTATTACGGATGTCATTATATTACGCAAAACCGAAGATATGGCCGGGTCGGAGAATGCTATATCCATTTTGTACGTAGGCAGCAGTCAGGTGTTTGTCGGCAATGTTCCAAGACAGTTACAAACGATTGCGAGAATGTATGATGTAGAGATTACATACAAGGATATTTCAAGACATGGAAACCGCGGCGGGACGCTGGGTGAGTTAAAAGAACACGCGATTAGCGAAATACAGAGTGGAAGATTTGATTATGTTATCCTTCAAGATCAAACCAGACGATCACTTAGCAATGTTGAAGGATTGCTTGATGAAATTCGAATCCTTAGCGATGAAGCAAGAAAAAGCGGAGCTAAACCTGTATTGTATAACTCCGCATGGGCAACTGTTGACGGACAGCCCGATGAAGGGCGTCTTAAAAATTCTACCGAAGTGACCAAACGGGCAGCCGATGAAAGCGATGCCATTTTAGTAAACGCAGCCGGCGCTTGGATCTATGCGTATCAAACAATACCGGGGATTTCACTGTACACCAAGTTTGACCTTCGTGGGCCTCACGCAAGTAAAGCAGGGGGATTTCTAACTGCCTGTGTGTTTGCCGCTACACTGTTTGATTTGCATATTGAGGAGATTCCAAAAGATAATCTGTACAGAGGGAGCGATGCTATTGACCTCGCGCAGGCTGCTTGGGATTTTGTTCATCTCCCAACAGAGAAAAAGAGAGGTAGCTAAAATGACAGGAGCAGAACATATACAACCTAAACTAAGAAAAAAGCTATCAATAGGGAAGAAAGTATTGCTCAGTTTTTTAACATTGATTTTAGCGCTAGTAGCTTTAGCCGCTGTTGCATATTCAAGGTATATACATCCAACGGGTAAGATTATGCCCGGTTTATATGCCATCAAGGCTGGTGGGAATGGCAGCCCAATGGTAAACTTCTTTCTTTTAAAAATCGGTGAAGAATACATAGCGATTGATGCCGGGGCGGTTAATGACCAAACTCAAAGAGAATTGCATAAATTAGGTATATCAGCAAGTGATATTGTAGCGGTATTTATTACACACTCTGACCAAGACCATATCGGTTCGATCGATCTGTTTAACAGTGCAACTATTTATACAGGAAATACAGAAAACAGCCAATTTCCGGATATACCCCATCAAATAATGTCGGATGGCGAAATTATTGAGTTATCCGGCATGTCCATTCTGTGCATCTATACTCCGGGTCATACAGTCGATTCGGTCTGTTATCTGATTAATGGCAAATACCTGTTTGTTGGTGATCTGCTTTTTAATCCGAATTTCGCGCGTCATGATAGAGAATTGCAGATATTGCATAGAGAAAAGATGATGGGAATAGAAAGCGTGGAATATGTTTTTACTGGGCATTTTGGGCTTTTTAAGGATGCCAGGTTCTTCCGATGGTGGTGGCGTTGATGAAAAAGTATCAATCAGAGTTTTGCGATGTGGCTTATCTTGAAGATATAAATATAGTTTTAGTTAAATGGAAGAAATTTTGCCGCCAAGACGATTATAGAAATCCGCTTCTATATGCTTTGGAAGTTATGAAAAAACATAATGGCTGTCAGTATGCGGCGGATACGAGGGATGGCTTTGAAAGCGAACAAGCTGATATACAGTGGTTAGTTGATGTTTTTCTCCCGCAAACCGAATTAACAACATGCAAGGCGATCTTCTTCATAATTGATAGCGATAACAAGTTAAAAGAAGAGCTGGAAGGACAGTCGGCTGAATTACGAAAGAAATTTGACGTTCATTATTGTTTCGGGATTGATGAAGTAAAAATCATACTGGACCAGTATCGCTCTTAATAAGCATTTTCGAACCGTATATCAACGGAATCTGGGGGTTGACAAAGCAAGCCCTCTGTGCTACAATAACTCACGGTAAGAAAACATAGATCCAGCCAATATCCGGGTGTGGCGCAGCTTGGTAGCGCGCTTGAATGGGGTTCAAGAGGCCGCAGGTTCAACTCCTGTCACTCGGACCAAG
>Ga0123353_10011131_pt1 | contig 12647 bp, 13 predicted proteins | sample TergutLab28metaG_3_FD_92763 | JGI IMG/M metagenome (GOLD analysis project Ga0123353, IMG submission 92763) | Labiotermes labralis P3 segment gut microbial communities from Petit-Saut dam, French Guiana - Lab288 P3 | ecosystem: Host-associated > Arthropoda: Insects > Digestive system > Gut ... | reverse complement strand
GGAAAAGAGGGTGGGTCTTTCCGTTCGGAAAGACTAACTGCATCTTCTCAATACTCTTCAGTTTGCACGACTTAATGCATCCCCACGCCCCCGCCCCGGTTGCGCTTAACTTGTCAACTTACCTTCTCAGGCCCCTTAGGACGGGCCCCTTAGGATGGGGTTGCAGGTTTTGCAAATGAGTGGTATACTGTTATCAAATCTTATAGAAACAGAGGATGTCCAACGTGAATATTATCCGTACAACTGTGGTCGAGCTGACAAAGATTCCCGCCCTCGCGTATAAATTCAAGATGTCGTCGGGGGGCGCGGGGATCAAGATCATCCATGAGGGATCAGACAATATCGAGACCTTTGCCATTACCCGTCGCGGCGAGCTTGTCGCCACTACGCCGCAGAGCATTGTCAGTGACGCGGCGCGGGAGGCGTTCGAGCTGACGCAGGGGTTGCCTTATTCCGCGCGTGGCAAGGTCAAGGCGATCTTTGTCGCGGATGTCGTCGAGGATGAACTTGCCCCTGATACCCCGGAATACAACATGGTTGAGTCCGACGAGTACGAAGCGTGGGTTGCGGCCTATACCGGCGACAACTTCAAGATGAACTACGCCAAGATGAATAAAGACATGATTCAATTCGCCGTCAAGAACAAGACGGTCGCGCAGATGGTTTCGGAAAAAGAGCCTGTCGAAGCCATCCTGCGGCGTATCGTACAGATACAGACCTCCAACCTCACAAAGAAAAAGGAATATTTGGCGCCAGAGATGACCGACGCTTTGATTGCCACGCTTGAAGAACTCGATGTCCGCTCGGCGTTCAAAGAGTTGAAGTTGCATATCCAGAAGATGTACAAGAAGTGATTCCGTGCCGTCAACGCTCCCGGCGACTTGGTGCGTACGCCGCGCGGTGACTGGCCGTGACTGCGCGGTGCCTGGCCGTGGCTGGCCGTGACTGCCCGTGACTGCCCGTGACTGCCCGTGACCGTACGCAATTGTTGCCCAAAACCCTCAGTCCGCCGAGCAATACCGTCATTTCCGGCGCGGCAAGGGTCAAAAGCCATGCCTTGTCAAAATATTATTATCTTGCAATTGATATAGGGGGGAAACCATGATTCAGCTTGATACACCGTATGTTCCCGAATCGCTGGGGTACGATTCATCGCGATTAGATGTGTTGCATCATTTCTTCCAGGGGCAGATCGACAAAAAAGTCCTCATCGGCGCGAGTTACGCCATAACGCGGGAGGGAAAGTTGTTCGCCGCCGGCGCGATAGGGAAACAATCCTTCCGCGAAGAAGACAAGCGGCCGCTGAAACCCGATACGATTTTCCGGATATACTCGATTACCAAACTGTTCACTGCGGTTGCCGTATTCAAGCTGGTGGAGGATGGCCTTTGCCGGCTGGACGAAACGATGAAAACCTGGCTTCCCGAGATGGATACCGAAGACTTTTCCAAAGTCACCATAGCGCACGCGCTTTCCCATACGGGCGGCCTGCCGGTCGCCGCCGGCGTATATCCGCTCAAAGAGGGGGAACTCGACTGCCGGCAGCTTATCGAGCAGGAATTTCAGCGTGGCGGACGCGATTGGATCACAGCCGCGCTAAAGAAAGGGCGAGAGTCCGAACCGGGAACCCGTTGGGAATACTCAAGCCTTGGGATGATATTGCTGGGCGTTTTGATCGAGCGCATCACCGGCGTTAGGGCCGAACGCTATATCGAGGAAAACATCCTGAGGTTCTGCGGCATGCCCGACTCCGGTTTTTGGGACACAATGAAAAACCGATCCGATATCGCTGACCGACTGTTTATTCAATTTGAAGACACCGAAAAGGAACTCAACAACCCTGATCAACATAGCCCATGGGAGGCAGTTCCGGGAACTGCGGGCCATATGTTCTCTACCGTGGCTGACTTGGCAAATTTTGGGAACATGCTGTTGAACGGCGGTCGCCTGGACGGGCGGCGGGTATTGGGTCGCATTGCAGTCGAGAAGATGACAAGCGTGTATACAAAACCGCATATCAAGAGTTTCTGCTGGCAAGATGGCGGCAGATACAAGCCTTATGGCCTTGGATCGGATCTGGGCCTGGAGGACTTTTATCTTATTACACCGGGCACGTATCATCATGAGGGCTGGGGACGCAGCCGTCTTTCCGTGGATCCGGAGAAGAGGTTTGTTTCGGCGTATTTTGTGCCGTTTGTAGAACCCGATGTCTGGGATCCCATTCCTAGCTACAACACGCAGGCCATAATAAGCTCTGGGCTGATATAATTGTCACTACATCAAGGAACATTAAAGGAGCATCAAGGAGGGTTTATCCATGCCCGCTACAGAATTCGCAATCCAAAACGCATCCACTTTAGGGATACGGACACAGAGGCTATCCATATTGGAGGATCTGATCCAAAATTATATGGCGAAGGATTACAGGCAGGCCATCGTCATAAAAATCACCAAAGGCGGCGACGCGATCTTCGAGGGCTGTTACGGTACGAACACAAAGGCTTACGGCGTCAAGCCCGATACGATTTTCCAGGTGGCGTCCGTCACCAAGCCGGTCGTCGCCACCCTGCTTATGATGTTGCAGGAGGACGGGCTGGTTGACCTATATGAACCGGTATCGACCTATCTGCCTGAGTTCACGGGCGGAGGCAGGGAAAACATCCAACTATGGCATTTCCTGACCCACACGAGTAGCTTGCGATATGAGGATATGCAGCCCTATATCGACGAAATCTGCGTGAAGGAGTACAGATTGTTGCCCCCGAAGGAGGGTTCCCCGCCGGAAGAATGGCAGGCTTTTCGAAGGCTGGCTTGCGAAAAAATGGGGCTCGACCCCGATGCCATAAACGACCGCCTCAACGACCCTGAGTATTTGGTTTCGCTCAAGATACCGATCAAGCACGCCCCCAGGAGCAATATGGCATACTGCAACTACGGCTACCAAAGGCTCAAGGAAATCATAGACGTCGTTACGGGCGAACCCATCGATACTACCGCGCAAAAGCGGCTGTTTGATCCGCTCGGCATGAAGGATACTTACTGGAGTGTCCCGGAGGAAAAATGGGGCAGAATACTCGGGCGCAAGGAGGTCTGCGAGGGCGCGGCGTGGCTCAATTCGACGGGGAGCTATCAGGACGAAAGCGGCGCGGGCGGCTTGAAAACCACTGTCGATGATATTACCAATTTTTGCCGTATGATACTAGGCGGCGGCGTGTTCCATGGCGAACGCCTCCTGTCAAGGCGCAGCGTCGCCGAAATGGCACGGAACCATAACGCAGGCGTTGCATCGGACGGTAACCTCGCCTTTGGCGCGTGGGGTTTGGGTTGGAACATTAAGATGGACAAGCAAGACGACACGGGGATCCTGCGCTCAAGCAGGTGTCTGGACCATGGCGGATGGGCAGGGACAAAAATCCTCATCGACCCCGAAGAGGGTATCACGGCCGCGATCTTCACGGCCGAATACAAGCCTGGTATCAATAAAAACATCTACGCGCCCGTGATGAATGTTTTGTATTCCGCGTTGGAATAGCTGACAACTGACAACTGACAACTGACAACTGACAACTGATAACTGGATAACGAAACGCGAATGATAAGTGTAATACGAAGGAATCTTGAAGTGATATACGCGGTAGCCGTCGCCACGTTCAAAGAGTGGAGCGTCTATCGCACGCATACGTTTGTATCCGTTTTTGTGGGGCCGGTTTATTTTGCCGTGCAGTATTTCATCTGGACCGCGGTTTATGGCAGCCGCCCGGAGCTTGCCGGCATGGCGCTCGACCAGCTCATACGTTATTTCGCGGCGACGGCGCTGATCGGCTACCTGACCATGGATTTTGCCGATTGGAATCTCTCCATGCTGATACGAACGGGGAAATTCCTGACCTTCGCGCTCAGGCCCATTCATCACCGGTTCTTCGCGCTTTCCCAGAAGCTGGGCCACCGCGTTTTGGGGTTCGCGCTGGAGTTTATTCCCTGCCTGCTGATTTTTCACTTTTTGTTCGGCGTGGATATGCGCCCGGCCAATCTGCCTTGGACATTCCTATCGGTCGCGCTGGCCTTTTCGATAAACTTCCACTTCAATTATATCATTGGCATGGCCTCTTTCTGGGTCGTGCGCACGGAAGGTATCAGGAATGTGGTGAGCCTCATAGCCAAAGTGTTTTCGGGTGCGCTCATCCCGTTGGCGTTTTTCCCGGAATGGCTGAGGATGGTGCAGTTTTTCCTGCCGTTTCAATACACCGTCTATGTGCCGGCCATGGTATTCACCGGGAGCTTCACGCCTTGGCTTGTCGGGTATCAGGCGGTCGCCGCGCTGGTGATGTATTTAGTCAGCGAGCTGGTGTACCGCCGGGCAATGCGGAGGTTTTGCGACGTTGGCATGTAGCCACGTAGCCATGTAGCCATGACAAGAGGCTAAGCGGCTAGCCGCTAGCCGCAAAGAGGCAAAGAGGCAAAGAGGCAAAGAGGCTGAGAGGCAAGGGGTTTTCTATGAAGAGCTTGTCTATCTATAAAATCTGTATCAAGACGGCAGTGTCGCAAGCTGTGGCATACCGGTTCAATTTTTTTCTATCGTTGCTTATCACTTTCCTGGGCAGTCTGCTGTTGCCGTTGGTCGCTGTGCTGATATACGGCGCGGGCGCCTCGTTTCCCGGCTGGAGTTTTCACGAAGTGCTTCTCATCCAATCGCTGTTCACCGTATCGCAGGCCATGGCAAAGGTCTGTCTCGGGAACGTGCTGTGGGATACCATGATCCATGTGCGCGAGGGTAGCTTCGAGGTAGTCCTGTTAAAGCCCATGGAACCGCTGGCCTACATGATCGCCACGACCTTTTCCCCCGATAGCTTCGGCAACCTTTTGTGCGGGCTCGCGCTGTTCGGTTACGCGGCGGCGCACGCGCAGATTGTGTCGGCGGCGGCGGCGATCGGCGCGGGCCTGCTACTGTTCATCGCGGGCGTCGCGGTTATGGCAGGGATACAGATTATTATGGCGGCGACTTCTTTTAAATGGGTGGGGAATTCCCGCCTGCCCGAAATATTCGGAAGCGTGGAGGCTTTCGGGCAGTACCCCATCGCCATTTTCCCGTCGGCGATACGGGCGGTGGCGACATTTATCGTCCCGGTGAGCTTGGTCGGGTTTTTCCCCGCTGCCGCGCTCCTGGGCCGGGCGGAACCGGAAGCGTTCTGGGGCGCGGGGCTCAGCCTGCTGTTTTTGGGGTTTGGCGTGTGGCTGTATCAGCACATGATTCGACGATACAAGGGGGCCGGGGGTTAAGTGCGCATTATCGTTGCGGAGAATTTGCGAAAGACATATAAAACATACAAAAAGGCCGCCGGTTTCTTCAAGCGGGAGACCACATATGTCCATGCGGTGGATGGCGTTTCTTTTGCCATAGAGGAAGGCGTCGTCTGCGGCTTGCTGGGGCCGAATGGAGCGGGCAAATCCACCACCGTGAAAATGCTGTGCGGCGCGCTGTACCCCAGCGACGGGAGGCTGGAGGTGATGGGGTTCTCGCCCGCTTCAGACCGCAAAAAATATGTGGGGCACATCGGGGCGGTGTTCGGGCAAAAATCGCAGCTGATTTGGGATATCCCACCGATAGAGAGCTACAAGATGAACCGCGCAATCTATGGTATCGCGCGGGCGGATTACAAAAGCATACTGGATGAGTTGGTTGCGCTGCTGGATGTCGCCGATGTCCTTGAAAAACCCACGCGTGCGCTGTCTTTGGGGGAGCGGATGAAGTGCGAGTTTATCATGGCTATGCTCCATAGGCCGCGGGTCGTCTTTTTGGATGAGCCTACCATCGGCCTGGACGTGATCGCCAAGGCGGGCGTGCGGGAGTTTATCAAAAAAATGAACGGGCGTGGCACGACCTTTATCCTGACCACGCATGACCTGGCGGATGTAGAGCAACTGGCCGAGCATATTATCATCATAAACCACGGGAAAAAGGTATTCGACGACAGCCTCACCCATCTGCGGCGGCGGTTGGGCGATAAAAAGCTTATCGAGCTGACGCTGAACGAGCCGCCCCCGCCAGGGGCGTTGGAAGGCATGGTTGTTACCGTGACAGGGCAATCCTCTGCATTCAAGATGACACTGGAAGCGGATACCCGGGACATCAGCGGGTGTATAGAATCCTTGTTTTCGCGGATGAGCGTACGCGACATCTCTGTGAAGGAACCCCCCATGGAGGATATCATCACAGCCCTGTACCAATAGGGACGGCCAACAACAAGCGGAAAACAAGCGAATGATCAAATGAACGGAGGAAAGGAAATGATGACGATGAACAATAGGGAACTGGTGGTCAAGGGCATCGGGAAAGCCGTTGTCGCGCCCGATCTCATCGTACTCGGCATGGATCTCGAGGTCATCGGGCGCGATTACGAAAAAACCATGCGCCGCAGTGCGGAAATGCTCGACGCGCTCAGGGCGGCCATCGTATCGGCAGGGCATGATGGCGCGAAACTGAAAACGACCAACTTCAATATCAACACAAAGTATGAAAGTTATCGGGAAAATGGTAGCCACAAACAGCGTTTTGTCGGGTATGCATGCAGTCATAATTTGAAACTGGAGTTTGACCTTGATATGCCGGCACTCGGCGCAACGCTCGGCGCCATCGCCGGCTGCGAAGCCAATCCGAGCTTCAATATCCGTTTTTCGATTAAAGATCCAGCCGCGGTGTCGGAGGCGCTTCTGGCAAGCGCTGTTGAAAACGCGAAATGGAAAGCGATGGTGTTGGCGAGGGCCGCGGGCGTGACGCTCGGGGCAATCCAGCGTATCGAATACAACTGGAGCGATCTCCACCCGTTTTCCCAAACGAATTATCAAGTCCGTGACACGGTTGTACGCGAAGCGGCCGCGCCGATGGCCATGAACATTGAGCCGAAAGACATCGACATGCGTGACACCGCTACCGTCATATGGATGATTGCGTGAGGCGTCAAATACGCACGGATGCCTTGGGCGGGAAATATTTCGTCGTAAAAATATAAGGAGGGACTGAAAATGAAAAGGACCTTTGCCATCGCGCTGGTCATGGTACTCGCAATCTCCCTGCTGGCCGCTTGCAGTGTCATCGGCGGATCGACAAACGGCGGCGGCGGCGGTGGTGGCGGCGGCGGCCAAGACATTGGCCCCGGCGGCGTCAACAACAGTGGCTACGACGAAGACGGCAACCCCATGGTATACATCGTCAGATACGACCCCGGCGCTTACGGTTGGGAAGAAGCCTACGAGAGCGAGAAATACTTCGACGAGCCGTATATGATTTCCTACTATGCCCTATTCTATCGCCCGGGGTACAGGCAGACGGGCTGGGCACTGACCGACGGCGGCGCCAAGGATTTCGATCTGGAGGGCATGGTCAGCATCAACCACGACTTCACGCTGTACCCATATTGGGAACTGGGCGTGGGTACAAAGGATACCCCATTCGACGACTGCTTTTTTAGCATATACGAGCCGCATTATGAAGGCTCGCTTGCGCTCTATTTTGAAAAATTCCCCGACGACAATCCCCACGTAAACTTCGCTGAAAACCCCACCTCGAAATTCTCTACTTCGGCCTGGGCCATATACAAGCCCGGTTATTATTATACGCAGAATGATCGCAGTGGGGAGAGATTGGAAAACATGATCGATGGTTGGATCCACTGGGACATTGGGGGCGCAAAATGGTTTTTCCTGCCGAATGACGAGTTTCCGGATGGCGTGTGCAAGGAGTACGGGTATATGAACGGCGGGGCCTGGCTGGAAACCAAAGACTTTGAACCCGGTGAAATGGAAAGCGAGTTCGACCAATTGCGCAATGGATTCCATATCGCGTTAAATACAATCATCCACAGCGGCACGCATCTGGATGGCAGTGGAACATTCGAGAGGACGGGCAGTGGCGAGCATCTCGGACGCGACTGCGCCATATTCAGGAAAGATATGGCGTTTAACGACGGTTATGATGAGTATTGGTTAGACAAGGAATCGGGATTTTGTATGAAACAAATCACCGAATTGACGGCTGAGGATGATTATATCCACAATAACGTGACTTGCACCAGGATAGTCCTCGGTGACGCAGTGGACAGCCTGCCCATTCCGCCCGTTCCGACACAACCCGACTATTTTGACATGGAGGACGAATAAAAAAATATTGAAAACTTTGGTTGCGGGGAGGTCGGGGCCAACTGTATGAACACTTGGGGGAATAAGCTCAAACTGTCGATTTTCGGCGAGTCCCACGGGCCGGCTGTGGGCATTGTGATCGACGGCCTGCCGCCCGGCGGGCCGCTGGACATGGACGCCGTGCAGGCGGAGATGCGCCGCCGCGCGCCTGGGCGGGATGACACGGCCACCGCCCGGCGCGAGGGGGACATGGTTGAAATCCTCAGCGGCCTGCATGACGGGCGGACAACCGGGGCGCCGCTGTGCGCCATCGTCCGCAACCATGACGTCCGATCCGGCGACTATGACGCGAAACTGCGGCCCGGCCATGCCGACTGGACCGCGTTGCTCAAATACAAGGGGTTTGCCGATAGGCGCGGCGGCGGGCATTTCTCCGGCCGGCTGACCGCCCCGTTGGTTTTCGCGGGCGCCCTCGCTGGGCAGTTCCTCTCGCGGCAGGGGGTGCGGATCAAAGCGCGGATGGTGCGCGTGGGGCAAACCGAGGATCCGGATCTGATGCGCGGCGAGATCCTGGCCGCCAAAGCCGACGGCGACTCCGTGGGCGGTATCGTGGAAGCGGTGGCGACAGGCGTGCCGGGCGGCCTGGGCGATCCGTTTTTCGCCTCGCTGGAGAGCGTGGCCGCTTCCCTGCTCTTCTCGATACCGGCGGTCAAAGGCGTGGAGTTCGGCGATGGCTTTGCTTTGGCCGCCATGCGCGGCAGCCAGGCAAACGACGAGCTGTGCGTGGAGGACGTGGTGGACGTGGAGGGCGAGCCGCACGTGGAGGGTAGCGTGGAGGGCGGCCGCATCCGCGCCCGCACCAACCACAACGGCGGCATCCTGGGCGGCATCACGAACGGGGAACCGGTCGTCGTGCGGGTGGCCATCAAGCCCACCCCGTCCATCGCCCGCCCCCAGCGGTCGGTGGATGCGTCGACCATGGGGGAAGTTGAAATCACCATCAAGGGGCGGCATGATCCTTGCATTGTCCCCCGCGCCGTACCGGTGGTCGAAGCGGCGTTGGCGTTGAGCCTGCTGGATTGTTGCCTGATGGCCGGGGTCGGGGCCGGACCCGAGGCCGGACCCGAGGCCGGGGCATGCCTCTGATGGGGAGGGACGCCAGAAACATCATACTCATCGGGCTACCGGGCTGTGGCAAGTCCACGTTGGGCCGGTGGGCCGCCGGGCAGTTTGGCTTGGACTTCATGGATATGGATCGGGAAATCGAGCGACGCGCCGGTTTGACCATCCCGGAAATCTTTGCGCGGGAGGGAGAAGAGGGGTTCCGGGAGCGGGAGGTTGCCGTCGCGCGGGATGTCGCCCGGCAGACCCGCACGGTCATCGCCGCCGGGGGCGGCGTCGTCTTGCGCGAACAAAACATGCGCCGGCTGGGGGAAAACGGGCTGATTGTCTTCATCGACCGCGCGCCCGAACGAATTGTCAAAGAGGTAACGACCGACGACCGCCCGTTGCTGGCCGGCGGCGCCGATCGTGTCTTTGCTTTGTCCGCGCAGAGGAGGCCGCTGTATCTGGCAAGCGCCCACGTAACGTTGCCCAACGACGGGGATTGGGATCAAGCGACCACGCGCCTGCGCGCGCTGATGTATTCCGAGTATCCGCCGGCGGGTGGCTTGGCGGTCATCGGCGACCCCATCGGACACACCCTGTCCCCCTACATCCACAAAACCGCCTTGGGGCGCCTTGGCCTCGACATCCCCTACGAAGCCATCCAAGTCCCCCCAGGGAGCTTGGGCGCCTTTACTTCGCGCGCCCGCACGTGCGGCTTGCGGGGGTTTAATGTTACCATCCCGCATAAACAGGATATCATGCCGTTCCTGGACGACATCGATCCGCCGGCGGCGTTGTGCGGGGCGGTCAACACGGTGGTCGTCCGGGGCGGTAAGCTGTTTGGCTACAACACCGACATGGAGGGCTTGTGGCGGGCGTTGCGCGGCGCCGGCCATGATTACCGGAACCGGCGCCTGCTCATCCTGGGCGCCGGCGGCGCGGCCAGGGGCGTTGCGGTTAAAGCGGCCTTGGAAGGCGCCGCCAAGATAGCGATCCTGAGCCGTCGCCCGCGGCAAGCCCAGGCGTTATGCATGCACCTCGCCTCGATCGCGCCCGAAATAGACTGCGCGGCCGATGATATGGCGCCCGATGCCTTGACCCGCGCCTGCCGGGGGGCCGATCTCCTCATCAACGCCACGCCGCTGGGCATGGCGGGCATGACAGGCGCGGCGGGTACGGGGGCGGAGTTCCCTTCCTTTGCCTTCCTGACATGCCTGCCGCCCCTTGCGCTGGTCTGCGATTTGGTGTATAATCCCCACGAGACCGCATTGTTGCGGGAAGCCGGGCGGCTTGGATTGGAAACGATGAACGGGCTTGGTATGCTCATCAGGCAAGCGTTGCTGTCCGACAAGCTGTTTTTAAGATGGGAGGAACCAACAACATGATACTCATCATGAAACCTCGCGTCACATTGGATCAAATCGACGCCTTAAAATCCGATATGACCGCCCGCGGGCTCATTGTACAGGAGATCCAGGGCGAGACCACGTTTATGCTGGGCTTGGCGGGGGATACCTCCGCGCTATCCGTGGACATGTTCGTCGGCCTGCCCTTTGTCGAGCGCGTGGTGAAAGTATCCGAACCTTACAAACTGGCGGGGCGGCGGTTCCACCCCCAGGATTCGGTCTATGAAATCTGCGGCAGGGTTGTCGGCGGCGGGAAGCTCACGGTCATGGCGGGGCCATGCTCCGTAGAGAGCGAGGATCAGGTGGTATCCATTGCCCGCGAAGTGGGACGCGCTGGCGCCGGATTCCTGCGGGGCGGCGCCTTTAAACCGCGCACCTCGCCCTATTCCTTCCAGGGCTTGGGCCTGGGCGGCTTGGAACTCCTGAAGCGGGCGCGGGAAAAGACGGGCCTGCCCATCGTCACCGAGATCATGTCCCAGGAACACGCCGAAGTTTTCGGCAAAGAGGTGGACATCATCCAAGTAGGCGCGCGCAACATGCAAAACTTCCCGCTCTTGCGGGAGGTCGGCCGGTTGGGCCGCCCGGTACTGCTCAAGCGCGGCCCCTCCTGCACGATCGACGAAATGCTGATGGCCGCCGACTATATCCTGGTGGAGGGCAACAGCCCGGTTATCCTGTGCGAGCGGGGTATTAGGACCTTCGAGACCGCGACGCGCAACACGCTGGATTTGTCGGCCGTACCGGTCATCAAGAAGCGTTCCCACCTGCCCGTGGTGGTCGACCCCTCCCACGGGACGGGGTATCGGCATCTGGTGGAACCCATGGCACTGGCCGCCATCGCCGCCGGCGCCGACGGCCTGATGGTCGAAGTACACAACAGGCCGGACAAGGCTTTGTGCGACGGCCCCCAGTCCATCACGCCCGAAGCGTTCGACTGCCTGATGTACAAAGCCTCCGCACTACATAAACTTCTCAGGGAGGTGGCGGGCAATCATGGCAATCATGGATCCGCGTGATGAACTGTACACATTGCGGGCGCGCATCGACCAGATCGACGACGCGCTGGTTTCGCTGTTCGCCCAGCGCATGGGATTGTCTGAACAAATAGGCATCATCAAGCGGGAGGCCGGCATGCCCGTCTTGGACGCGGCCCGCGAGCGACGTGTGATCGAACGGGCAGCAAGCCAAGCGCCGCCATCCCTGCGTGGGGGGGTGGCGTCGTTGATGCGCACGATCATGGCGCTCTCCCGGGAAAGGCAGGAAGTCTGATGAAACACATCGCTGTGATCAACGGCCCCAACCTGAACCTATTGGGTGCGCGCGAGCCGGATACCTATGGGCGCGATACGCTGGACGGGATCAATGCGATGCTGGCGGAACGCGCCGCCGCGTGGGGCGCCGCTTGCGATTTTTTCCAGAGCAACAGCGAGGGGGGCTTGGTGTCCGCCATCCAACGCGCGGCCTCCTGCGACGGCATCATCCTCAACGCGGCGGCCTACACCCACTACAGCATTGCCCTGCGCGACGCCATCGCGGCCATCGGCGCGCCGGTCGTGGAGGTGCATCTGTCCAATACCTCCGCCCGGGAGGCATTCCGGCACACATCGGTCATCGCGCCGGTTTGCCGGGGAAGCATCGCCGGGTTCGGACCCACCAGCTATGTCTTGGCGTTGTATGCGCTGACACATCCCTAACGGCTCATGCGTTGTTGTACGGGCGGCATCCAGGCCGCGCAAAAACGCTTTCGCGTCGCCCACCAAATATACTAACCTAAACGATATTTAGAAAATAATTGCCACTTTGAGCCAAGCGAGCTTCGCGACGCTGAAAAACGACTCAAACAGGGAGATAATCGAGCATTTAGAAGACGCAAACGAGTTTTCAGAGGAAAGTGAAGCGTTTTTTATCGCATCTACCAGCTTTTTTACGCCAAGGATATTCACAACCCGCCGTAGATTAAAGGCTAGGAACGCCAATTCGATCTCACCTGTACCCATCTCG
>Ga0123353_10011130_pt1 | contig 12648 bp, 13 predicted proteins | sample TergutLab28metaG_3_FD_92763 | JGI IMG/M metagenome (GOLD analysis project Ga0123353, IMG submission 92763) | Labiotermes labralis P3 segment gut microbial communities from Petit-Saut dam, French Guiana - Lab288 P3 | ecosystem: Host-associated > Arthropoda: Insects > Digestive system > Gut ... | reverse complement strand
ATTTCCAATTTTCATTGGAAACATTGGAGTGCAGTATGGGTACTAACATACCTGTAGAAATACAAAGCTATATCGATATCGTTGAACAGGAGCGTCACCCTATATGCAAGGAACAAAAGCTTTTAATGAAAATGGTTCGCAGGGTGTTCAAGAATGACGATATTTACATTGATATCAACCAACTTGTTAAGTATCTGGAATTTCAGAGATTCTTTCCGTTTGACTTGTTCGCATGGGAAAAGTTTTGTTTCACGCTGCATTGCTGTACATACTGGTCAGAGTCCGGTGAGCCAAGGTTCCCGGACTTGTTACTTTTGATAGGCAGGGGCGCCGGAAAAAACGGATATCTGTCATTTGAAAACTTCTGCCTGCTGACAGCGGTCAACGGTATAAAAGGCTATAACATTGATATCTGCGCCACTAGCGAGGACCAGGCGAGGATAACGCCGAATGAGATACGTAATGATGTTTTAGAGGAAAACGTAAGCGAACTTGTGGACCATTTTAAATGGACAAAGGAAAGTATTGAAAATCTCACAACTAAGTCGTCGCTGCGGTACAGGACAAGCCGCGCCCAGTCTAAGGACGGGTTACGAACTGGAAAAGTAGACTTTGACGAATACCATCAGTACGAGGATTATGAGAATATCAATGTGTTTATCGGCGGGCAGGGAAAGCGCCCACACCCGCGCAGCACGGTAGCGACTACCGACGGATATGTACGCGGCGGCCCGCTTGATGACTTAAAAAGCAGGGTGTATGCGATACTGGAAGGCGGGCAGGATGATAACGGGCTATTGCCGTTTGTTTGTAAACTTGACGATGCGAAGGAGATCGAGAACCCGCCGCTTTGGGTAAAAGCAAACCCGTCTTTACCGTACTTGCCGTCGTTAAAAACCCAGATGCTCAAAGAGTGGGCGAACTGTCAGGAAAACCCGCTGTTATTTTCCGCGTTTATTACGAAACGGATGAATATACCGCAGGGTAATAAAGACACAGAAGTGGCGGACTGGGAGTGCATATTAGCGACGAAAAAACCCTTGCCTGACTTGAGGGGATGGGAATGTGTAGCCGGTATAGACTACGCAAGGAGCAATGACTTTGTCGTACCGGGCCTGCTTTTCAAAAAGGGTGACATGCGGTATTGGATGACGCATTCTTTTGTATGCAGGCGGTCTGCGGACCTGTCCCGGATCAAGGCGCCGATAGATGAATGGGAACGCATGGGATTATTGACGTTCATCGACGATGTTGAAATAAACCCGATCGTTATAACATCATGGCTTTCTGAAATGGCTATCGACCATAATATCATAGCAATTGGAATTGACCAGTTCAGGTATTCGCTTTTCAGTTCGGCACTTGAGAAATTAGGGTTTGACGCAAAAGGCGATAAGAAAAACATAAAACTTATAAGGCCGTCAAACCAACAGTACGTCGAGCCGGTCATCAATACGATGTTTCTTAATAACCAGTTAACAATGGGTGATAATCCGCTGATGCGCTGGTATATAAACAACACGAAAAAGGCAATTTCGGCCCATGGGAATTTCAGCTACGAAAAGATAGAGCCGCACGCCCGGAAGAATGACGGCTTTATGGCGTTGGTAAGCGCCATGTGCCTGGAAAGTGAAATCGACAGCAGGCCCGAACCCGCGCCGATGATGGGCGCGTTTGTGTTTTAGGAGTTGACAGCATGAGCGTTATGGATTTTTTTAAAGCGTTGTTCGGAAAGAATAACCGCTTCTTTCTCAACGACGGCGACGCTATCAAGAATTTAATGAGCCGCGCCGTGACAGAAACGGCGGTGCGCGAACTTGCGCTCAATATCGCTATTGGAATGATATCAAAGACAATCGCAAAATGTGAGATAAAAGAATTTTTTTCGGGCAAAGAGGTAAAAAAACAGGAATACTATTTATGGAACGTGAAACCCAACGCAAATGAGAACGCTGTGCAGTTCTTTCATAAACTGATATACAAGTTGTGTTTCGACGGTGAGGCATTAGTCGTTTTCGATAAGGCGTATAACGATAAAACGACACAGGCGCTTGTAGCCGATTCGTTTGAAATCAAATCAAACAGGACGCTATACGCAAAAACCTACACAAGCGTCAGGGTGGAAGAACTTGAATTTGAGACAGTTTTCAGTGCTGACGATGTTTTGTATTTTAAATTAAACAACGAGGATATCCGGCGCTTGATAGATCTGTTTTACAACAGCTATAAAAACCTGATCGATATGTCGCTCAAATCATATAAACGTTCACGCGGTGAGCGCGGCACGTTGAAGATCGGGCGCATACCCGGTGATACCGAGTATGAAGAATATACACAAAAAATCATGTCCCAGTTTATGAAGCCTTACTTTGAGGGTGACAACGCCGTGTTGCCGTTATCTGAGGGCCAGGAATACACAAGGATAAACGGTACCGGGCAGCGCGAACTAACGGAAGCCGACGATGTGCGGAAATTATTAAACGACGTGTTCGACATTACCGCTATGGCGTTTGGTATACCGCCCGCATTGATGCGCGGCGAGATGGCCGACACAAGCCAGTTGATGGTAAACTTTCTGACATTCTGCATCGACCCGATCTGTGACATGATCGCGACTGAGATAAACGCTAAACGATACGGCCGCGATGGTTATCTTAAAGGTAACTTTGTCAAAATAGATACATCGAGCGTTAAGCATGTTGACCTGTTCGACGTTGCGACGGCGGTCGATAAATTGATTTCATCCGGCGCGACAAGCATAAACGAAGTACGCAGGGCGCTTGGACTGCCGCGTATAGATGAAGAATGGGCGGATGAACACTTTATAACAAAGAACTACCAGCAAATAATCGACGCGCTTGATGCGGCGGCGGAAGGAGGTGACAAAGATGCAGAAGAAATACTACAGTCTATTAGTAGATACTTCGGAGAACGAGGCGCACATATACATCTACGGGGACATATACTCTTGGGAATGGTTGGAAAGCGACGTGTCCAGTTACACCCTGGCGAAAGAAATAGCCAGTCTTGATGTAGACCATATCATATGTCATATCAACAGCTATGGCGGTGAGGTCGCCGAGGGGCTTGCGATCTACAATTCTCTTAAAAACCATAAAGCAAAAATCACAACGATCTGCGACGGGTTCGCATGCAGCGCCGCATCAGACGTGTTTATGGCCGGTGAGACTCGCATCATGAACCATGCGTCATTATTGATGATCCACAACGCATGGATATTGGCAATGGGCGACGCCAACGATCTGCGAAAAACCGCGGACGACCTTGAAAAAATATCTAACGTTGCTTCCAACACATACCGCGACGCCGGTGTGACACTATCGGACGATGAGCTTAAAGCAATGCTTGACGCCGAAACATGGATAACACCCGAAGAAGCGTATGAATGGGGTTTTGCGACAGCTATACAAAAACCGCAGACAACAGATAAAGCGGCGGCGTGCGCACGCCAGGCGGCATACAGCCTGATTGTCGCAGGGCGAAAAAAGGAACCGCCGCCACAAGAACCGCAACTTGATAAACAAGCAGTTAATAAAACGGCTGCTTTTTTTAATGCTGCAATAAACTATCTGAAAAATTAGGAGGATTTAATAAGGTGAAAAATTTAACTGAACTCGCGCTTGAAAAACAAGAACTCGCCGCGAAACTCGGCGAGGCAATGAACGGCGACGATGAAAACGCCGTAAATGAAGCCCTGACTGCGTTTGCGGAATACATTCAGGAATCGGTGCTCGCGGAAGCAAAAGGGCTGCAATCCGCGCAAGACACATCTATCCTCGCCGGGCGTGGTGTGAACCAACTCACAAGCGAAGAGACTAAGTTCTATAACAAGGTCATCGACGCGCTGCGCTCTGGCAACCCGAAAATGGAACTGGAAAACATTGACGTTGCGTTCCCGAAAACAACGCTTGAGCGGGTTTTTGAGGACCTGACCGTTGCGCACCCGTTACTCGACGCTATCGAGTTCCGTAACACCACCATCATAACTGAGTGGATATTTAACGCACACGAAACTCAGTTAGCGCAATGGGGTGACCTGACCGACGAGATCATAAAGGAAATCGTGTCCGCTTTCATGAAGATGGATATGACGCTGTTCAAGCTGTCAGCGTTCATTCCGATCGCAAACGCATTGCTTGACCTCGGCCCGGCGTGGCTTGACCGCTATGTAAGGGTAATACTTGCCGAGGCTATCGCCCTGGCGGTAGAGGAAGCTATCATAGCCGGTACGGGCAATAAAATGCCTATCGGCATGAACCGGTCCGTTGCTGATGATGTGACTATTACTGGCGGGGTATATCCCGAGAGGGAGCTTGTTACGCTAGACAGCTTTGACCCGGTCAGTTACGGCGCGTTTGTCGCCGATCATCTGGCGACTACAAGGAACGGGAACCCAAGGGTCATTACTACGTTGCTTTTAGTCTGCAACCCGCAGGACTATTTGAGAAAGATCATGCCCGCGACTACGATCAGGACGCCGCAGGGCGAGTATGTCAACAACGTACTACCTCTGCCGACGCGTATCATCCAGTCAGTAAGGATGCCGGAGGGCAAGGCGATCATAGGTTTTGGCGAAAGATACTTTATGGGTATCGGCGCCGGTACCGACGGCGGGCGTCTTGAATACTCCGATGAGTACCGGTTCCTTGAGGACCAGAGGGTATATCGAATCAAGCTTTATGGCAATGGCCGCCCAATGGATGACTGCTCATTTGCATTTGCGGACATTTCAGGGCTCAAGCCGCTTGTACAGCAAGTACAAATAATTGAAATGCCAGAAGCACCGGAGGTCTAGTTTGGAGGTTGCCGATGAGTGATCTTAAAAATCTGGCAAAAGAGTTATTGTCCGATGTCAGAAATTATCTTGACATAACCTGGACGGACCCGGAGGGCGATAAAAAGCTGATCGGCATAATATCGAGAGGCATGGAGTATTTACAGCGGTTTACGTCAAGGCCGCTTACGTTTTTAGGCGAAACCAGTGAACGCGCCTTGCTTTTCGACTATTGCCGTTATGTCCGCGCCGGTGCGTTGGATGAGTTTGCGAAGAACTATGCAACGGAGCTGCTGACGTTCCGAAACGATGAGGCCGTCAGGGAGATGGTGAGCAATGAAGAACTTTTACACCCAACCGCTTAATGACGGCGTGCTTGAAGTATACGCAAACGACCGTGCTGACGGAGTGGATAACCTGACCATTAAACACGGTTGTTTGCGATACGATGAACGAACGGTTGGTATAAACCGCTACTACAAGGCAAAACAGGAAAATGTTGAGATAACGCGGCTGCTCCGTGTACAGCGCCTGCGGGATATCTCTACGCAGGATATAGCCGTGACGGAGGTTGGGGAGCAGTATCATATACGGCGCATTGTCTATCCGAAAGACGTTGTACCGCCGTGCTGTGATTTGAGCCTTGAAAGGGTGACGCAGAATTATGACATTGGCTGAACTTGAATCGCTGCTCAAAACGGTAACACAGACGTTTCATTACGAAGCGTCAAAAGCGTTCCCGCAGTACATAGTTTACTCAGAGTATCGTAAGAAATATATGCACGCCGACAACAAACCGAAAGAGAGCTGCTGGCGTGTACAGGTCGATTTCTATACAAAACTTCTGGACGACCCGAATCCCGAACGTCTGGAAGAATTACTATCACAAAACGAAGTACCTTACAAATACGCAAGGATATTTGACACTGACTTGAAAATGCACCGGCATATCTTTGACTGTGACGGGGTGCGCGATGGCTAGGTTTGAGTACGATGTGTCGCAGTTGGATGATAATATCGTAACGCGGCTTGGCAAGATATACGATGTAAGCGGCAATTCCGCGTTTGACGAAATTTTAAAAAAAGCCGGTGAGCGCCTTGCCGAATATTTCAGGGGGGCGCTCTTTGGTTTAGGATTAAAGGATTCAGGCCAGTTAATAGACAGTATAAAGCCGACTGAAATAAATATCAGCGGGAACAACGAAAAGTCTATTGACGTATCACCGCAAGGTGCGCGAAAAGAACGCGGGGTCCGTAACGCGATGGTCGGGTTTGTGCATGAATACGGTACAAGCAAATTAACGGCAACACACTGGATGTCAAATACAGTCGATGATGTCGGCGATGAGATCGCCGGTATGATCGCGGATGAAGTATCAAAAATAATAGATAATGAATTAGGAGGATAACAATGTTTAAGAGTAAAACACTTCCCAAAATAGGCGTAGATGAATTTTGGTTCGCGCCGCTCACCAAAGACGAGCAGGATAGCCAGCCGGAATACGCAGAATCGGTCAAGGTACCCGGCCTTGTCAACGTAGGGTTCAATCCAAACGCCCAGACGGGCACATACAACGCCGATAACGTCCCGTACGCGGTAGCGGTGCAGACAGGCAACCTTGAACTCTCTGTCGGGTTGGCTGACATTCCGCCCGAACTGCGTGCGGTATGGTTCGCCCAAGCGTATGAGAACGGCATACTCGAAGAGGGCCAGATCAACCCGATAGATATGGGCGTCGCCTACCGCGTTAAAAAGTCAAGCGGCGCATACCGCTATGTATGGGTATTTAAGGCAAAAGCAGCGCCGCCATCCGAATCAACAGAGACGCAGGGTACAAGTGTCAACTTCCAGTCCGACAGCATAACGATAAACGGCTCAATGCTTGTCTCGACCGGCAAGTCCAGGCGTATCCTTGACGACGACGACCCTAACTTACCAGAGGGCGTAACGCCGAAAGTCATAGAAGAAAACTGGTTTACCGACCCGCTCTGGCAGTCGGAGGCGCTGGTATGAAGATAAGAAACCTGAAAGACTACTGCGACAAGGTAACGAAAGAACCGTGTAAAGCGGGCAAGGAACGTGACGTGGCTGCAAAACGCGGCAGGGAGATAATCGCAAAAGGCTTTGCGGAAGAAATCAAGGAAAGTAAGGAATAATGGAACTAGGAAAGGGCGGCTTAACGGCTGCCCTTTCGGGTTGTCTGTATGAATAGAATCAAACTGACGTACAGCGATAAAGAGATAATATCGGACATTTTCAATTTTAAAGCATACCGCGTTATGACTGCGGCTATATCGGGCGAGATAACGGTTGACAAACTTGACGACGCGGCGACGCAGGGTTTGATCGCTATGTTTGACGGTACTGAACTGACTGAGGATGTTTTTATCAAAGGATGGCGAAAACTTGATGAACAGGAACTGTCGGATGCGTTGAACAAGATCATTAACTGGTATACGTCTGTCAAGCCGCATAAAACTAATGAAACGATAGGCGAGTTACCGGACGACCCAGTTTTAAGTTTATATCACAGTTTATTGTCAAGCCATTTGCCAAGCGAGATAGACAAGCAGGACCCGCAATTATTGCTTGATGTAATGAACGCGGAAAGTTCGTCGGCTGTGTCGGCGGATGATATACCTGATGATCTGAAAGTATATTACGGACTATAAGGTGTTACCATGGCGGACGTAACGAAACTTATAACTACCCGGCTGACACTTGACGGCGAAGCCGAGTATAACAATAAAATTAAACAGATTTCGAGCAGCATGGGTAGTATGAAATCTGAGATGGCAAAACTCTCCGCTGAGTATGCGGGACAGCTTAACAGCTATGACGCCTTAACAAAAAAAGGCGATATACTGGCACGCCAACTTGATACCCAGAAGCAAAAACAGTCCGAAGTCGCAAGGATGCTCAAAGAAGCGACCGATGCGCGTGACCGTTTAAATGAATCCATAGCGAAAACCGTTAAGGCTATGGAAGATGAAGCGCAAACGGGCGGTAAAAATACCGAGAAGTATAAAGAACTTGAAAACTCATTAAAAGGGCAGGAAGAGAGCGCTGCGAAAGCCGCCAACACTATAGCGCATTTTCAAAAAGAACTTAATTACGCAGACGCCGCCGTAGCAAAGGCAAACACGGCTTTAGATAATAATGGCAAATACCTCGATGAAGCATCCAATAGCGCAGACGGGCTCGCAACGTCTATAAACGGCGCCGGAAAGGAAATAACCAAGACCGGGACAGAAGCCGAAAGTGCAGGCGAAAAATTTAAAGACCTTGGTGACAAAGGCGAGAATGCGATCAGCGCGCTCGCGGGCGCTTTAGCCACGGCTGGAATTGCGAAATCCATTAAAGAGATAACCGATACACTTAAAGAATGCGCAGACGCATCGATGGACTTTGAGCAGTCGATGTCAGTCATCCAGGCTACCACCGGCGCTACATCCGATGAAATGGGTACCATAAGCGACGCTATCCGCCAGACCGCGTTAAGGACGGGCACCGCAGTGTCTGATCTATCGACAAGCGCAAGGGACTTGATGGAAGTCGGCAGTGATGTAGGGCTTGTCGTTGAACAGTTAGCGTCTGGTACTGATTTGGCTATAGCGACAAACACCGAGTATGGCGCGACGTTCGACTTTTTGAGCGCTGCAATGAAAACTTTTAAGTTGGACGCAAGCGAAGCTCAAAGTGTGTCTGACAGTTTTGCGTACACAACAGTAAAGACGAATACTAACCTCTCACAGCTCGGGGACGCGTTTACGAACGTAGGCGGGGCTGCGGTGAACGTCGGGTTTGATATAAACAATGTAAACGCGCACCTTATAACATTTGCGGAAGCCGGGCTGAAAGGCGGCGCGGCTGGTACGACGTTGAACGGCATATTGCGCAACCTGTCAGCGCCGACAGGCAAAGCTGCGGAAGAACTTGAAAGGTTAGGCGTTTCGTTATACGAGGCTAATGGTGCAAGCCGCGATATGTTTGCTGTAATGTCTGACCTTGAAACCGCGCTTGCAAGGCAGACGGACGCACAGCGCAACAGGTCACAGCAGATCATATTTGACAACATAGCATTAAAGGGCTGGAACATGATAACCGCTGAGGGCGTCGGCAACATTAAGTCCCTTAGTGCTGAGATATCTGGCTCGTCTGATGCTTTCGGCGGGCTTGGTCAGGCTGCGGGCATGGCGGGCGTCGCGCTTGATAATACCCAAGGCAACTTGGCAAAAATGGATGCCGCTGTCAACGACCTTAAAATATCGATAGGCAACGCACTATTGCCGGTTTTGAATGATGCTTATAGTACCGGTACAGATTTGGCAACATGGGCGGCGGAGTTTGTTGAAAATAATGAGGAACTCGTACGTACGATAGGGGCGTTGGTTGCCGCACTCGGTTTATTTGTAGGCGGCATTGCAGTGGCTAAAGTTGCAATGATTGCGTTTAACGCAGTGCTTGCAATGAATCCAATCGCAGCGGTCACCATAGCGATACTTGCTCTTGTAACTGCGCTCACAGCTTTAGTCGTACACATAAGAAACGCAGATAATGAGTTTAAGCAGCTATCTACTACAAACAAAGAACTTATAAAAAGCGTCGACGCAAGCGCGCAGGCTCACAACAATAAAATCAATAGCATATTAAGTGAAACCGCTACGGCAAGAAAACTAGCTGACCAATTATATGAACTTGCTGCTGCTGAGAATAAATCCGCAGAGGATAAACAAAGGCTCGCGACGATGGTTGAAGTGCTCAACAGTTCGATTGACGGGCTCAACCTTGCATATGATGCTGAGAATGACCGTTTATCCCAAAACCGCGAAAGCATTGACGCCCTTATAGATGCTCGCCACCGCGAAGCAATGTCAGTCGCAGCACAGGAGCGCGCTGTAGAGATCGCACGTGAGCAGATATCGGTAAATGAGCAGTTAGCACAAACGCAGGAAAAGCGCGCAGAATTGGAAGAGTACCTAAATAGCCTCAGTGATTTTCAGCGTTGGAACCAAGTAGGGTTAAGAAAAGAGTTAAAGAGCCTTATTGAACAAGAGGAGAGTTTGGTAACCCAGCAAGAAGAACTTGGGGCATCATTTGAAAATGTATCAAGCATAATGGATGATGCGGCGGAAGCGACCGGGGCGCTTGAACAGGCAAACGCGGACCTTGAGGCGTCGTATCAGGCGATGATGGAACCCATACAAAGCATTATGGCGGAACTGGAAGAACTTGAAGCCGCATATGATGAGGCGTACGAAGCCGCATACAACAGCTTAGATAAACAGATGGGCTTGTGGTCTGAAATGGACAATAAGACCACAATCAGCGCGAAAACCATGAGCGATAACCTGCAATCGCAGATAACATATCTTGATAACTACAGTAACAACATGGACTCGCTTTTAGGCCGTAATATCGACGGTATCGAGGATTTCGCAAAGAATTTTGCCGACGGCAGCAAAGAAAGCGCACAGGCGCTTGCCGGGCTTGCAGACGCGAGCGACGAAGAAATAGAAGCGATAATCGAAAGCATGAAGCGCGTTGAAGAAGGGAAAGAAGCGTGGGCCGGTGAAATGGCTGCGTTATCGACTGACTTTGACACAAAGATGAACGATATTACCAACAGATTGAACAAAGCGATCGACGAGTTCAACCAGTCGGAACAAGCGCGGAAAGCCGGCGTCAATACCGTAGAAGGTTTTATACAGGGCGCGGAAAGCAAAAGGGCTGAAATAATCGCCAAGGCAAAAAGCCTTGGGGAAGCATTTACAGAAGCGCTTGAAAAAGCAATGGAGATCACATCTCCGTCAAGGGTAATGATGCGGATAGGCGGGTACGCGGTATACGGGTTTGCATTGGGTATCGATAAAGCTGCTGACGTTGCTATCAGGGCGGCGCAAAACCTGTCGAAAAGGACAATAGCTGCGATAGCGGGCGAGGCCAAAGACCTTAAAGACAGCTACGATGAGCAACGGAACGAACTCGAATACTACCACAAGATGGGGCTGGTATCTACAGACGAATATTATAAAGGGCTCAAATTGTTAAGGGACGCGTACCTTGAAGAAAACTCCCAGGCGTGGCGCTCCGCAAATATAGAACTCCGAAACATGGAACTAGACGAACGCAATAGGCAGGAATCTATAATGCTGTCGCAGTTTGACGACGCCGTAAAGCGGCGCCAGGAACAAATCAAAAAAGAGCTCGACCTTGAAAAGAAAAGGCTCAACACGATAATTAACAATATCAATCAGGAAATCCAGGCACGGAAAACACTGAGAAGCGATGAGGACGCAGAGAAAAAAATCAAAGACGCGCAAAGGGCGCTGGAAGTTGCGCAGGCCCAGAGGGATTACGCCCGTGACGCCAATGAGATGGCTGAATTTGACAAACTCATAGCGCAGCGTCAGAAAACGCTTGATGACGCGATCAATAATTATGAAGAACAACTATGGCTCAGGGGTAAACAAGCTGAGATAGAGAGCGCAAAGGGAAAAATGGAGAAAGCGGACCAAAGTGCCGCGAAACGTATAGAAAATGCCGCTAAAACTGAACAGGCGGCGGTACTGCAAGCTGTTAAAATGTCGGCGTCGCAAGCTGCGCAGGCAATGACGATAAGCGGTTTCTCACAGGCATTGATAGAGGCGTTGACAGGGCGTGAAATCGTGTCGAAAACTGCGAATATAAACGTGACGAATATGGGCAGCGCCTTATCAAGCAGCCAGATAACAACGGCAGTGATGAAAGCGCTGAATTTGTTGTGAGGTAATTATGGTCAGAAGCGCAAGGTGGATAGCCGCTAACGGCGATATAATATATTTTAATCAATCGCCGCCATATATGTTAGCTACGTTCTTCCCGGGCACACCGTCGGCGAGACCGGATGCGGTTAAGGGAATACGCGCGGACGGTCAGACAACTTACCATGTAGCGCGTGATCCCTTAACGCCGTCTATAACAGGGTCTATCCACAGTGAGGGTAAAACATACGAAGAAGCTCAGCGCAATCTTGACAAAGCGCGAATGCGTTTACAACGTGCCCTTGACCCTACACAGTTTGGTACATTGATATATAAAAGTTTCGCAGGCTCGTTTAGATTAGTTTGCCGACCGATTACTGGCGCTGAAATAAATAATCGAATAGGCAATGTGTATAACTTTGATGTTGAGTTTATAAGTGATGATCCATACTGGACTGCGGCAACACCAAGCGCTATCTCAGTCGGCGAAGTCAAAAAACTATGGCGGTTCCCATGGGCGATCAAACCTACTGTTTTCGGGTCACTGCTGAGTCGTGGCAGTATAAAGAATCCAACGCATATTGACATATATCCAAAGATATATATATCAGATACACAAAGCACTAAAGTAACGGTAGGCAATGAAACCACTGGCGATACGATCACAATTGCGCACAACATTGATGTAGGGCAGAGGCTGATTATAGATATGGCAGTACCCTCAGTTGTGCTTACAGGTGATGGAATCAATGAGGATGTAACCCATTGGTTAACACACGACAGTGAATTTCCGTGGGTAGTAGTGCCGGGCGTAAATGAAATATATTCTGCGGTAGATAATCCGGATCGCTCTCCGATCATATCAATAATGTGGTATCAGCCGGAGGGTTTGTAATGGAAGTGAGATTATACGCACCGCCTGATAACTTTGATGACCCGAAATTTACACCATTATTATTTACAAATAAAGCAAAGCTTATAAGCCGTACTGAGCGGTTTTTTACTTATGGTGAGTTTGCGATAACAATACCGCTGGGCGCACCCGGCAGTGAGAAATTTAAAAAATATCTTATCGCATTAATTGACCGCGCATTTTGGGGCTTAATACT
>Ga0123353_10011129_pt1 | contig 12648 bp, 14 predicted proteins | sample TergutLab28metaG_3_FD_92763 | JGI IMG/M metagenome (GOLD analysis project Ga0123353, IMG submission 92763) | Labiotermes labralis P3 segment gut microbial communities from Petit-Saut dam, French Guiana - Lab288 P3 | ecosystem: Host-associated > Arthropoda: Insects > Digestive system > Gut ... | reverse complement strand
GCTAAAGCAACCGGAAGAAAAATTCCCGATAAACATAGATAAGTACGGTAATTTGTCCTCCGTGTCCATCCCTCTGCTTCTTTGTGAAATGTTTGATGAGGGTAAAATAAATCCCGGCGATACACTTTTTATTTCTGCATTCGGCGCGGGCCTAACGTCAGGAAGCTGCATTTTAGTTTGGGAATAAACAGTAATTAAAATGCAACAAATTAGCTTGTCATTCTGCGACTAACGCGCAGAATGACGAGACCGGGAATAACAGTGCTGCACTGTTTAATTAAATAAAAAGAAAATTTTAGGAGGAACCACCATGTTAGAGAAAATCACAGAAATTTTAAGGGATTACAAAAGCGAACCGGACCTCGAAGTCACAGAAGCAAGCACATTTGCAGAACTTGAGCTCGACTCTTTAGATACGGTGGAGCTGGTAATGAATCTTGAAGAAGAGTTCTCTATTACAATCGAAATGAACGAGAACATTCAAACGGTTGGCGATTTGATTAAAGTCATCGAGAGCGCAATGTAATTTAAATGAAAGTTGAAAATTGAAAGTGGAAAGTTATTTTACTAAATCACCAATATGTGAAATGCTTGGCATACAGTATCCCATTTTTCAGGGGGGTATGGCTTGGATCGCGGATGCAAAATTGGCGGCAGCGGTGTCTAATGCCGGAGGGCTTGGTATTATTGCGGCAGGAAATGCACCTGAATCGTATGTGTCCGAGCAAATCAAAGAAATAAAGACGCTGACGAACAAGCCATTCGGCGTAAATATTATGCTGATGAGTCCATATGCCGATGAGGTTGCGCATATTGTCGCTGACGAAAAAGCTTCGGTTGTAACAACGGGAGCGGGCAACCCGTCAAAGTACATGAACTTATGGAATGATGCAGGCATCAAAGTAATCCCGGTTGTTGCTTCAACCGGGCTGGCAAAAATGATGCAGCGCTGTGGAGCAACCGCAATTATTGCCGAAGGCGGCGAAGCCGGCGGACATATCGGAGAGCTCACAACCATGGCGCTTATACCTCAAGTCTGTGATGTTGTAGACATACCCGTCATAGCAGCAGGCGGAATCGGTGACGGTCGTGGTATAGCAGCAGCATTTATGCTCGGTGCTGTCGGTGTCCAGCTCGGTACACGTTTTTTAGTAGCAAAGGAATGCGGAATCCACCAAAACTACAAGGACAAAGTTATTGCAGCAAAAGACATAGATACCATAGCTACAGGCAAGCGGCTTGGGCATCCTGTACGCTCGTTAAAAACGCCGTTTTCAAGAGAATTATTTAGTAAAGAATATGACTCTTCAATTTCAAATGAAGAAATCGAAGCCCTTGGAACAGGGGCATTGCAATTGGCGGCTGTAGAAGGCGACCTTAAAAGAGGCTGCTTCATGGCAGGTCAGATTTCGGGGCTGGTTAAAAAAGAGCAGACGGCGAAGGAAATAATTGAAGAGTTGATGGCAGAGGCAAAAAAGACGCTAAAGAGCATTACTGGTGTGTTAAAGGATTAACCTGAATATCGTTACTGGTCAGTCCCCCTTCGTCATTCTGCGCGTTAGTCGCAGAATCCATGTCACAACGATGTTATAACAAGAGATCCACATTCCTGCGCCGTGCGCGGTCATTACATCAGGCGTTTCAACGTAGCGAAGCGGAGTTATATATCCGGTAGAACACCTACATATAACAATAGATTCTGCGACTAACGCGCAGAATGACGGGTTGGAAATACCCTCGTGGCAAGCACTCCGTTTTAAAATATAGTTGAGGCGACACACCGGGCAAAGTAAATAAATATTAATTATATACAAGAAATGGACACTAAAATGAGTAAAACAGCATTTGTCTTTGCGGGGCAAGGAGCACAAACAGTTGGAATGGGGAAGGATTTGTATGACGCATTTGACAGTGTAAAAGATTTGTACGATATGTCCGTTGGGATACGAGACATGTGCTTCGATGGTCCGCAAGAACAATTGGATATTACCGTTAACACACAGCCTGCGGTATTTTTGACAGACCTTGCTTGTGCGACTGTATTGTCAGAAAAAGGTATAAAAGCAGACGGTGTTGCAGGATTTTCACTTGGAGAAATCGCGGCAGCTTATTATGCAGGACTCATGAGCAAGAACCAAGCTTTTGATTTTGTGTGCCACAGAGCCAAAGCAATGCATATTTGTGCTCAAAAAAACCAAGGCAATATGTTTGCAGTATTGAAGCTGGCGGATGACAAGGTGGAAGAAATATGCGACTCACTTTCGGGGGCTTATCCGGTCAATTATAATTCGCCGGGGCAAGTGGTAGTTGCATGTGCTGAAAACACTGCGGAAAAGCTGCAGGACACAGTAAAAGAAAATGGTGGAAAAGCAATAAAACTTGCTGTCAGCGGGGCTTTTCACAGCCCGTTCATGGACGATGCAAGCGATAATATTGCCGGATATTTAGTAAAAGAAAATTTGGGAACTACCCGAATTCCTCTTTATTCAAACACAACCGCACGAGAATACGATACTGCAAAGGAACTATTAGCTAAGCAAATCAATCACCCCGTTTTATGGCAAGAGACAATAGAGAATATGATTGACGGTGGGTTTGATACATTTATAGAAGTAGGACCCGGCAAAACACTGTCGGGACTGATAAAGAAGATAAATGCAGACGTTATTGTTTACAATGTTTCAGATCTGCAATCATTGGAGAATACCGTTAATGAATTGAGGAATAATAATGCTTAAAGGAAAAACAGCGGTTATAACCGGGGCATCGACCGGGATAGGTAAAGAGATCGCTTTGAAAATGGCGGAGTATGGTGCAAATGTTGCAATAATCTATATTGGTGAAAAAAACCCGGCTGTTGATGTAAAAAAACAAGCTGAAGACTTTGGTGTAAAGGCAGAGATATATGAATGCAATGTTGCAGATTTTGACATTTCCAAATCTATTTGTGAAAAAATCGCATCCGATTTCGGAACCGTCGATATTCTGGTAAATAACGCAGGTATCATCAGAGACGGACTGTTATTACGTATGAGCGAAGCAGATTTTGACGCAGTCATTGATGTAAACTTAAAAGGCGTGTTTAATATGACAAAGCATATGTCTCGCTCAATCATGAGATCGGGAAGCGGCAGGATTATCAACATAGCATCTGTTAGCGGCATAATGGGCAATGCGGGACAAGCAAACTATTCAGCATCAAAAGCAGGAGTCATCGGACTAACAAAAACCACAGCAAAAGAATTTGCAGGGAAAAAAGTCACATGCAATGCCCTCGCCCCCGGATTCATAGTGACAGACATGACCGCAAACCTCCCGCAAACAGTGGTGGACCACGCAAACAATACAATTCCGCTAAAACGCATGGGAACAGCAACAGAAGTAGCAAATGTAGCAGTGTTTTTGGCATCAGACATGTCCTCATACATAACAGGAGAAGTGATAAAGGTGGATGGTGGCATGTGCATGTAAAACAAATGACAAATGATAAATAAGCAAAACTTGAACCAGCGCGGCTTGGGGACTATATTTTATAGTTCCGTCAAGCGTAGCTATGGACGGTGGAGCGTCCGTCAGTGGAATACAGGACGTATTCCCTGGCGGTAGGAACTATAAAATATAGTCCCCAAGTTGCGCTACCCACAAACTATAAAGGAGCGACAATATGAAACGTGTAGTAGTAACCGGACTTGGGTGTATATCACCTGTTGGTAATAATGTAGAGACAATGTGGGGAAACCTTGTTGCCGGGAAGCATGGTTTTGCTGAAATAACTAAGTTTGATGCCGGCGGATTAAAAGTGAGAATAGCCGGGGAGGTTAAAGACTTTAGCCCCGAAGAATATATAGAAAAAAGCGATGTAAGGAAAACAGACTTATACGCACAGTACGCTATTGCTGCTGCCGTTCAAGCAGTAGAAGAGAGCAAAATTGCGGGAAACATACAACCAAACAGATTGGGCGTGTACATCGGCTCGGGAATTGGCGGTATTTCAACATTCGTTACAGAAACCGAAAAAATGCTCACCAAAGGACCGCAGCGTATATCACCGTTTTTTATACCTATGATGATTGCAAATATGGCATCGGCACTTGTAGCTATGAGATATGGCGCAATGGGACCCAACCTGCCGACAGTCAGCGCATGCGCATCGGCGACAAATGCCATCGGGGAAGCATTTCGGGCGATTAAGTACGGTCATGCCGATGCAATCATAGCGGGCGGAGCGGACGCATGTGTCAACCCTCTTGCCATGGGCGGATTTATTAACTGTCAGGCTCTTTCAACAACAAACGACCCCGATAACAGTTCCGTTCCGTTTGACAAACGTCGTGATGGATTTGTCATGGGCGAAGGGGCAGGGGTCATTGTATTGGAAGAATTTGATCACGCAAAAAAACGCAATGCGAAAATATATTGCGAAATCAGCGGATACGGCAACACCAACGATGCATATCATATGACAGCTCCACACCCGGAAGCACTCGGTGCTACAGAGCTTATTCGGCTGGTCATGGAAGAGTCAGGGCTAAAAGCGGACGAAAAACTATACATTAACCCTCACGGCACTTCCACACCGCTCAATGACAAAACGGAGACGTTGGCAATTAAAAACGTTTTTGGCGAGCTTGCGTATAAAGTCCCCATAAGCTCATCAAAATCCATGATAGGACATATGCTCGGAGCCGCAGGCGGTTGCGAAGCCATTGCCGCTATCAAAACAATAGAAACGGGCACAATTCACCCGACAACCGGATATAAACAGTTCGACCCGGACTGCGACCTCGACTATGTACCGAACACTGCAAGAAAAGCCGACATAGACAAGGCAATGTCGATTTCGCTGGGCTTCGGCGGCCACAATGCGGCAGTTTTGTTTAATAAGTTGAAAGTTGAAAGTTGAAAGTTGAAAATTGTACATTGAATGCTAGTGATTTACAGTTAGTATTGTGTGTAATGTTTGTAGTTGAGGGTATATAGTTAAGACAGCATGTTCTCGCTCCGTCCTTAACTTTCCACTTTCCACTTTCCACTTAAGAAAAGGAGTTTTAAACAATGAATATTGAAAACGTAAAGGCGTTAGCTGATGTGCTTTGCACGAAGGGGCTTAGCGCAATTGAAGTCGGCGAAGGTGAAAATCGTATCCGGATTGAACGGGAAATGACTGCCGTGTCTATGCTGGCACAGCCCGCCCAAATGATTGCGCATGCACCCGCAATGGTAGCAGAGGCGGTTGCAACAACGCCTGAGGCATCAGCCGTAACAAGCGAAGCGGTAAATCCATCTGTCGATTTTAACCACTTGATTGAAGTAAAATCACCGCTTGTTGGTGTGTACTACTCTGCAGCATCACCGGATTCCGAGAATTTCGTAAGCATTGGCAGCAAGGTAAAAAAAGGTGATGTGCTTTGCATTATTGAAACAATGAAGCTAATGAACGAAATTATAGCGGAACAAGACGGTGAGATTGTTGATATCTGCGTAAAGAACGGCGACATAGCAGAATTCGGACAGGTTTTGTTTAAAATGTTTTAGGTGAATTGAAAATTGAAAATAGCAATTAGAACAGAATATGAGAATAACGCGAGTTGCGCAATGGTGGTTAGGCAGTAACGGCTAGTTAAGAATAAAATTACATATCGAAAAGTTCTTATCGTCCTTAACTTTCCACTTTCCACTTTCAACTTTCCACTTTCAACTAAAAGCTTTTAATTACAGAAAAGGAATTTAATGCTATGGATAAAGACAAAATTAAGAAATTACTTCCGCATCGGGAGCCAATGTTGCTGGTTGACGAGGCCTGGCTTGTCGACGATATGGCAATAGGACGATATACCGTGCGTGGGGATGAGTTCTTTTTGCAGGGGCATTTTCCCGGTAATCCCGTTGTTCCCGGTGTGATTTTGTGCGAGATGATGGCGCAGGCCTCCTGTCTGCTCGTTCAAACTGATGGCGAAAAGTTCACACCGTATTTTACAGGTCTGAACAATATTAAGTTCAAAGGAAAAGTAACGCCCGGCGATACTATAACATTCAAAGGTCAAAAAACAGCACAAAAGGGTCCGTTTTATTTTGTTAAAAGCAGCGGTTTTGTAAATGACAAACTATGTGTAACCGGAGAACTGTCCTTTGCCGTTGTGCGAGAGGAATAAGTGTTGTTTTTAGTGGCATATTGAAAACGAAAGGAATGGTCATTATTATGTTTTCAAAAATCCTTATAGCCAACAGGGGTGAGATTGCCGTTCGTGTTATACGGGCATGTAAGGAAATGGGGATTGCCACGGTTGCGGTGTTTTCCGAGGCTGACCGCGAAGCACTCCATGTAAACCTTGCAGACGAAAGCTATTGCATTGGCGGGGCTCTTTCAAAAAACAGTTACCTGAATAAAGAGGCTGTTATATCCGCGGCAATGGCATCAAACGCGCAGGCAATACATCCCGGATACGGTTTTTTATCGGAAAATGCTGAATTTGCAAAGCTTTGCACTGATAATGACATAGTGTTCATCGGACCCAAGGCCGAAACTATTTCCCAAATGGGCGATAAAGATATGGCAAGAAAAACCATGCGCGAAGCAAACGTGCCTGTAATCCCCGGCTGTGATTTAGTTGAAAGCCTTGATCATGCAAAAGAGGAAGCTGAAAAAATCGGATTCCCACTGCTTATAAAAGCACGCTCGGGCGGCGGCGGCAAAGGTATTCGTCATGTTAACTCAAGGGAAGAATTGGAACAGGCATTTAATACCGCAACAGCCGAAGCAACATCGGCATTCGGTGATGGAGCGGTGTACATGGAAAAGTTTCTATTTCCTGTAAAGCATATAGAAATGCAATTGCTTGCAGATAACTTCGGTAATGTTGTCTGTCTCGGAGAGCGTGATTGCTCCACTCAACGAAAGAACCAAAAGCTCATTGAAGAAAGCCCTGCGGCAATAATGTCAGACGAAACACGAAAAAAAATGATCGATGTTTCCGTACAAGCAGGCAAGGCAGTCGGATATCGCGGAGCCGGAACCATTGAGTATCTTTATGATAAAGATGGAAATTTTTACTTCATGGAAATGAATACACGTTTGCAAGTGGAGCACCCTGTCACGGAAATGGTCACTCTAATTGACCTTGTTAAGTGGCAAATACGCATAGCATCAGGCATGGAGCTTGGATTCACTCAAGATGAAATCGAGTTCAACGGCTATGCAATTGAGTGTAGAATAAATGCTGAAGACCCCTATCAGGATTTCAGACCGTCAGGGGGTAAAATCGAAATGCTCCACGTGCCAAACGGCCCTTGGGTACGGTTTGACTCTGCCATCTATCAAGGTTATACAATTCCCCCGTTCTACGATTCAATGATTGGAAAGCTAATTGTTTACGCAAAAACCAGAGATGAAGCAATCCGCAAAATGAAAGCAGCTCTTTGCGAGCTGATTATTGAGGGCGTAACACACACCGGATCATTTCAAGCAGAGTTATTATCAACAGAAGAATTTGTTGACTCGACATATACAACAGATTATTTAACGAAGTATATTTAATAAAGGACTGATTGTACTATGAGATTTAGAAAACCGAAAAACGCACTTGAGGGGCAAGGGAAGCCGGCTTCTGATATAAATGAGATTGCGGAGGAGTCCACAATTCCTTGTATCAGATGTAAGAAAACCCTTACTTCGGATGAGCTGGAAAACGAAAAGTATGTCTGCCCTTATTGCAGACACCATTTTAAGATGAATGCCCGTCAGCGGATTCATATGCTTGCTGATACCGGTACATTTGTAGAGTTTGACAAAGAACTGACACCAAGTAATATCCTTTGCTTTCCCGAATATGATGTCAAGCTTGAAGCCGCACGACTGCAAAGCGCTGAGACAGACAGTGTGGTATGTGGTGAATGTGTAATCGGCGGAATCAAGGTGGCAATATTTGCAATGGAACCCTCATTTATGATGGGAAGCATGGGTCGTGTCGCAGGAGAGAAAATTACCAGGACTTTTGAGCGTGCGCTTGAAGAAAGTATCCCGGTCATAGGCTTTGCTGTATCAGGCGGAGCACGTATGCAAGAAGGAATGGTCTCTCTGATGCAAATGGCAAAAACCAGCGGAGCAGTTAAAAGGCACAGCGATGCTGGGAATCTGTATATCTGCGTTCTCACCGACCCTACCACAGGCGGTGTGACAGCAAGCTTTGCAATGGAAGCAGATATAATACTGTCAGAACCGAATGCCCTGATAGGATTTGCAGGACCCAGAGTAATTGAACAAACCATAAGAAAAAAACTTCCGCACGGCTTCCAGCGAGCCGAGTTCCAACTCGAACATGGCTTTATAGATAAAATAGTGTTCAGAAAAAGACAAAAAGCGTATTTAACGCAACTGTTGGAAATGCATAGAAGTTAGGATATAGGATTAAACTTCGCTGCGCTACGTTGATACGCTTGATTATATGCCGTGCGCGGGAATATTGATCTCTTGTAAGAGGATTTAGGGGTTAGTAATCTGTTAGTAAGCAGACAAAATAAACTTGGTAGGTTGGTCTTAATTTTCCATTTTCAACTTTCCATTTTCAATTTAAGAAGGGAGAAAATTTATGACAGCATATGAAAGAGTTACGGCTGCGCGTGATAAGAAGAGGCTAACGTCTCTTGATATGATAAACGGGATTTTTACCAATTTTCTTGAAATGCACGGCGACCGCCGTTTTGCGGATGACAAAGCAATTGTAGCGGGTATTGCATATCTGGAAAACATACCCGTAACAGTAATAGGCATAGAAAAAGGGCACACTGTAAGAGAGCGTTCCATGCGAAATTTCGGCTCACCACACCCCGAAGGATATCGCAAGGCGTTGCGCCAAATGAAGCTTGCGGAGAAATTTAAACGTCCTGTTATTTGCTTTGTAGATACATCCGGAGCGTATTGCGGTATCGGAGCGGAGGAGCGTGGTCAAGGGCAGGCCATCGCCGAAAACCTGATGGAAATGATGACTCTAAAAACCCCGATAATATCCGTCATAATCGGCGAAGGTGGCAGCGGCGGTGCTCTTGGTCTGGCTGTAGCCAACGAAGTCTGGATGCTCGAAAACTCAACATATTCAGTCATATCTCCCGAAGGCTGCGCCAGCATTCTCTGGAAAGACAGCTCAAAAGCTGCGGAAGCCGCCGAATGCTTAAAGCTAACGGCACAGGACTTAATGGAGCTGAAAATAATTGACAAAATAATAGCGGAAAACGACCTCCTCGTGGACGGACTCCGCTCACAGCTAATAACATCACTGGAACAATATAACGCAATGAACACCGAGGATTTGACAGCACAAAGATATGGTAGGTTCAGAGGCATTTAACAGAAAGGTTGGGTCACAGCATGATAACTATTGTTACGGACTCGAGCTCGTATTTCAAGAAGAGTGAAGCACAGGAGCTGGGTATCAAGCTTGTGCCCATCAACTACTCTGTTGATGGACAGAGCTTCAGTGAGTCATATTGCGATCAAAACGGAGATTTTGAAAAGCTTTTAAAAGGAAACGGCGTTTACACGACATCACACCCGAATATTGCCGCGTATCTCAGCGCATTTGAAGAAGAACTCCATAAAGGCAACGAAGTATTGTGCATAACAATTTCATCAAGACTTAGCGGAGCGTTTGGCACAGCGCATATGGCGGCAAAACAAGCAGAAAACGCAAAAATTGCTGTGTTTGACAGCAGATTTACCGCAGGGGGTCTATATCTGCTAATAAAGGAAGCAAAAAAGCTGATAGACAATGGCGCATATCTCGACGAAATATTAGACAAACTCCCTTCAATACGTGATAAAATTACAATAGCATTTTCCGTAAGCGATATGACTCCGCTTCGCAACAGTGGTCGAATGGGGTTTGTGCGCATGAGCATCAGCACTTTCTTGAATATAAAACCCATATTGCTCTGTAAAGACGGCGCGATTGTATCGGAAACAGTTGTCCATGGAAACACTGCGCTGATTAAAAAACTATCGGAAAGAATCACTGCAGACACTCAAGAGGTAGTAATTAACTACATCGGCGATACTCAAATGGCAACAAATCTCTACCATGTTATCAAAGAAATGGTTCCCGCAACACAGATAACACTCCAAAAAATCGGTCCGGCACTCGGCATTCATCTGGGATTGAAGGCAATAGCAGTATCGTTTATTGATAAGTAAATGCACTTGATTATTGCGCAAAATTATCGTAAAATAATGATATAAATAGACACATTATTTGTAGATGCAGAGGGTTTATGGATTATTTTTATGAAACACACATGCACACGTCGGAGGTTAGTGCATGTGCGGTTAAAACTGCTGAGCAGCAAGTCGCCATATATAAAGAAAGAGGTTATACCGGGATAATTATCACGGATCATTTCATCAACGGATATTCAAACTGTCCGATGAATTTGCCATGGGAAGAAAAAATGCGTCACTTTGTGAAAGGCTACGAAAACGCAAAAGAAGCAGGGGATAGAACCGGTCTGGATGTCTTTCTCGGATGGGAGTGGAGAAACACAACCGGCTCTGAATTTTTGACATATGGACTGGATTTGGGTTTTTTACTTTCATACCCTCGCTTGGATATAATGAGCACAGAAGAGTATAGTACACTGGTTAAGGAATCAGGCGGTTATCTTGCGCAAGCGCACCCGTATCGGGATGCGTATTATATTGACCATTGCTTCCCTGTTGCGTCACATTTAATTGATGGTATTGAGGTAATCAACTCTTACGATAAAGACTCGGCAAATAATAAAGCATTTGCGTATGCACTTAAATTCGACCTTGCTATACAGGCAGGCACTGACTCCCACGGCAGAGGTGAGCACTACTTTACCGGTATTGCGCTAAAAAAGAAAGCGGTAAGTATTTTCGATATTATCGATGCGCTTAAAATGAAGGACGTGGAGTTGTTGTGACGCAATCCCGCTTCTCCCCCCGCAGCATCTCCAGACCATGCTCAAGCGCGGGAAGCACTGCATTGAGGTTTTCCCGTGCTGCTTTTGGGCTGCCGGGAAGATTTATTATCAGTGACTCGCCGCGTATTCCTGCCTGTTGACGGGCAAGGATTGCGCGGTTTGTTATTTTCAGGCTCTTTGCCCTCATTGCCTCCGGAATCCCCGGGGTCAATTTTGTGCAAACGGCTACTGTAGCTTCAGGAGTCACATCACGTGCAGAAAAACCAGTACCCCCTGTTGTAACGATAAGTGCAATATCAAGCTCATCGGCGCATTTGATAAGCGCTTGCTCAATCATATCCTGCTCATCGGGAATTGTGGACATATACTCGACAATATAGCCTGCAATTTCCAAAATCTCATGCACAGCAGGACCGCCAAGATCTTCCCGTAGACCCTCGTAGCACTTATCACTGATGGTTAGAATTGAAGCTGTATACATATACTATTTAACTCCTCTTACCTGGTATTATGTTATTTTTAGTATACCAAGAGTTGATAGAAAAACAAACAGCAAATTTTCAAAAATAGCTTCTATTGCTGTATGAAATGGTGTATAATTCATGCGGGGTGAGAATTGTGTCATCGCGTTCTAGAGTTATCACTATCATAATAATATTAGCATTTACAGTCTATGCAGGTATCAGCCTGTATAACTTTTGGGGACATCACGTAGATGTTTTGGACTCACTGGAGGAAGCAAGGATAGAGGCAGCCGTACGTCAGCAAAGAATCGCAGACCTGGAATACATGCTCGCTCATATAGATGACCCGGATGTTATGCGGCGTATAGCGGAAGAAATACTGGGACTTGTTTCACCTGATGAGTTTATTATAAATGACGGCACAATTATAATTTGGGATAATGATTAGTTAGCAGAAGGGTATGTTCATTAGTATGGACGATATCAACAAAAAAAGCAGAGAAGAACTTTTGCGGGATATGAAACCGGCGGGGGCATATCTTGACAGTTTGAGCGGGTTTGCAGATATTATCGGGACAATCAGACAAGCAGAAAATGCAGCAAATGAGCTTCTTCGCGAAACATCAGGATCGATAGCTGCAAAAAATAATGTGAAAAACCCGGCGGATACGACCAATACTAAAAACCCTGCTATCGAGGATAGTGAAAAAACAATAGTAAACACTAATATAAAAGATCGAAAATCACCGCATGTGACAGAAGCACGGACGGATGCAGAAGAAGAAAAAGAAGAAGCCCATGTCGCCTCAAAAACACAGGAAGAACTTCTGGAAACGCTTGATGCGCTTGTCGGGTTGGAGAATATAAAGCAAAGTGTAAAAAGTCTTATAAATTTAGTAAAAATCCGCAAGCTTCGTGAGGAAAACGAGCTTCCGAATCCACCATTATCATTGCATATGGTGTTTGCGGGAAATCCCGGTACAGGCAAAACGACTGTTGCACGCATACTCTCGGAGCTTTATAAAACTATCGGGGTATTGTCAAAAGGACAGCTTGTAGAGGTTGACCGCAGCGGTCTCGTTGCCGGTTTTGTCGGGCAAACAGCGATTAAGACATCTGAGGTAGTGACAAGCGCATTGGGCGGCATACTCTTTATTGACGAAGCCTATGCTCTTGCTCCTGATGCAGGAGCCGGAAATGATTTCGGACGCGAGTCGATCGAAACACTTCTTAAGCTGATGGAAGACCACAG
>Ga0123353_10011128_pt1 | contig 12648 bp, 11 predicted proteins | sample TergutLab28metaG_3_FD_92763 | JGI IMG/M metagenome (GOLD analysis project Ga0123353, IMG submission 92763) | Labiotermes labralis P3 segment gut microbial communities from Petit-Saut dam, French Guiana - Lab288 P3 | ecosystem: Host-associated > Arthropoda: Insects > Digestive system > Gut ... | reverse complement strand
GCTTATACCATCGCTTATACTTGATGGCAGGGAAGAGGATGCTTTAAAAACAGCGCTTGAATATGATGCTCTTTTTGGAAGAGGTAATTTTTACCTTGAGATTCAGGATCATGGTATGCCTGAACAAAAAACTGTAAACCAGGGATTATGTAAAATATCGGAAAAAACAGGCATACCGATTGTTGCAACAAATGATATCCATTATGTAAACAAGGAAGAAGCTGAAGCGCATGAAGTTTTACTTTGTATAGGTACACAGAAAAAACTCTCAGATACTAAACGCTTAGTTTTTGATAAAAAAGAGTTTTATCTAAAATCTTCCGAAGATATGAAAGAGATATTTAAAGCAGTACCAGAAGCAATAGAAAATACCAGAAAAATTGCAGATTTGTGTAATATCGAATTAAAACTGCCGGGCCCTCTCCTGCCTGATTTTGAAATACCTCCTGAATTTAATTCTCCCGATGATTACCTTCGCCATATTACCCAACAGGGACTTAAAAAAAGATACAAAGAAATAACTCCACAGATACAGGAGCGTGTTGATTATGAACTTAAGACAATAATTTCCATGGGCTTTACAGGATATTTTCTTATTGTCTGGGATTTTATAAGATATGCGCTTGAAAACGGAATACCGGTAGGACCGGGCCGAGGTTCCAGTGCTGGTTCCCTCGTTGCCTATTCTCTTTTTATAACAAATATAGACCCACTAAAATATGGGCTTCTTTTTGAGCGGGTTTTAAATCCTGAAAGAATTTCAATGCCTGACTTTGATATAGACTTTTGCTATGAAAGAAGACAAGAAGTTATAGATTATGTTACCCATAAGTATGGTTCAGAAAGAGTTGGACATATCATAACCTTTGAAACATTAAAAGCAAAAGTAGTATTAAGAGATGTTGCGAAGGTTCTTGAGATACCTTTTGAAGAAGCCAATATGATAATAAAACTTGTCCCATTTGACGCAAAAAACCTTGACGATGCAATAGAGAAAGAAGAAGAGCTTAAAAAAAATATTGCAAAAGGTGGTATATACCAAAAACTTATAGATATTTCAAGAATACTTGAGGGGCTACACAGGCATTCATCGTTACATCCTGTAGGAATTGTAATAGGCAAAGAAGAACTTACAAACTATGTCCCTCTTTACAAGGATACAAAAACAGGAGCTATTTCTACTCAATTTACAATGTATCAGCTTGAGGAGTGCGGCCTTGTTAAAATGGATTTTCTTGGTCTTAAAGCACTTACCCTTATAAAAAATACAGAAGACCTTATAAGAAAAAAAAGGATCGATTTCTCCATTGAAAAAATACCTGATTTTGATGAAAAAACATTTTATATGCTTGGAGAAGGAGAAAACACTTATGTATTTCAGTTTAAAAGCAAAGGAATGCAGAAAAACCTAAAAGCTACAAAACCAAACAGTATTGAAGATCTTATTGCTTTAAATGCACTTTATAGACCAGGACCAATGCAGCATATACCAATATTTATTGATTCAAAAAATGGTAAAATAAAAATAAAATATCCCCACCCTTCGCTTGAAGATGTTTTAAAAACAACTTATGGCGTTATTGTTTACCAGGAGCAGGTTATGCAGGTTGCCCGCATAATTGCAGGATTTTCTATTGGAAAAGCTGATATTCTGCGCCGCGCAATGGGTAAGAAAGATGTTGCCAAAATGGAAAAGATGAAAAGTGAGTTTATCGAAGGAGCACAGAAAAACGGATATACCGAAAAACTTGCCGATGATATTTTCGAAATGCTTCTCTCTTTTGCAAGTTATGTTTTTACTAAATCACATTTTGCTGCATATTCTGTTCTTGCATATCAGACAGCATATCTAAAAGCAAATTATGGTGATGAATTTATGTCTGCCACTTCACAAATGAAGTAAATGATACAGATAAACTTTTTGAATATATTGCAGAGGCAAAAAGTATGGGACTTGAAATACTTCCGCCGGATATAAATCTTTCTGAAAAGAATTTGCGGTTAAGCAAAGGAGAAAATTGTTTTCAAATTGACAGAGGCGTTATATGTGATATACTTAAGTTTGTAACAATTATCTAAATATAGATAAAATAGGAGAAAAATATGGGAAAAAGCTATGAAGAAAAAGAAGTTATTAGTCGTTTGGAAAAGGACATAGCTGCAGATAAAATTTATTTATTATTCAAAAAAAATTATATTAATTATTCCGGAAAACCAACTGGTAATAAAAACGAATATTATTTTGAAGTTCTTGCAAAGTATTTATTAGATCACAAGGTTGAGGAACTTTATAAAAGTGTAAAGGTACTGCCTCGTAAACAGTCTTACAAAATGGATGACCATTTTGTAAATAAAAACCAAAAAAAAGAAAAGTGGTTGGCTAAACTATTGCTTAATTTTAAACTTGACTCTCTAGGAGATGTTATAGATTTTGAAATGCCTATAAAAAGCTCAAAGCTTGATAAAAAAGTTGGTGAAGTTGATTTACTTGCATATAATAAAAATGAGAAAATACTATCATTAGTTGAATTAAAGCTAAGAGATAATCCTGATACAATGCTTCATACTATTTTGCAAATTTGTACCTATTATCATCAAATCGATGAAAAAAAATTGATACAGAGTTTTAAACTTCCTTCGACGACAAAAATTCAGAAAGCTATACTTATTTTTAAAGAAAGTCCTCAGTATGAACAATTCAAATCTAAATATATAAAGCAACTAGTTAAGGAATTGGATATCAATGTTTTTATTCTAGATTTTCAGGTTTCCCCTTTACTATGATCTTCACCATCCACTGAGGGGCTGCTGAAATCGAATTCTTTAGACTTTGCAATTATCAAAAACAAGGAGTGTTTTAAAAAGGTAAAAAGCAGCCTCCAGTACTATCCCTGTTTCTGAAAGAATCCTAACAACAACTCTTTTATCTATTTTTTAAATTAATCCTCTTGTATCTGGTCGCGCCATCGAATATATGGTTTTTTGATAGTGTAGAAAATTTGAAAATATTCATAAATTTTATTCACTATAGCATTATATGACATAGTGAACATTGTAAAATGAAACCAGATTTACCTGACAGTACAGGAGAAATATGAAAATAACAACAGAAGAAGAAGCCAGATTTCTCTGTTCTGCTATACCCGGTTTGGTGGTTATGAGATCATTTTTCGTGCAGATCAATGTGTTGGATCTTTATGTAAAAGCAGCTAATGCTAAATCTTTGTCAGAAATGCAAAATTTGATTATTGATGCAGATAATCTTCTTATTGCTCAGAATCTGATTGCTGAGGGGTCTCATAACTGGGGTCTTCGTGAATTCCTGGATATCCCTCCCGCAGGGAATTACGATGACGAAAAAGGCAGTAGATAAAATTAAAAATCTTTAGGAGGTGGGCGAAATGCTTTGCAATGTTTTCACGATAAGAAAAGACATTAATGGCAATAATTATATTCAAATTATTAACCCTGATTATCGTGATACTAATTCATGGAAAAAATATTGGCATAGTTTAATTTTTTCATTAAAAGAAATTATATCAAATTGGGAATATGTAGCAAGTTATTTTTATTATGATTTTTTCTCAGAAGAAGATATAAATTGTATACTTTATATGTATCGATTTGGTATGAAAGGTGATTTTACATATATCATTACTACATTACATGGAGAAATAAAAATTACAACTTATCATCCAGACATTATAGAAGCAGATGGCAATACTGAATTGCTTTATAAAATTATTTCATTATTAGAAAGTAGTTCTTATTTTCTGATGATGGTAGAAGACAAAATTGATTGAGAATAGACAGAGGCGTTATCTGTGATATACTTAAGTTTGTAGCAATTATCTAAATATAGATATAAGAGGAGAGGAGTATGAGAGACAACCAAACTAATTATACGGAAGAACAATTAAAAAAGTATCTGTCTGAAGATACTGTAAAAGGAAAGCTGGATTTATTGTATAAAGAATATTATATAATAAAAAGTATATCTGTTGAAGATAAAAAAGAAGTTAGAATATATGATTTTATTGCTAAATGGCTGCTTAAAAACAATGTAAAAGAACTATATGAAAAAAATGTCGATCAAATATCAAGACATGATTATGGGAAGGAGTATTGGAAAGAAAGAAAACTTCTTACTGATAAAGAAATTAAAACAATATCTAAACAAAAACGTTTTGAAGAATGGTTTGCAAAAAGTTTGATTGGTAAAAAAGGTGATGATTTAGGAATATTTATTAACTATCAAATCCCTATAAAAGGAAAAAAGAAAGATAAAGCAGGAAAAGTAGATTTACTTGCATACAACGAAAGTCTAGAATTGCTTTCATTGATTGAGCTAAAAAGGGAAGATAATTCAGAAACAATGCTACGTGCTATTTTGGAGATTTGCACATACTATTACCAAATTAATAAGGAACAGTTAAAAAAAGAGCTAAAAGAAAAGGGAGTATGTCATGAGGTCAGTGATATACAAAAAATAGTTCTTGTTTTTAAGGATAGTTATCAAATTAAACAATACAGGGAAACTGAATCAATCAGAGATCTTGCTGACGAATTAGGCGTAAAAATATTTATTGTGGAAAATAAACCGATCATTACCAAAGACACAACCACATGACATTCACCATCCACCGCGGGGCTGCTGAAATCGGAGGCTCCTGCGTAGAAGTTTGCACAACAACTACAAGAGTCATCATCGACATTGGCATGCCGCTAATGAATCCGGATGGCTCGGAGTTTGACTCAAAAAAAATAAGCGAGCTCTCTGTTGAGGAATTGCGTAAAGAAAAAATTCTCCCTGCGATCCCGGCATTGTACAATTCTGCTGACAGCAAAGAAACAGCCTTGCTTATTTCTCATCCTCATAAAGATCATTATGGTCTTATGAATTTTGTAGACAAAAAGCTTCCTGTTTATATTGGGGAAACAAGCCATAAACTTATTGAGATATCAGCAGTTTTTGCAGGAGAAAAACCGGTTATTGAAAACCCAAGATATATTAAAGCATACGAACCTTTCAATTTTGGCAATATCGAAATAACCCCTTATTTTATGGATCATGCGTGTTGTGAGGCTTATGCTTTTTTGCTTCGCGCTGACGAAGAAACCATTTTTTACAGCGGAGATTTCCGTGCTCATGGGCGAAAGTGGCGATCCTTCTATAAGTTTCTCCATATTGCCCCTAAAAATGTTGATTATTTGCTTATGGAAGGGACTTCCCTTTCCCGGGAAAAACAAAAATTCCAGAGTGAAGAACAACTTGAAGCTCAATTTGTAAAAACATTTAAAGAAACCAAAGGGATAAATCTGGTATATGTAGCAGGACAAAATATCGACCGTTTGGTAACAATTTTCCGTGCATGCAAAAGATGCGGTAAAACTTTTGTAATTGATTTTTATATTGCAAATATACTCTCAACGATGGCAGAACTTGGGTATGGAGTACCGCACCCTTCCGAAAGCTTTTCTAATGTCAAAGTTTTTTTTCCCAAGTTTTTACGTAGACGAATTGAGAATCTTAACAGGAGCGATCTCTTTGAGCGGTATAGGGAATTTGAAATAGATCAGGATGAAATTAATAAAAAAACAAAAAATATAGTTATGACTGTCCGAACAAGCATGGAGCATGAAATCAAGCAAATAGAAACCCTTTCGGGTGGAACCCTTATCTATTCAATGTGGGAAGGATACAAAGAAAATATAAGCACAGAAAGATTCCTCTCAAATATTCTTAAAAGAGGAGCCGTAATAACAACCATTCATACATCCGGACATGCAGATTATTATACATTACAGAAAATGATTGATGCTGTTAAGCCAAAGCAACTAATACCAATTCATACATTGGAAAGTGGTAAGTATAAAACAATTTTTCCAGAGGTCTCTGTGAAGCAGGCAGTAAATGGTGAAACAATCGGCATAAAAGAAGAACCAAAACGCGAAACAAAAGAATTAACGTTATTTGAACATATAGAAGAATTAGGTAAATTGCATGAAAAAACAGGTGCTTTGCCGGGTAATGGATTTGAGAACTTTATCGCGAATGCTTGTCTTCATGTAGAGTATGTGTGCAAGAAATTAAATTTAAGTGAATTACAGGCTGTGCTATTTGCCGATATAGTCTATTTATATAATGGTTATAATCTGTCAATAAAAGATATTGCGGAATTTGCTGGCTGCAAAACGATAAAAATAATACAATATATAAATGAGTTAAATTTTCTTGCTGAAAATAACTTTATTCTTATTAACGATTTAACCCAGTATCACAACTTTGAAAATAGGCTAACAATAAATATTTCAGATAAAGCTTTGGATTGTTTGCTAAAAGGCAATAAACCTGTCATTGAAAATTATAAAAACCTGTCATTGGATGATTTTTTAATTCAAGTTTCTATTCTCTTTGAAAATCGTATTCAAAATAAAGTAAAGTATGAAAAAACAATAAAAAAAATGAACCTATTATTGGAAAACAATAGGCACCTGAATATGGTAAAAGTATTTAAGGCATACAATCTTTTAGAGAATGACGAATTGGTTTTACTCAGATTTTGTCATTATTTGATTAATCGTGATGAAGAGAATATGAACTTTTATTATTTGGAAGCACTATATGAAAATACTTCCGATTTTCTCCCTGCAAAGAGACAGTTAGGAGCAGGGAATCATGAACTTCAAAAAAAAGGGCTTATTCAAAATGCAAATGATAATGGCTTTAGCAAAGCTGATACTTTTTGTCTAACAGAAAAAGCAAAAGATGAATTGTTTATTGAACTTGGAGATCAATTAGCAAAAAAATCAATGCGTGGGATAAAAGCAGCTTCTGAAATCTCTGAAAAGAAATTATTTTACCCGGAAAAAATTACCCAACGAATAACAGAACTAACTGATTTATTGCATGAAGAAAAATTTGCATCAATACAAAAACGGCTATCCGAAGAAAAAATGAGAACAGGTTTTGCATGCCTTTTTTCCGGAGGACCAGGAACAGGAAAAACCGAAACAGCATATCAAATTGCCAGACTTACAGGAAGGGGAATAATGCAGGTGGATATTTCTGATACAAAAAGTATGTGGTTTGGAGAAAGTGAAAAGAAAATCAAAGAAGTGTTTACCAGCTATCGCGCTGCAGTAAAAAATTCCAAAATTGCTCCGATATTACTCTTCAATGAGGCAGATGCGGTTATAGGCAAGCGTCAGAATTTTGGAGAAGCACGAAGTGGAGTTGGGCAAACAGAAAACACTATTCAAAATATTATTTTACAGGAAATTGAAAACCTTAACGGTATTTTGATTGCTACAACCAATCTTGCAAAAAATATGGATAAAGCATTTGAACGAAGGTTTTTGTACAAGATCGAATTTGAAAAACCTTCTCTTGAAACGCGTAAGTTAATCTGGCTGGCTCTTATGCCATCCCTGATTGATGATGAAGCCAACACATTAGCCAAAAGGTTTGACTTCTCCGGTGGACAAATTGAAAATATCGCGCGCAGAAAAACAGTATCGGAAGTTCTTTATGGATCTTCCCCTTCGCTTGAAAAGCTAATTCAATATTGCGAAGAAGAAAAACAGGAAGAATCTAAAACAAAAAAGATAGGGTTCTAATACACTATTAAATGCCATACCGAACCTTTGTATTAAACATGTGAAAATATTTGATTTTGGAATTGCATCATCACTAAGTAAGAGAGGTTTTTATTTCTTGATAGGAGAATTCACTCGTGATATAACTTTATAATATGAAACAAAGAAAAAGTCTTTCCAAGATCGCGCTTCCAAGGATCTATTTTATTGATAAAGAAATCGCCTCAGGAAAATATCCCAATGTGCCAGAGTTGGCAAAAAAATATGAGACCAGTGCCTCAAGCATAAACAGGGATATTGCCTACATGAGGGATATGATGAATGCGCCCATAGCCTATGACTTTTTTGAAAAAGGGTTTTACTATACAGAAAAAACTTTCCGACTGGCTGCTGCCTATGCAACTGCTGATGACCTGTTAGCTTTAGGCATGGCAAAAAATCTTATGGAGTTATACCGAAACACTTCTCTCCATGAAACTACTTTGAAACTGCTGGAAAACATTTCTATCCCCTTGAAGGGAGACAAAAGTGCAGATGACTGGTTTAGCAACAGAATTGTAATCCCCAAAATTGCCTCTGCCAAGGTGGATATTAAAATATGGAAAACGGTTGTCTGCGGCTTACGTGATAACAAAGTGCTTACTTTTAGTTATCTTTGTGCAGATTTAGAAGGTCTTTCCGATAAAGGAGAAAGCTCTGGAAAAAAGGTTAATTTCCGGCGCGTTCATCCATATCAGTTGCTTTTTGATCAAAGCACATGGTATCTCTATGCATATGACGAAAATCGAAGCGCAATGAGAACATTCAGCCTCACCAGGATTCTCGATATTGCAGTTACCGGAGAAAACTTTAAAATTCGGGATGATTTTGACTATCGCAGTCTGGAAGGGGCAAGTTATTTTGGGATATATGCCCAGGAAAATAAAGCTTGTAAATTTGTTATAGCAGTTACAGGCGACACACGATGGATAAGAGAGCGTCAGTGGGCAGAAGATCAGCATATAAAAGAAATCAGGGGTGGCATAGAAATCTCTTTTACCAGCAATCAATTTGAAAAAGTGCTGCAATGGATACTCGCTCAAGGCGCACGCGCCAAACCGCTTGCCCCAAAATCTTTGGTAAAACTTTGGGGGGAAACCATACAAGCTATGTCAAAACTTATGCGGTAATACTATAATCCAGTAAAATGCAGATTGAAAAAGTAGCATAATTTTATACAATATTTTCAATTTATTGAAAATATTGTTGATTTGAACATTTGGCCATGTTATACTATTTATATGGAAAAATATATAGTCCGCACAAAATACCTGGAATCCTTGAAAGAATTGCAAAAGAAAAACCTTGTAAAAGTAATAACAGGCATCAGACGCTCTGGCAAATCTGTTTTAATGGAACAATTTCAGGAGTATCTAAAAAGCATTGGAGTCAAACAAAAGCAGATAATCTCGCTAAACTTTGAAAAGCTGGAAAATGAGGAATTGCTTGACTACAAGAAGCTTCACGACTATGTTGCAGCCAAGTTAAGCAAAAATGGCTGGACTTATGTTTTTCTGGATGAAATTCAGATGGTTGATAATTTTCAAAAAGCAGTAGGTAGCCTTCACACAAAAAAAAATGTTGATCTTTACATAACCGGCTCAAACTCTTATCTTTTGTCAGGAGAACTGGCTACCTTGCTTACAGGTCGTTATATGCAAATCCGTATGCAGCCATTTTCGTTTGAAGAATTTACCAAAACCAGTTCAGTGTTAAAAAAGGGAAAAACTGTAAGAGAGGAATTTGTCCTTGACTACTTGCGGTTGGGTGGATTTCCTCAAGTGGTTGATTTTACAACTGAAAAAGCAGTTCATGATTATCTGGACGATGTATTAAGTGCGATAATACGCAAAGATATTTTAAGTCGTGAAAGATCCGTAAATGTGGGCGTGTTGGAAAGCATAACCAAGTTCTTATTCCATAACATAGGCAGTGAAGTATCATCTGTCAATATTGCCAACACGCTTAAATCAAATAAGCGGGAAGCCAGTTATAACACAGTTGAAAAATATTTGAACTATCTAAAAGATAGTTTCGTAATCTATGAAGTTGGCAGATATGATATAAAAGGCAAACAACATTTAAAGCAAAATGCAAAGTATTATGCAGTTGATATAGGGTTAAGAAATATGTTGCTTGCAAATAAAGAAACAGACATTGGTCATGTTCTTGAAAACGTAATTTATCTTGAGTTACTAAGACGTGGTTATAAAATAAGCGTTGGCAAGGTAGAAAGCAAGGAAGTTGATTTTGTAGCTGAAAATGAAAATGGCAAAGAGTATTATCAGGTTGTGGCAAGCTTGCTTGACAAAAAAACACTTGAGAGAGAGTTGGCGCCTTTAAATCGAATCAAAGACCATTTCCCTAAATTTATAATAACGCTTGATGATTATGCTGCGGGGGCAACATATAACGGAATAAGAATTATTCATGCAATAGACTTTTTACTGCAGGGATAACCCGTAACAGACTTTCTTAACGATCTTGCTTTTTATTGCTCTTTTATTTTCCATAAATACAAGTAAAAGTATTACAGATAATAAAGAAAGGCATGCTCCAAACACAAGAAGAATGTCCTAATATTAAAAGAAAAACAACAAGCAGGTTTTAATCAGGATATTAAAATATTTTTTCACTCTGGCACTATATGATATAGTGGGCATTGTAAATTATTTATTGTAAGATTTGCAGGAACAAAAAACAGAAAGAGGGAAAATATTAAAATCAGAACAGAAAAAGAAGCGCTTGCTGCGGTTAAAGATGATGGCAGAGCGCTTATGTTTGTTCCGGAAAAGCTTAAGACTCAGGAACTCTGTAACATTGCAGTGGAGCAGAGTGGCGCGGCAGTGCTTGTACATGTGCCGGAAAAATATAAGATGAAATAAAAGAGGTGAAAAATTTGTTTTTGGATACACGAAAGCAGTTATTAAAACAAGGGAAGGAAATTTCAAGTTCTTTTATAGGGCTGCTTTGGTTTGATAATGATTATATTGATATAACTGAGATTCGCGGGGAAATAGAGTTTTTTTCTGCGGACATAGATGCAAAAAAAAACAGTTTTGCCTGATGGGGCTCATGCATCTTATAAAAGCAGACGTTTTTCCTCTCCCAGAGGCAGGGTAGAGCTTAATAATGGAATACCTGCAATTTCAATTGGCGAAGAGTGTCCTGACAGCATGATTGATAAAGTTATTACCTATATGGGTTTAAGTAAATATCGAAAAATTATAATGATACGCAGAGGCTCATTCTGGGATAAAAAGTAAGAAAATAAACTTGGCTAAATAAAAGATGGTTAAATAATCAGAATAATTTAATAATATTTTTTCAATATAAAAGCTAAACAAGAAAAAAATTGTCGTTCAGTAGTATTTTTCTCAAAATTTTCCAAAATACTGCACTTATTGTCAATAAGTAAATATTTGCATAATAAATATCTTCTTTAAAATTACAAAATTGACTTGACTAGTATTAAATCATTCAATACTATGTCTGGTTATTTTGAATAAACACTGCTAATCTATATTATGAGAGGTTCTTATGGATAAAGGAAAAAAACTTTTTGATAAGCTTGCCAAAAGAGGTTGTGATTTTTTAGGTATTGAAGTTCCAATACTTTGTGGGGCAATGTCATGGGTTTCTACGCACCAGCTTGTGGTGGCTGTGTCAAATGCAGGCGGGTTTGGAGTTCTTGGGGGCGGAAATATGCCGGTTGAACTTTTTGCGGAAGAGATAAGGAAAATAGAGTCGCTTACCCAAAAACCTTTTGGCGTTAATATGATAACAATTGCGCCTAATTTCGCTGATCAGCTTGATTATGCATGCAAGATCAAATCTCCGCTTATGATTTTTGCGGGCGGTCTTCCTCCGAGAGATGCATATAAAAAAGTAAAAGATATTGGAAGCCGTCTTATCTGCTTTGCGCCATCTCTTAAAGCTGTTGATATGCATGTAAGGCTTGGAGCAGATGCTATAATAATCGAAGGAAATGAAGCAGGGGGGCACATAGGTCCTGTTTCGACAATTGTTCTTGCAGAACAAATTCTGCCGCAAGTAAAAGATGTTCCTGTTTTTGTTGCAGGCGGTATTGGAAGCGGTTTTCTTATGGCTCACCTTATGCTTATGGGCGCTGCTGGTATTCAAAGCGGTACAAGATTTGCAGCTTCTGTTGAATCGCCTGCACACAATGCTTTTAAGGAATCTTTTATTAAAGCAACTGCAAAAGATGTTCAGCCTACAGCAAAATTTGATCCAAGGGTTCCTGTAATACCTGTAAGGGCAATAACGAATGATGGAAGCCTTGATTATACTGCGCTCCAGCTTGATCTTATTAAAAAAATCGATAAAGGTGAAATAACATCCAAAGACGCAGGTCTCCAACTTGAAGAGTTCTGGCTTGGAGCTCTTAGAAGAGCTGTTGTAGACGGAGATGTAAAAAGAGGTTCTCTAATGGCAGGGCAGAGTATTGATTTTGTTAAAAAAATAATGCCTGTAAAAGAAATTATAGAAGAGTTTACAACAGATGCTGTAAAAGAACTTCAAAAAATTATTGATATTATTGAATAGAAGTTATATATAATTTAAATAAGCTGGTATCAAAAATTGATGCCGGCTTTATACGGCGGTCGTTTCCAGTAACCCGCCTTAACAAAACAAGGAGTTTTTATGTCTAACGAACTTTTATGGTTTACTGTTCTTTTAGTGAATTTTATTTTAATCCTTTCATTTTACCGTATTTTTGGAAAAGTCGGCCTTTTTGTATGGATGCCCATATCTGTTATTCTTGCAAATATCGAAGTAATCAAGACCGTAGAAATATTTGGTATTACCAATACGCTTGGCAATATTATCTATGCAACTACTTTTCTTGCAACAGATATACTTTCGGAGAACTATTCTAAAAAAGAAGCGCTTAAAGCAGTTCTTGCAGGTTTTATGGTTCTTATAACGATGACAATACTTATGACTTTTGCAATCAAGTTTACACCTGCTGAATCTGATTTTGCGCAT
>Ga0123353_10011127_pt1 | contig 12648 bp, 11 predicted proteins | sample TergutLab28metaG_3_FD_92763 | JGI IMG/M metagenome (GOLD analysis project Ga0123353, IMG submission 92763) | Labiotermes labralis P3 segment gut microbial communities from Petit-Saut dam, French Guiana - Lab288 P3 | ecosystem: Host-associated > Arthropoda: Insects > Digestive system > Gut ... | reverse complement strand
GGTGAATGCGAAATAATACTGCTCGACAACGCGCGATGGGAACAATGTCACAAATCGAGACGCCGAATACGGATTTTTTTTCCGAGATCGAACGGCTCGAATTTGTTTTTTCCCGAAACCACTTCAATCTCGAGAGGAGTTTTGTCGGGATCGCGATAGTTGGCATCAATGATGTCATAGACTTCGATTTTGATAGGGGCACCGAGTTCGGAGTTCTGACTCCCCTTCGACACCGTTTCATATTTTTGTACCGTTAACTTGTATTTTCCGGCTGGCACACCGACAAACTTGCCATGTGTTCGGAGGACAGCGACCCCATCCGAGTTTGTAACCCCTCCCGACGACCACTTGCTTTTTTCCTGCGGGAACAAAAAAACCAACGTGTCAGCGCAGGGTTCACCCTCTTGTATAAATTTGAGCGAGACCGGATACAGTTTCGGAAAGCCGTCGGGCTTCGGTTCCCCACCACATCCCGCAACAACGAGACAAAGGACAACCGGACAAATTGAGAATGGTTGTAGAATTTTGAACACAACTCCTCCGCGAATGATACGAAAGGGAACAAATGCGAGTGACTCACGAAGCCCTCTTACACACTATATTACCACGAAATCACCTCTCGTAATAGTATGATACCGTCTTTTTTTTGTACAATTGCGACATTTTTCAAAAAAGGTACAATGTTGCTGAATGTCGCTGTACAAACCAATGTCTCTCTATGAACCTTCCTGACGCTTTGGCTGCCATTGGACAATCGCATGATGCCTTGCATTCTGTTCTTGGATTGTTCGATTTTATGCCGAACATTTATTTCTACATCAAGGATAGAAACCTGCGGTTTCTTTGGATGAACGAACCGCTCCGCCAGCATCTCGGCGTCAGTAGCGTCGCAGAGTGTATCGGAAAAGAGGATTACGACTTTTTTTCCTCCGATCTTGTGTTTCTCTACCACCAAGAGGACAATACAATCATCGCTTCCCGCCGTCCCTTGCTGAACCAACCGTGGATTGTTCCGAAACGAAAAGATCAGCGAAAATGGTTTCTGTCGAGTAAAATTCCTTTGTTTAACGCAGCGGGAGAGGTCATTGCTTTAGCGGGAATTATGCAGAATCTTGCCGACGACCTCACAATTGCTTATCCATTCGGTGAAATGCAAGCGGTCATTGATTACATTGTCGCTCATTATCAGGAACAGATCAGCGTCAAAAAACTTGTTGCGCTCACCTTTCTTTCCTCGCGACAATTTGAACGACGGTTCCGAGGGCTGTTTCACATGTCATCCGGCGATTTTATTCTCAAAGTCCGCATTGACGCTGCGCTGCGATACCTTATCGAAAGCGATTTTTCCATTACGCAAATTGCCCTCCAATGTGGCTTTTACGACAACAGTCATTTTACGCGGCAGTTCAAGAAAAAAATTGGCATCTCCCCTATCCAGTTTCGCAAAAAGTTCTCCTGATTTCTTGTCGTGAGTGAGGAGTTCGTACACCATTTCTTCAATACCATTGCTTATTTGTTGGGTGTAGCTGTGATTTTAGGGATACCGTACCCGGAGCGAAAATGCACTTTTTGTTCGTTGGCTACACTCCCTTCTGCCGTCATCGTAGGCTTTCGACAGAGCTGACCCGCATCCCGGTTCTACCGCATTTCCTGTCTTTCCGAGAGGGCATCGGCGAGCATTTCCTTGTTGGCGAATTGCAAGTCGCTGCCAGTGACAATGCCGCGTGCCAGCCGGGTGATCTTTGGTTTATTCGGGAGCGACTTCAACTGCGAGATAATGTAATACGCCGTTGAGTCCCCTTCGACCGTCGGATTCGTTGCCATCACGACTTCACAGAACGCTCCCGATTGTACACGTTGAATCAGTGCCGCTATCGTCAGTTGATCCGGCGTGATTTTGTCCAGCGGTGCTAAACGACCCAAGAGAACATGGTAAAGTCCCTCGTACTGTCCCGTTTGTTCCAGCATAATCAAATCCTGCGGCTGTTCCACAACACAAAGGAGCGTTTGATTCCGCCGTGAGTCTCTGCATATCTCGCAGAGTTCCGCTTCGGCAAGATTGAAACAGTGCTTGCAATAACGCACATTTTCCTTGACCGCCCTAATGGAATCGGCAAGAGCGAGGGCTTCGGGTTGGTCCACTTTGAGAAGATGGTACGCGATACGTTCCGCCGATTTCTTGCCGATACCGGGCAGTTTTTCAAACTCACGGATCATCCGCGAGACAGATTCGGTCAGTTCGGTCATTTTGTGAATTTTTCGATAATGCCTGCCAAGCCGCTCATATCCACGTCGCCCGCGAGCGACCGCATCGATTCGGCGTGCTGCGCTCGTGATTCGTCAATCGCCTCGTTCACAGCGGTCATCAGCAGTTCTTCCAGTAATTCTGCGTCCCCTTGTTGAAACAGGCAGGGATCAATTTTGCACGAGACAAGTTCCTGCAAGCCGTTGACGCAGACAGTGACAAGTCCGCCAGCGGCATTGCCCTCGGCACGCATATCTTTGAGCCTTTCGTTCATTTCCTGAACTCGTCCGCCGAATTCACGAGCCTGCTTCATGAGCGAACCCAGTTCAAACATTTTTCCGATCATATTTTCGTCCGGTTGCGTTTTCCGCTAGAGTACCCCGTACACATCTATTCCATTCTATCATGCTCTTTCGAGGGAAAGAATCCCCCCCCGCGCTCTCGTGTACACAAAAAAATGAGCGGCATACACAAGTATGCCACTCATGGGCGCGTCTGCACCATTCCGGCAACCTTGACAATCCCCCCCGCCGGGAATACACTGTAAGGCAAGATGAAATATGTGTTGCGTCTCTCGGATCGGTCTAAAGTGGCGACGCCGGTGGAAATTGAGTTCTATCCTCAAATGCCGGTCGGCGGAGACATTGACGAGCATAATGTCGTCTTTGAAGATGGGCATTATCAAGGGGAACTGCTTGTCGAGAATGATCCCGGCGACATCGACACCATGGAACTGTTTCTCAACGGTGACACGCTCATCGGACATACCACTCGACACGGAAACGGGTATCGCTTTCGCTTTGAAGACGAGCGGAACAATGAAACGACGCAGCCGTTCCAGCTGCTCTACGATATTCTTTTTCTGTCGATCCGAATTTTCTATCGAGGGATCGCAGAGCCGATCGTCATGTACAGTCGTTACATGGCGTGTATCAGCAAGCAGCCGGAAGATACGCAAAACGCCGTCGATATGCTGAAATTGCTCCTCAACTTCGAAGACGATAAAATTGGCAACTGGATGTTCGGCGACCGCACGACCGACTCGCTGCAAGGCAAACTCCCCGGTACGGGAGAAATGCGAATCCAACAGCAAACGTACAAATCGCCGATGACGTATCTTCAGTTGATCGAGTCGATTGCCATTTGCTACCAGAGCAATCTCCCTTACTTTAACGCGCTTGCTCGGCACAGCATCAAGAAAACAAGTGTCGTGCGGGAGTATGCGAAGGCGAGAGACGTTTCCATTGCCGGGTTTCACTGGCTGATGCAGAACTCGGATCAACTCGTTGCGGTTCCGCAAAAGACGGCACTCTTACGGCAGGGAAAGTATTACATTCCTCGAAAAATCCTGATGCAAGAACCGGTGAGCAATCGGGATGTTTATGAAAATCAGGTCATTCTCAGTTTCCTGATGCTGGTGTTGAAAAATGCTCGCGTGATTCAGGCGATGCTGGCGGCGGACATTGCGGAGCGGGAAAGTACGCTCCAGAAAATTCAGGGGACTGTTCGGGAAGGCTATCAACCGCCGGCAATCTCCACGATTTGGCAACTCCCCTTGAAAGAATCGAAGGGCTTCTACGAAAGATTGTGCGTGATTGCTTCGCAGTTGGGATCGCTTTACAACAAGTACAATGAGATTTTGCAATGCACCAAGTTCGAGGTCAAAACATTTCCGCAGAAGACCAAGACGTTTCAGGAGGTGAAACCTTACAGTCAGGTTTTTGAACAGATTATGAAATGGTTCAAGTTCGGCGACTTCGACATGAAGAAGAACCGGGTCATCTTCCATTTGCGAACGCTCGATAAACTTTTTGAGTATTACAGCCTGTACCGGTTGCTGAAAATGTTGAGCGATGCCGGTTTTGAAACGGTGAATGACCGACCGGCGATTATCTCGTATCGGTATCATGTTCTCGATAGCTTGTATGAAAACGAAACGGACGTTGCCAATACCTATCATCTCGAAAAGGACAATTGCCGATTGACGCTTTACTATCAGCCGGTCGTCCACTCGGATCGTTTTGAGAACGATTTAACGATTTTCCGCACGGCGATCCTGCGTCGAACACAAACGAGTTGCTATTACACGCCGGACTTTTTATTGAAAATTAGCCGTCAAGGGAAAGCACCGATTTATGTCGTACTCGATTCCAAGTATTCCAGCCGGTCGAACATCTTACGCCGACACGATGATACCAGCCAAACGAATTATCTTGACAAGGTTGTGCTGAAATATTCGTCGCAATTTGCCTCGAAAGAGACGCGGGAGTCGCCGAAGATGATTTGGATTTTGCAGGGACGTATCGGCGACGGCGAGGAACGGGCAATGTTCCGGTTCCACAATTCCCCCTTGGCAAAATACTATCCGCCCAGTACAAACTATGGCGTGGTTTCGGTCAACACCAAAACCGATTCGCTCCGCGACCTCTGGAACGAAATCCGGCGATTGCAGGATTAAGTAGGGGCAACCACGGGGGGTTGCCCCTACAGTAAATACCATTCGACTGGTGCCAGGGCATCGCGGAGCGGCGGAACAGTTTGAGGTACCGGCTTCGTCCAGCGGTGATTCAAGAGTTGCCGAACGTCCATCGGAGCATCCGGCGAATCGGGAAAGCCACTTTTCCCTTTGAAACCGACCAACACGATGTTCTGAACGTTGTCCCCATGTGTCGGACCGCCGACCATAAAAACATCGACGCTGGTGAAGACCTCGGAAAGCGTTCGGTGAAACGCCTCGAAAAGTTTCCGCTTCGGTCCCTCAGCGGAAGCAATGATGTTGACCATATAGATTCCGTCGTCGCTCAAACGGTGCGAAATCTCTTCGAGACATTCCCGAGTGAGCAGATGAAACGGAACACCGTAGTGTGAATTGAACGTGTCTCCGAAGAGCAAGTCATATTTTTTTGTTTCGTTTTTCGTCCGTCTCAAAAACCGCCGGGCATCTTCGTGAAAGATTTGCAGCCGGGAGTCGTCTTTGAGATCGAAGAATTCACGGGCAACCGCTGTCACACCGGGGTCAATTTCCACAACATCAATGGCGACTTCCGGTCGGGTCGCCAAGAGGTAGTTCGGTAGCACATACCCGCCGCCGCCGATCACGGCAACGTTGCGAATGTCCGGTCGATAAAAAAACGCCAGCTCCACATATCGGAAATATCGGCTTGCCAGACGTTCGGGATGTCCGACGATAATCGTGGACTGACTGTACAACCCGGGGTCTGTCTGATACGAACGCAAACTGCCCGAATCATAAACGCGAATATGATTGTACGGCGTATCCCGATGATGAAGGGCTTCGGGAAGAAGCGAATCGCCGAACACGTGATACCAACCACCGGCACCGACGAAAAGCAATGCGAAAAACGTCGCGGCTGCCTTGTTCGGCATTTTCTTGCCTGGAATGTTTTTGTTCCCTTTGTTCGGCGGTGTCTCACATTGGAGAAAAAACGCTACGAGCACCAGCACGGCAGCGATCAGGAAGAGAATCGTTCCTGTCTTGAGCAGCGAGACAAGGATAAAGCCGCCGAGAAAAGTTCCGAGAATGCTGCCCAAAGAGGAGAGTGCATACAGTCTGCCAACGGTGCGACCGGAACTGCCGACATTGTCAATGGCGAGCCGGGCGAGAAAGGGGGAGACCATTCCGAGCAAGGCACCGGGAACGGCGAACAGAATCGCCGCAGCACTGAGGGCGGCAATATAAAGATTAAGCGTTCCCGTGGAGAGCGGTTGGAGCATAAAGGTGTAGGAACCGCCGACGAGGGCGACGACCAAACCCGCCGCGAAAATGATCTTCGCCAGCAGGTGCGTTTTCGGAAACCGGTCGGCGATGATTCCACCGTACCAATAACCGAAACTGAGACTCGCCAGCACGACACCGATCAGACTCGTCCAAACGATGAGCGAAGTGCCGAGATAGGGTGCCAGCATTCTGGAGCCGGTCATTTCAAGAACCATGACCATCACCCCACAGAGAAATGCCGTCAAACCATGAAGTAAGGGACGATTGTTCATCGGTCGCGAGTGGTAAAGTTTTTCATCGCCATCGGGTCACTCATTCTACCGCGTCGCGTTTTTTTGGCAATCGCAGTCATAGACCCGGTACGCGACCTGCAAGTTTTGTTTTTTTGCATCGTTGGCGTTGCTTTCGCTATTTTGTCGTCTTTCTTCGCCGCTCCTTTCGTCGTCCCATATTCCCCCTTTCCCCCTTGCAAAGCGAACAATAGTTTGTAGAATGACCGCTTGCTTGGCTCCTCTAGCTCAGTTGGTAGAGCAACGGACTCTTAATCCGTAGGTCCTGGGATCGTAGCCCAGGGGGAGCAGTGCATGGATGCGTTACAACCGTTAAACCATGCTCGGTGTACGGGGTGAATGCCGCAACTGGGGTCGGTATGAACGCTTCGAACCCGCGCATCGCATTCCCTCCCGGCTGTCTTTGGTGTCCATACCATTGCCGGGGGGGATTTTCGTTTGCAAGGTCGCTCTGCGGTTCGGGGAGCAGACGAGAAAAATTTGTCAGGGCTTGTCCCTGTGCCGCAAACAAATCGGCAGCCATGAAATTCATCAAAACGGCGCGACTCCATCCGTTTTCAATGGTTTTTTGGACGTAAAACAACGCCTCTTTTGTGGATTGGGATTTCGTGAAAATCTGAATGTGGTGTCCCCAGGAAATCTGGAAAATTGGGTGATCTTCAAATTCGTCAACAACTTGTTGACGAATTGTATTTCCTTTACGGTCAAGGACTTGTGGCAGTTTCTCGGAACCCGCCGGTAATTCGTCCACAAGTTGTGGACGAATTGCATTATCTTGCGCATAAAACAGATAAGGCTTTCGCCAGAAAATATGGGATGTCGAGTCGGGAAATGAGTTACAAAGACTGCAATTGGATCCAAACAGCCGTGCTAATGTTGGTAACTATGTCATTTCGCTTATCTCCTACGATCCGATGGTCAGTTCTATTACCTTTTCACCGGATGGCACCAAACTTGCCACAGCAAGCAATGACGGCTGTGTTCGTGTTTGGACGTTGGAGTAGTGTTTCCCAAAGAGCCTGGGACGAAGGTACACCCCCAACGACTGCTTTATAACGTTTAATTTTTGGGGTTGTGCCTAAATTATCAAAGCGGAGGACAAGGGATTCGAACCCTCAACCGGTCGCCCGGCAACTGATTTCGAGTCAGCCCGCTCACCATTCGCATATCCTCCAACAAAACACAGTCGCCCACAAAGCACTCGTCGACAACTGTACGTGAATTCTATAGACTTCCCCAAAGAAGTCAAGCCGTACCAACGAACGCACCGTAAAACCGACCTCCGAAATTTCCACGCCCATCTTGACACCAGAGAGATTTTTGAAGAAAATCTTGTCAGCTTCTATTTGTGAGAACAAATGACCCAGTTTCAAGAAAAGACGATCAAGCTCCTCGGAAAGTCGGAAAACCCGGCGGCAGTCGATATTTTGCAAGGACTTCTTGCGTACCATGACGAAGACTTCCGTAAACTTGCATTCAATACACTCTATTTGAAAAAAACGCCTGAAATTTACGTTCTCCTTTTCCATCAATTCCAGAAGGATGAGGCATTTTGGGGGCAGCCGGGCAGAGTCCCAACCGAACGCCTCGCGAAACTTGCGGATGCCGCTCTTCGGGATGCCTCCAGACAGTATTGTCAAGCCGCCGCAGAAATGGCGATGAAGTACAAATTGTACGAATTGCTTCCTACCGTCGTACTGTACCTCGAATCGCAGGACAAACTACTGGTGGAAACCATGCGAAAAACTCTGCTTCACTTGACAGAATCGTTTTACAACGACATCATGGAGGCTCCCGAGGAAGAGCGGCGCAACTTCGACCGAAAGCGAGAGTGGTTCGTCATGCAACTCGATGCACCCATCAAGCGGTACTCCATCAACGCGATCGACGAAGTGTTGCAAAGCCTTTTGATTATTGGAAAAAAGGACTTTGACACCATGAAACTCATCATGGCGGATCATCGGTCGGCAGCCGCCAAAAAAATCGGCGAACTCCTGCGAACGGGAATGCACCGCAGTTATTTCCGCGTCCTGCTGAACTATGTCGGCGATCCCGATTCGCCAGCGGTGGTGGACGTGATTCTGTCGGAACGGTCCGATCCCACTTTTGTGCGGAAATTGTTGGAAATCGTGGGACATGATCCTGATCCCGAATTCCGAAGTGCGCTCAAACGTTTTCAGGACATTGTTTGGTTCGATGCCAATAGTCCCGAGTTACCGGAGCTTGTTGAAGGATTGGAAGTGAATGCGATACAACTGTTGCAGTCGGTCAGTTTTCCGAAAGAGCGCGTCATTCCTTTGTATCGGTTCTTCCTGGAGCGACCCTCGGTGGAGTCTCGTCGGGCAGCGGCGGAGTCGGTGCGCTGGTTGGTCGGCGAAGAAATCAACCGATTACTCCTCAAGTTTGTGGACAATTCCGATTCGCAGACCGCAGCCATTCTGTTCAGACTCCTGAAATCACGCAATGCTGCTGGCATTGACGAAATCCTGCCAAAATTGATCGAACGTCATGATGACATTCTCCGACAAGCGATTTACGAGATGGTGCCGGAACTTCACGCCGAGTCGCTCGCGTCCCGGATCAGTCAAATGACCCCCATGTCTGCGCAAACGTTGGGGCGATACGTCCGGCTCGTCGACCCGAGCACGTTCAAGATGATTGATGATGATATTAAGTCCCCCATTCCGATTCGTCGGACGTCAGCGTGCAAAGTGGCAATGGTCACGAATTACGCCAAAGATTTTTTGCCTCGGATCATGGACATGGCGGAAAGCGATGATGAAATGTCGGTTCGACTTGCGGCAATTTCAGCACTCTCCACGGTTCTGGTGAAAGAGGCACTGGAAACATTGAAACGTCTGACGAACGACCGTTCCACCGACATCCGCGATGCCGTGGAGATGGCGGTCAAGACGTGGGCAGCGGCATACCACGCCGCAGTCGCAGCACCCCCCCCCAACCATACTTGAGGCGGTTGCCGCCGGAAATGACGGCAATTTCTTTTTTACCCATTTTACCGTTTTGATAGAAAACGTCGCTTGAGAGGTTTTTTCCGAAAAAACGTTTGGGTTCGCTCACTTTTTTCATTTTTCGTGCCGATAAACGGGGGTGAGCCTTTGTGTATTATTGCGCGAGCAACCAACTTCAGGGAGGAAGCATGACTGTAACACAGTGTACTGCCGAAGAAACGGCAAAACTGTGGGAAGATTTCAACCGGGATAAAAGCAATCAGATGTTGCGTAACGCTCTGATCGAACGTTATCTGCCCCTTGTCCAAATCCACGCCAAACAAGTGAGTAACCGATTGCCCGACGAAGTCGAGCTTGACGACCTGGTTTCGGCGGGATTCTTCGGATTGAAGGATGCCATTGAAGCATTCGACATGAATCGTGGGGTCAGGTTTGAGACTTACTGCGCGCCGCGGATTCGTGGAGCGATGTTGGACGAACTGAGAAACATGGACTGGGTCCCGCGTCTGGTGCGATCCCGGGCAAGAAAATTGATGGAGGCGAACAAAACGCTCTCGGATAAATTCGGTCGACAACCCACGCACGAAGAACTCGCAGTGCATCTGAATCTTTCGACAAACGAGCTCGAACGGATGATGATTGATGCCAATGCGGTCACCACGGTCAGTCTGAACAAGAAGTGGTTCGAGACCGATGGTTCCAAAGACATCAGCGAAATGGATTTGGTCGAGGATCAACGGGGCGAAGACCCGACAAGCCGAATTCAGAAAACCGATCTGATGCGTTTGGTGACCAAGGGGCTGACTCGCAACGAACGACTGATTATCATCCTCTATTACTATGAAGAAATGACGATGAAAGAGGTCGGTGCCACCCTCGAATTGAGCGAAAGCCGGGTCAGTCAAATGCACAGCGACATCGTCAAGCGATTAGGATCGCAACTGGAAAAACGCCGTCCCGAATTTGCGTTTTGAAGTTTCGCGGTGGTGAGCCGCGAGCCGGGGCAGTTCAAGCTGGTCATGGGGGGGTTTCCCGCGCCATCACGAGAATATTTCGTTTCGTAATGTCGAGCATATACACTTTGTTCCCATCGACGGACATTCCGATCGGTGTGTGCTTGCAACCGGGGACGATCTGCGACACCGCCACCGTTTCCGCGAACGTGCCATCCTGCGTGAATCGCTTAATCGCCCCGACACTCGCTTGCGTCTCCTGACTCCTTTTTCCCAGAGGGTATTTTACTTTTGAGCGAAAGCCCAAGTGGTGACCGTTTTACGTCTCATGGGAAGTTCGGCAGGGAATATTGAAACTTGTCTGTCACCAACCATGACCGGTCTTTCGTTTTAACCAATTCCACCTCAAATCGTACATTTTCCGGAATCGGCTGGTCAACGACAAAACCCTCAATAGGTGCTTTGGTTTTCCAATAGATCGTCGCAACAAAACGGATTTTGGCAGTGGGGGGGGAAGTGGCATCATTGACCTCGATTTGCAAATCACGGTATTTGGCTTTGGGAACCTGAATAAAGCCCATTTGGATTTTGGCAAGTTGCCGGGTCTCTTGTGCCTTGGGAGCGATAAACTGACTGACGGCTTCGAGGTCATCCCTTTCGACAGCAGCGACCAGCGCATCCAGCATGCGAGTGATCGATTTTCGGTCGGTCTCGATCCCATAATAGAGAGTCAAACCGAGAGCAAGCGTGAGAATCGGCAAAAGCACCGCAATGATGAGGTTACGCCCCGTTTGGTCGCCACGATACCACGCAAAGCCAACACAGCCAACGATGAACGTCAGCACAAACCAACCCCAAAGGTAATTCAGAAACAGACTCATAGAGCCATTATAGTGGAAAGCCATCAACGAGGGAAGATGCCCAACACTCAAGGCGGATATCAAAAATGTTGAAGTCGTCAACTTTCTCGTTGCGGTGTGTGGTAAAATGAGACCCGAGTCGGGACAGGCAGTCGGTGCCCATCCGGCTCTGACCTACGCCCTCGTGCAGCCACCTAGCCCGCATCGGGTCTAACCCAACGAAAAATCGCCACTCCTCCATGCTCACCGATATTGCCAATGCCCCACTGGACGATTTGTTGAACGAAGCAAGCCGGGTTCGTGCAGACACATTTGGGAACGAGATTGATCTTTGTGCCATCGTGAACATCAAAAATGGACGCTGTGCCATGGATTGCCGATTCTGTGCTCAAAGTCAGCATTACCCAACGCCTCTCGAAACTTATCCTCTTCTCCCCATCGAACAATTATCGTCGGCGACACGTCAACGTTGGAACCAAGGTATTTACCGGATCGGTTGGGTTTCCAGTGGTCTTTCCCCCACCAAGCAAGAAATGGATTCCATCGTTGATGCGGCAACCGCCATTTTAGCAAGTGATGCCGCGAACCAACTCTGCGCCTCGCTGGGGCAATTGGACTCCCCCACATTGCAACACCTCAAGGCGGCTGGATTTTGCCGGTATCATCATAATCTGGAAACATCGGAGCGATTCTACCCTGCCATTTGTACGACGCAACGTTGGCTCGACCGCCGGGCAACGGTCGAGCGGGTCAAAGGACTCGGCTGGTCGGTGTGCAGCGGCGGGTTGTTTGGACTCGGCGAAACTTGGGAAGACCGCTACCAACTGGCGATGACGCTGAAAGACCTGGAAGTCGATTCGGTGCCGATCAACTTTTTCAGTCCGATTTCCGGCACACCGCTTGCGGACCAAAAGCCGCTCTCTGTTGAGGAGGCACTGCGGATTGTCGTGTTGTTTCGGTTAACATTGCCAACGGCAACGATCCGTATCTGCGGCGGCAGACCGATGGTCTTCGCTCCGCATCAAGGAGAACTCCTCTTCCGCGCCGGGGCAAATGCGTTAATGACAGGCAACTACCTGACAACCTCAGGCATCTCCCCCGAAAAGGATCGGCAAATGATCGAACAAAACGGCGGTGCTTTACCCGGGGCGGCGGCGAGTACGCCTTCCCCTAGTACGACAGCGCGTAAAACAGTCGAAAAAATGCCTTAACTATTTATGAGTTAAGGGATTACACGCAGTAGAAATCCGTGTTGTTTTCGGAAATTTTCAACCTCATTTTCACCTCATTTCCTCGAACAAAACAAGCTCAGTAGCATCGGCACCCTCTGATGTCTGACCTCATTTACCTCATTTCGCTTTTGAGCGGCATGTCGCACCAAAACGCGAATAAGGTAAGGCTTTCGCCAGAAAATAATTGGTCAAATTTTCCCTTTCCCATTCTGGAGCAAGGAAGTAGTCAGAAGTCAAGAGTCAGAAGTCGCATGCGGTAAGGAACTGTCAGAGTCAAATGGTGCGGTAGCACCATTCTGACTCCTGTATTCTGCTCCACGGAATGCGATAAGGCTGAAAATGGCATGTTAATTTCTGGCG
>Ga0123353_10011125_pt1 | contig 12649 bp, 9 predicted proteins | sample TergutLab28metaG_3_FD_92763 | JGI IMG/M metagenome (GOLD analysis project Ga0123353, IMG submission 92763) | Labiotermes labralis P3 segment gut microbial communities from Petit-Saut dam, French Guiana - Lab288 P3 | ecosystem: Host-associated > Arthropoda: Insects > Digestive system > Gut ... | reverse complement strand
GCGTACGGAAAGCGGTTCATCACGACAAAACTTTGTCGCCCGCGAAATAACACCAGATTCTCCGCGTCGGAGGCGGGGTCGTCGCGATACCGGCACAAAAAACAGCCGCCGTCTTTCGGACCTTTGCCGTCGAGCGTGTTAATGTACTCCATCCGCCAGGGAGCCCAGAGATTGCGGCTCTGTTCGGTGTTGCGAAACCCGTCTTCATTGGCCATGAGGAACCTCGATACCATTACGTGGAAACGTCACACGTCACAAGGTAGAACAAAACCCGCCGCGAATCGAATGAATTTTGAAACTGTCGCATCACTTCATGGTTGTTGCGTTCATCCGACTTCGCAAAGACCGAGCGGGATTACACGGATTAACAGATTGTAAAGATTCGTCGTTCCGTGCGGCAGGCGAATCCGTAAATCCTTTAATCCGTGTAATCCCGCTCGGTCTTTGCGAAGTCGGAACCACGTAACCATGCTACGGCGCCTGAATTTCGCGAATCCCGTTGAAATTCATGCAAATCGCGCGGCATTCGACGCAGACGCCCTGGTTTGCTTTATCGACAATTTTCCAAAAGTCCGTGCCGGTTTCCCATCTTATAAATTACCGGCATTGCCGTCTTTAAATTCCCAGCCTCTCGCGGTATGATGCTGGCGCGGCGTCCGTGGGGGCGTCGAGGCGGTTTTTTCCTGTGCACATGGACGAGCCGAACCATTCTGTGGCGGTCCGTGCGGTTGTGTGGGTTCGCAACGCGGCGTGGCGTCGCTCGGCCCAGGCGTTGCCGCTGCGCACGCTGGCGGTCGAGAGCGGGTATGAAGCCCTTGCCGAGTTGCTGGCGGCCCCGTCGGCGGCGTTGATTGTGGAGTTGTCGCTGCTCTCGCCGCGTCACGTGCGGCTGCTGGAGGCCGCCCGGGGACGGCGAATCGAGGTGCTGGGTCTGGGCGCGCCGCATCCGAACGTGCGCATCGAGGCCCTGAGCGGCGTGCGGCTGGTGTCGCCTGACGACCTGCTGGCCACGTTGGCGGCGCTGGTCGACAAGGAGGCGACGGCACCGGAAGTGGACGCGGAAGACCCCGACGACGCCGAACCGATCGACGACGCCGAACAGGCCGAGGATAGCGAGGAGGTTGAGGACATCGAGGAGGTTGACGAGGAACTGGCGGCCGCGATCGAAGCGGACCGTCTCGCCGCCGCCCACGACCTGTTGCCGCCCGCGACGGAACCTCCCGCCCCACAGGCCCAGGCGAGTCCCCCGCCACCGGAACCACCGCCCGCTCCGCCGGCCGTTGCGGTGTCTGAACCGATGGACCCGTCACCGCGAGGGCTGCTCACGCGCGAGGAACTCTCGGCCCTGCTGGAGGACTCGCGATGACCCCACACAAATCCACCCCGCGCGAGGCGGACATCCTGTTGTTGGGTGAACCGGAGATGACCGATCCGCTGTGCGCCCGGCTGGGGCGGCGGCGGGTCGTCGCGTTCGACGATCCGTACGACGCGATGCTCGCCCTGCACGACAAGCCGCGCCGATGCGTCGTCGTGTCCGCCCCGCACCCGGAGTTGCCGGGGCTCTGCCGGGCACTGCGACGCGTGCACGCGGACGGGCCTCTGCTGGCCGTCGGCGCTACCGCCAGCGAACCGGCGATGCGTTCGCTCACACCGGCGCTTCTGGACGACTATTTCATTTCGCCGCCCACACGATCCGACTTGGAGCGTATCCGCTCGGGGACGGCCGCCGGGCAAACGGCCGGACCGCTCCATGCGACGACGGCGCTTGACGCTCCCGCCGCAGGCGCGACGACCGGCGCGCGTCCCGCCAGCCCGCCTGGTCTCACACCGTCGCACTGGGCGGAACTGTTGGCCGCGGCCAGCGTGGCCGGCCTCCAGGAGACCGTCATCAGACTGCTGGCCGCGTGCGGATGCGTCGCCTCGTGGCGGCGCGCGGACGAGTTGGCCTCCGCCACACCGCTGCTGACCTTGACGGGCGACAACGGTCCGGCGTTTCTGGTCGCGGCCAATCCCCACACGCCCCCGGCGGCCCGAACCCTGCTGACCGCCCTGGGTCCGGTGCTCGGACCGTTGGCCAGGAACGCCCAGCGCATCGAGTCGCTGCACAAGCTCGCAATCACCGACCATCTGACCGGGGCGTACAACCGGCGGTATTTTTATCATCTCACGGAGCAGATTCTCGCGCGGGCGGGAAAGGCCCATTGCCGCGTGACGCTGCTGTTGTACGATATCGACGACTTCAAGCATTACAACGAAACGTACGGCCACGCGGCCGGCGACGAGATTCTGCGTCAGACGGCGGTGCTGATGAAGACGACCAGCCGGGCGCACGATATCGTCGCGCGGATCGGCGGTGACGAGTTCGCCGTGCTGTTCTGGGACCCCGATCCTCCGCGGTCGCCCAATTCCAAACCGCTGGACACGTTTGTCGAATTGGCCGACCGGTTCCGCCAAGCCGTCCGCGACCATTCGTTTTCGTTCCTCGGACCCGACGCGAAGGGGTCGCTCTCGATCTCCGGCGGGCTGGCGAATTTTCCCACCGACGGACCCACCTGCCTGGACCTCCTCCGCGCCGCCGACACCGGCCTGCGCACCGCCAAACGACAGGGAAAAAACCGGATCTACCTGGTCGGTCAGGGCGGGGAGTAGGGTACGCAGGACGATCCTAAACCCGCGGATTTCACATTCCGCTTCGGGGGGAGGCGTTCAAATCCGAAGCACGAAATCCGAAACAAATTCCAAAACAGAAAATCCCAAACTCCAAACGGCGACGCCATACGCCTTGACGCGTGGCGCCGCCGTCTGGGTTTGGAATTTTCCGCTTTTGCTGTTTGGAATTTGTTTCAGATTTCGAGTTTCGTGCTTCGGATTTATAACGGTTCCCGTGCGAAAACACACGAAAACAACAACATATAGATGCGACGGCCCTGGTCACCGCGTGCTTTCGCCTCGCCGTTGCGTTCTCGCGTTGGGGTGTCCGCGCCTCTCCGCGTCGCCGCGTTGTGGCGGCGCGGTGGCGGTGGTGGCCTCTTCGGCTTTGAGTTCCTTGATCCGGTCGCGGAGGCGGGCGGCGGTTTCGAATTCGAGGGCCTCGGCCGCCTCGAGCATTTTGGCTTCCAGTTGGGCGATGAGTTCCCCGCGGTCGTATTCCTCCTCGCTGGCGGCGATGGCGTCCATAGCGACTTTTCTCGCCTTCAGTTGTTCGGCCAACTGGTTGCGGATCGCCTTGACGATGGTTTGCGGCGTGATATTGTGTTCCTTGTTGTACTCCAGTTGGATTTTCCGTCGGCGGAGCGTTTCGGTGATCGCCTGTTGCATGGACTGCGTGATTGTGTCGGCGTAGAGCAGCACTTGGGCATTGACGTGGCGGGCGCAGCGCCCGATGGTCTGGATCAGGCTCGTCGCGGATCGCAGGAATCCTTCCTTGTCCGCGTCGAGAATGGCCACCAGGCTCACCTCGGGAAGGTCCAGCCCTTCGCGGAGCAGGTTCACGCCGATCAGCACGTCGAACTTGCCCTCGCGAAGTTCCTTGAGGATGTCCACCCGCTCGAGCGTGTCCACCTCGCTGTGAAGGTACTTGCAGCGGTATCCCTCGCCGCGGATGTATTCGCTGAGGTCCTCGGCCAACCGCTTGGTAAGCGTCGTGATCAGCGTGCGTTCTCCGCGCTCGACGCGCTGGGCGATCTCGCCCAGCAGATCGGCCACCTGCCCCTTGGCGGCCCGCACCTCGATGGAGGGGTCCACCAGACCCGTCGGGCGGATGACCTGTTCGACGATCTCCCCACCGGCCAATTGAAGCTCGTAACTGGCCGGCGTGGCCGAGACGAACATCACCCGCCGCCACATCCGCTCGAACTCCTCGTATCGCAGCGGGCGGTTGTCCATCGCGCTGGGCAGACGGAACCCGTAATCCACCAGCACCTGCTTGCGGCTGCGGTCGCCGTTGAACATCGCGCGAATCTGCGGGATCGTGACGTGGCTTTCGTCGATAATCAGCAGGTAATCGTCGCCGAAATAATCCATCAGCGTGTAGGGCTGCTGGCCCGGCGATCGCCCGTCGAGATGGCGGCTGTAGTTCTCGATGCCCCCGCAGTAGCCGACTTCCTGCATCATCTCGATGTCGTATTTCGTCCTCGCCGCCAGCCGCTGGGCCTCCAACAGCTTGCCCTCGTTCCGCAACGCGATCAGCCGCATCTCCAGTTCGTCCTTGATGCTCGTGACGGCCCGTTCGATCATGGTCTCGTCGGCGACGTAATGCACGGCCGGGAAAATAAACGCCTGCTCCGCGTCGGACAACACGTCGCCCGTGACGGGGTGGATCAGGTGAATGGCGTCGATCTGGTCGCCGAAAAGCTCCACCTGGTAGCCGAACTGCTCGTAGGCGGGGTAAATGTCCACCGTGTCGCCGCGGACGCGGAACGTGCCGCGCTTGAAGTCCATGTCGCTGCGATCGTACTGAAGGCTCACCAGGCCTTTGAGCATCTCGTCGCGGTCGACGGTCTCGCCCGCGCGGATGGGCAGCACCATTTTTTTGTACTCTTCGGGACTCCCCAGACCGAAGATGCACGAGACGCTCGCGACGATCACCACGTCGCGGCGACTGGCCAGGCTCGTGGTGGCCGAGAGGCGGAGACGGTCCAGGTCGTCGTTTCGGCTGGAGTCCTTCTCAATGTAGATGTCCCGCTGCGGGATGTAGGCTTCGGGCTGGTAGTAGTCGTAGTAGGAGACGAAATACTCAACGGCGTTGTGGGGGAAGAGCTCCTTCATTTCCTCGTAGAGCTGGGCGGCGAGGGTTTTGTTGTGGCTGACGATGAGCGTGGGCTTGCCCAGCCGTTCGATGACATTGGCCATGGTGAACGTCTTACCGCTTCCAGTGACGCCCATGAGCACCGAGTGCTTCTGCCCCTGCTGAAAGTTTTGCACCAGCCGCTCAATCGCCTGCGGCTGATCGCCCTGCGGCGTCATCGGGGACACAATCGTAAAATCCGGCATGGCCAGCCTTTTCGATAAAGGAGTTTTCGACGTCAGCCGTAATCCATGTAACCACTTTGATTATACCAGCAGTTGCGCCTGTTATAGACGTTTGCCGCTACCACCGCAGGGCGACCGTATCTACATACGCTGATGTCGCAATCTTCCTCGAAGGAAACGTTCAAATCCGAAGCACGAAATTCGAAATCCGAAACAAACTCCAAACCAGAAAATTCCAAACTCCAAACGGCGACGCCCTATGCCGTGACGCATGGCGTCGCCGTCCGCGTTTGGGATTTTCTGCTTTGGGGTTTTGGGGTTTGTTTCGGGTTTCGGATTTCGTGCTTCGGATTTATAACGCTTCCCGTGCGAAAAAACACACAAACACGACAAAACTTAGATGTATTTACCTTGTTGGCTACCACCGATTGCCGGGGCGGGGCGGAGGCGGTGGGGGCATCTGGCCAGGTCGGCCTGGACCGGGAGCCGGACGGACCATCGCCGGACCGGGACCCGGACGTCCTGGGGCTGGTCGAACCATCGGACCCGGTCGGTACGGGCCAGGGCTCGTGTTGCGTACCGTGGTCGTCGTGTGGACCGGGCCAGGTCGGCCTTGGACCACCACCACGTCGTGCCCGCGACCCCGGTCATATCGGCCGTGATCGTACGAGCCGCCGTAGTGTACATGCCCGCGTTTCCCTCCACCGCATCCGGCGGCGACCATCGCCAACACACCCACACACACCCATGCCAGTTTCGTGTTCATCATCCATTCCTCTCGTTCATTTAACAGGCCTGTTCGGCCATACCGATCCAGACACGCCGGAAGAGGAAAGGTTAGTTGGCGTAAACGTAACACGGGCGTCCCGGGTTTGGCTTGAGTATTGGCATAGCCCTGCCATTAGGCGTCGCGGGGGGTTATGCACGACAAAACGTTTTGTAGTTCACAACCCCCTGCGACGCCTAATGGCAGGGCCATGCCAATACTCAAGCCAAACCCGCATATCGGAAGAGCAGTGGGCAAATGTCGATGCGTTTGCCTACAGTCTGGTTCTACCGTCCGTTCAGCGTCAGCGTCGTTTGTCCGTTTCGGGTGGTGGATTGGTATGTGACGAACACGCGTTCGAGGGCGCGGCGGTTGTCGGGAAGGCGGATGGCGCGGGTGGAGGCGTTGCGGTCGAACCGTTGGTTGACCACCGAGGTCCACTTGCTTCCGTCGGTGAAGATCATCTGGATGTCGAACACCTGGACCGGTTGGCCGGTGATGGACAGTTGGAGCTCACCGTAACGGTTCCGGTCACCCCGGACGTCGAGGCGGGTTTTGTTGGCGGCGTACTTCATGGTCGTTCGGCCAATCTGCGACCAATTGCGAACCTCACCAGGCCGAGACGGACCGGGTCCTGCCCCCGGTTTTCCCGACCCCGGACCGCCGCCCCCTGGTTGCCCCGGTCGCTGGGGAGGCGGCTGAACCACCACCGCACCCGGATTTTCGCGGTTTCGGCGATCGTTTGTCCCGCGATTGATGTCCTTCTTCCCGCCACCACAGGACGCCAGCACCATCGCCAGGCAGCTCACACCAAACCACGCCAGGTTCATTTTCATGGGGTTTCCTTTCGATTGATCGTTGTTTTCCCAAACATCCTATCGGCATGAATCGCCCGATCGCATCACAACCTGTCGGGAAATCCGTTGGGGGAATTACTTTCGCGCGCTAAAATCGGAAAAACCGGATATGTCCCCCCGGCATGAGGGGCTTTTTTACCCGGTGACGGGAAGGTTTTGCTTGACATTGCGCGGTGAGGCCAGTATTTTTTTTAGATTCTGTTCCTGGCGAGGATGCGAGGCCTCCAGCGGTCGTCGGGAGCGGAGTGAGCGATCGAACAGGCTGGAGGTCCAAGGATTCAACATGCTACCAACCCAGAAACTGTCCCGTGGTCGGACACGGTGCCGTCGGGCCCATCAGGCCAAGACGCCCGCTCACTACACGGATTGCCCCAAGTGCAACCAGCCCCGGCTGCCGCACGCGGCCTGCACCAACTGCGGTTACGTCCGCCGCGGGCTGAGTTTGAAGATCGAAGAGGAGAAGTAATTCGATGCGTATCGGCATCGACGCGATGGGCAGCGACTGCGCCCCCGACGCGGAGATTCAGGGCGCCCTGATGGCCCGGGATCTGCTGGCGGGTGAAGACCGCATCGTTTTGATCGGTCCTGAGTCCATGCTGCGCGAAAAACTGCACGCCACGGGTGTCGCCAACTGGGCGGAGTGGGTCGAAGTGCACCACGCCGAACAGGTCATCAGAATGGATGAATCACCGGTGGAAGCGCTGCGCTCCAAACCGGACAGTTCCATCGCCCGAATGGCCGAACTGCATCGCGACGGGGCGCTCAACGCCTGCATCTCCGCGGGAAACACCGGCGCGTGCGTGGCGGCCGCCCAGATGCGGCTGCGGCGGTTGCCGGGCGTGCATCGTCCGGGGATCGCGATCCTCATGCCGACTTTCCACGGTCCGGTGGCGCTGTGCGACGTGGGGGCGAACGTCGCCTGCAAACCGCAGCACCTGCACCAGTACGCGGTGATGTCGTCGGTGTACGCGCGGACGACCTGCGGCATTCAAAATCCCCGCGTGGGGCTGCTCAGCGTGGGCGAGGAAGAGGGCAAGGGAAACGACCTCATCAAGCGCACGCACGAGTTGATGAAGGCCGACGCGAGCGTGAATTTCCTCGGGAACGTCGAGGGGCGGGACCTCTTTAACGGCACGTGCGACGTGATGGTGTGCGACGGGTTTGTCGGAAACGTGATCATCAAGCTGGTCGAGGGCATGGCCGAGGGCGTGGTCCGGGGTATGGCCACCGAAATGGCCGCGGGTCTTCCGCCGGAACTGGCGGGGCAGGCGAAAAAGGCCGCCAAGATCATCATGGGCAAGTACGACTACAACGAGTACGGTGGGGCTCCGCTGCTGGGGGTGGACGGCATCTGCATCATTTGTCACGGCGCGAGCAACGCGCGGGGCATCATGAACACGGTGCGGGTGGCCAAGGCGTTCTCCACAACCGGCGTCAACGAGCAGATCACCCGTCTGCTCGCCGGCGGCGAGTCGAGGTAAATCGGATCATGCCCACGGCAGTAAAAGCATATGTAAAAGGCCTGGGCATGTCGGTGCCGTCGGGCGTGATGACCAACGACGATTTCGCGAAGTTTCTCGACACCAACGACGAATGGATCACGCAGCGCACGGGGATCAAGCGGCGGCACATCGTGGGACCGGGCGAGAGCACGGCCTCGCTGTCGACGCAGGCGGCCCGGATGGCGCTCGCCGACGCGGGACTGGAGGCGTCGCAGCTCGATTTGATCATCGTCGCGACGGTCAGCCAGGAAATGCTGTTCCCCGCGACGGCCTGCTTTGTGCAGGCCGAACTGGGTGTGACCGGCATTCCCGCCTTTGACATGTCCGCCGCGTGCAGCGGGTTCGTGTACGCGCTGACGATGGGCGCGAAGTTCATCGAGTGCGGCATGTACCGCCGCGTGCTGGTGATCGGCGCCGAGACGCTCTCCCGCTTCAGCGACTACACCGACCGCGGAAGTTGCATCCTCTTTGGCGACGGTGCAGGGGCCGCCGTGCTCGAAGCCACCGACAACCTCTCCCGCGGACTCCAGTACAGTTGCCTGTTCGCCGACGGCGCGGGATGGGATTTCATCCACGTTCCCGCGGGCGGATCGCGGCAGGTGGCGACGGCCGAGACGGTCGAGCAGCGGCTGCACTACATTAAGATGAAGGGCCGCGAGGTGTACAAGTTCGCCGTGGACAAGATGCAGTGGCTGCTGGAGGACTGCATGCGGGCCTGCGGGTTCGGCGTGGCGGACGTGGACCTGGTGGTGCCTCACCAGGTGAACAGCCGGATTATCGAGTCGGCGACGGCGAAACTGTCCTTCCCGCCTGAGAAGGTGTACGTGAACATCGACCGGTACGGGAACACGTCGGCGGCGTCGATTCCGTTGGCGTTGTGCGAGGCGAAGTCGGAGGGGAAAATCCAGGAAGGTTCGACGGTGGTGATGGTCGCCTTCGGCGCGGGCTTGACGTGGGCCGGGGCCGTGGTGAAGATGTAACCGTAGCACGGGCATCCTGCCCGTGAGTCGCATGGGCGTCTCGCCCATGCAACGTAGCCTTGGAAGCAGCCGTTTGAAGTCGGCGTGACAAAACGAATTATGAAAATCGCATTCTTATTTCCGGGACAGGGCGCGCAGACCGTGGGAATGGGCAAGGACCTGTACGACGGTTTCGCGCCGGCCCGTGAGGTATTCGACCGGGCCGAGGCCGCCACGGGGCTGCCGCTCAAGCGGCTCTGTTTCGAGGGTCCCGAGGACGAGTTGGGGCGCACCGATAACGCGCAACCGGCGATTTTCACGGTGTCGGCGGCGGTTCTGGCGTGTATGGGGCAGATGCTCCCGCCGGCGGCGCCGGCGGCGATTCGCCCGGCGTATATGGCCGGTCTGAGCCTGGGCGAGTACACGGCCTTGTACGCGGCGGATTGCGTCGACTTCGAGGACGCGTTGCGATTGGTGAAACTTCGCGGGGCGGCCATGCAGTCCGCCGCGACGTCCGTCCGGTCCGGTATGGTGGCCGTCATGGGCTTGGACGAGGCGAAGGTGAATGAGCTTTGCCAGGCCGCCGCCCAGGGCGAACCGCTCGTGGCCGCGAATTTCAACGCGCCCGGGCAGATCGTCGTCAGCGGCGGACTTTCCGCCTGCGAACGGGCGGCCGAGATGGCCAAGGAGTTCGGCGCCAGCGGCGCGACGATGCTCAAGGTGGCCGGGGCGTTCCACAGTCCGATCATGTCCCCGGCGGCGGACGAGCTCGGGCGGGCGCTCGGAACGGTCCAGTTTCGCGCCCCACGAGGACTGGGGCTGGCGGGGCAGGATGTCGAAATCGTCTCCAACGTCGAAGCCGCCCCGTACGGTTGCCTCTGCCGCGCCGCCTCGCTGCTCATGACGCAGCTCACCGGGGCCGTCCGCTGGCAGCAGAGCGTGGAATTCCTGATCGCGCAGGGCGTCACGAAATTTTACGAAATCGGCCCCGGTCGCGTGCTGGCGGGCCTGATGCGGCGGATCGACCGCAAGGCGGAGATCGTCACGATCAACGGGCGGGAGTCGCTGGAGAAGTTCATCGACTCCTTTCGCGACGCGACCGACCCGTCGTGCTGGCAGTCGGACAAGGCCAGCCGAGTAGATAAATAAGGAAAAAGGAACAGTCATGGCAGACAAACACAACGAAAAAGTAGCCATTGTGACCGGCGGTGCCCGCGGGATCGGCCGGGAGATCGTTCGCGAGCTGCTGGCGGCGGGTATGACGGTGGTAGCGGTGGACCTTCGCGAGGATCTGCTCGCGGAGCTTCCCGCGGCGCTGGGCAATCCGGGCGAACGGCTCCAAACGGCCGCCTGCGATGTGACCGACAGCGAAAAGTTCCCCAAGGTCATCGAAGACGTGGCCGAGAAATTCGGTCGCCTGGACGTTCTGGTCAACAACGCGGGGATCACGCGCGACAACATCGTGCTGATGCTGACCGACGACGACTGGGACCTGGTGCTGAAGGTGAACCTCAAGAGCGCGTTCATCGGCACGCGGGCGGCGGGCAAGATCATGATGCGTCAGCGCAGCGGAAGCATCATTTTCATGAGTAGCTACAGCGGGCTGGAAGGCAATCGCGGTCAGGCCAATTACGCCGCGTCGAAGGCGGGAATGCTCGGTCTGATGAAATCGGCCGCCAAGGAATTGGCCAAGCGCAACGTGCGATGCAACGCGGTTTGTCCGGGCTTTATTCAGACGGAGATGACCGAGGTGCTTCCGCAGCAGGCCAAGGACATGGCCTTGGAACAGATTCCGATGCAGCGATTCGGAAAACCGCAGGACATCGCGGCGGCGGTGGCGTTCCTGGCCGGCGACGCGAGCACGTACATCACCGGCCAAAGCCTGAGCGTGGACGGCGGAATGCACACGTAAACGACAGCCAGCAGCCACTAGCCACAAGCGACAAGGTAAGGAACGCCGGTGGCAAAAGGCAGCGATAGCGGGAACAGATAAGGTAGTCGTAACGATCAAGGTCGTGTGATTTGTGGCTGGGCCATCCATACCTGGTGGCTTGTGGCTGGTTTTTTTGACTTGCGTATAACCGGGTGCTTCGCTATAGTACTCGGCCTTGTGAAGCGATTTTTGGTACGGCCCGCGGTGAAAAACGGGCCGGGAATGGACGCTGTTGTCGTACGATGAACGATGTCGTCACCGTACGACGTGAAAACCCCTACGGAGAGGTTAGCATGGCGGATGAGATTCAGGACAAGGTCATCGAGATCGTGAGTGAACAGATGGGCGTGGACAAGGGCGAGATCACCCGCGAGACGTCGTTTGTCAACGATCTGAACGCCGACTCGCTGGACACGGTCGAGCTGGTGATGGAGTTTGAGGACGAGTTCGAGTTGTCGATCCCCGATGAGGAGGCCGAGAAGATTCAAACGGTCGGCCAAGCCATCGACTATATCAAAGAGCACAGCACCAAGGCGTAGGGAATCTTCATGGCCAAACGCCGTGTAGTCGTGACAGGCCTGGGGACGGTCAACCCCATGGGCCATAACGTGGGCGAATTCTGGTCCGCGGTTGTGGCAGGTCAAAGCGGAATCCGTCGGATTCAGCGCTTTGACCCGGCTGCCTTTTCGTCGCGGATCGGCGGCGAGGTCTTGAACTGGGAGATGCCCAGCGACCTCGTGGACGTTCGCGAAGGCAGGCGGATGGACCGGTTTTGCCAGTTTGCGGTCGCCTGTTCGATCGAGGCGGTCCGGGACAGCGGGCTGGAGTTCGCCAGGGAAGACGTCGATCGCTGCGGTGTGATTTACGGCAGCGGGATCGGCGGGCTCCAGGAACTCGAGGACCAGCACTCGCGCATGCTCGATAAGGGCCCCTCCCGCGTCAGCCCGTTCACCGTTCCCAGGCTGATGGCCAACGCCGCCAGCGGGAGCATCTCCATCATCTGGGGTCTTCGAGGACCCAACCAGGCGGTGGTGACGGCCTGCGCGTCGGCGGCGAATTCCATCGGTGAGGCCTTGCGCTGCATCCAGCGGGACGAGTGCGATATCGCCATCACCGGCGGCAGTGAAGCGGCCCTGACGAAGATCGGCTTGGCGAGTTTTTGCGCCCTCAAGGGGCTATCCACGCGCAACGACGACCCCGAACATGCCAGCCGACCCTGGGACAGGGACCGCGACGGGTTCCTGCTGTCCGAAGGCGCCGGCGCGCTGGTCCTGGAAGAGCTCGAACACGCCAGGGCCCGTGGTGCGAAGATTTACGCCGAATTGATCGGGTACGGTGCCAGCGGTGACGGATATCACATCACCGCCCCGGACCCGGAAGGAAACGGCGCGGTGCTGGCCATGCGGCGGTCGTTCCAGGACGCCGCCCTGTCGCCCGAGCAAGTGCAGTACGTCAACGCGCACGGAACGAGCACGGAACTGGGCGACCTGGCCGAGACCAAGGCGATCAAGAAGGCCTTCGGCGACTACGCCCGGAACGGTCTGATGGTGTCTTCCACCAAGAGCGCCCACGGCCATCTGCTGGGCGCCAGCGGCGCGGTGGAGGCGATTGTCTGCCTCAAGGCGCTGGCCGACGGCGTGATTCCCGCGACGCTGAACCTG
>Ga0123353_10011124_pt1 | contig 12649 bp, 8 predicted proteins | sample TergutLab28metaG_3_FD_92763 | JGI IMG/M metagenome (GOLD analysis project Ga0123353, IMG submission 92763) | Labiotermes labralis P3 segment gut microbial communities from Petit-Saut dam, French Guiana - Lab288 P3 | ecosystem: Host-associated > Arthropoda: Insects > Digestive system > Gut ... | reverse complement strand
GCCTGCGGCGTATAACCTCTTCTCCTGATGCCGGAAATCGTTGGCATTCTTGGATCATCCCAACCAGAGACATATCCCTCTTTTACAAGTCTTAAAAGCTTTCTCTTGCTCATAACAACATACGAAAGGTTAAGTCTTGCGAATTCGATCTGTTGGGGGTGCGCATCTATCTCTGTCTTCTCCACACACCAATTATAAAGTGGTCTGTGATCCTCAAATTCAAGAGTACAAATCGAATGGGTAATTTTTTCAATTGCATCGGAAAGAGCATGGGCATAATCATACATTGGATAAATACACCACTTATCTCTTGTCCTGTGATGAGAAGCAAATTTGATTCTATAGATAACAGGATCGCGCATATTTATATTTGGAGAAGCCATATCAATTTTTGCGCGGAGAACACACTCCCCTTCTTTAAATTCACCTGCTCTCATTTTTTCAAAAAGTTCAAGGTTCTCTTTTACACTTCTGTTTCTGTAAGGACTCTCTTTTCCAGGCTCTGTAAGAGTTCCCCTGTATTCCCTTATTTTTTCAGAATCAAGAGAATCTACAAAAGCAAGCCCTTTTTCAATCAGGAGAATTGCATACTCATATAATTTTTCAAAATAATCTGAAGCATAAAAAAGTTTGTCACCCCAGTCAAAGCCAAGCCACTTTACATCTGTTTTTATTGATTCTGTATATTCAACATCCTCTTTCTCTGGATTTGTATCATCAAAACGGAGGTGGGTAATTCCATTGTATTGTTTTGCAAGTCCAAAATTAAGACATATTGATTTTGCATGACCAATATGAAGATAGCCATTTGGCTCTGGAGGAAATCTTGTAATGACTTTTCCATTATTTTTGCCTGCAGCAAGATCATCCTCTATTATTTTCTGTATAAAGTTTTTTATTGTTTTTTCTTCTTCCATAAATATTTTTCCAATTATTGCTTGTCCTGTTTAAAGTCAAGAGCTTCCTTTTTGTTTATTTTATCTATTTCGCTATAATATCAAAAATTCTTTCAAGATCATCTTTTGAAAAATAGGATATCTCTATTTTTCCTTTGGCAATAGTTCCATTAAGATTTACTTTTGTTCCAAGAACATCTATAAATTTCTGTTCTATTATTGCAACATCAGGATTTTTTTTCTTTTTTGGATCTTCTTTTTTTCCATCTTTTCCTGTGCCTCTTATCCCTTTATTTAGGTTGGCAGCCTGTTTTTCAGCTTCCCTTACAGAAATAGCTCCTGAAACTATTCTGTTAAAAAGTATCCTCTGATCTGCTGGATTTACAACAGAAAGAATTGCTCTTGCATGACCGCTGCTTATTTCCCCGGAAGAAAGTGAGTCCTGCATATCCTGGGGCATTTTTAAAAGCCTTAAACTGTTGGCAATCGTAGATCTATTTTTTCCTACTCTTTTTGAAAGTTCATCCTGTCCAATGTTGTAATTTTTAATCAATGTTGAAAAAGCTTTTGCTTCTTCAATCGGAGAAATATCTTCTCTTTGAATATTTTCAATAAGAGCTATTTCCAGTTTTTCTCCTTCGCTTAGCTCTTTTTCGATCACAGGAACTTCTTTTAGACCTGCAAGGGTTGCAGCCCTATATCTTCGTTCTCCTGCAACTATCAGATATTTTTCCCCTTTTTTTTCAACCAGAATTGGCTGAAGAACCCCTTTTTCTTTGATGGAAGCTGCAAGGTCTTTTAATGACTCTTCATCAAAACTCTTTCTCGGCTGGACCGGATTTGTAATTAGTTTTCCAATATCTACAAATTGTCCAAACCCTAAAACAGTATTTTTTTTATCCGGGTCTGTATAGACAACCTTATCACCGTTACCCGCTGCTTGAAACAATGCTTCAAGCCCTTTCCCTAATGCTTTTTTAGACACGGTTCATCACCTCTTCTGCAAGATGTTTATATCCTTTTGCGCCTGACGAATCTTCTTTATATTTATTTATGGGAAGTCCATGTGAAGGCGCTTCCGAAAGAGCTACATTGCGAGGAATAACTGTTCGAAAAACTTTTTCTCTATAATATTTTGTTACATTTGTTACAACTTCATTTGCAAGATTTGTTCTTACATCATACATTGTAAAAATAATACCACCGATTGATAAATTCTTATTAAGCCCCTTCTGTATATCTGCTACTGTCTGTGCAAGAAGAGCAAGCCCTTCCAGCGCAAAATATTCGCACTGAAGAGGTATAAAAACATAATCAGCTGCAACAAGCCCATTGATAGTAAGAATTCCAAGTGATGGCGGTCCATCTATAAAAATATAGTCATATTGATTTATGATTTTTTCTACAGCTTTTTTTAAAAAAAACTCTTTGCCTTCCATATCAACAAGTTCAATACTTGCTCCGGTAAGATTTATATTTGCAGATACTGCAAAAAGATTATTTATTGGTGTTTTCTGAACTACATCGGAAATAATGGCTTTGCCGGAGAGAACTTCATATATTCCTGAAGCTTTTTTATCAAGACCAAGGCTCGAAGAGAGATTTCCTTGCGGATCAAAATCTATAAGTAAAATTTTTCTCCCTGCTTCTGCTATATATGCGCCAAGATTAACTGCTGTTGTTGTTTTTCCTACTCCGCCTTTCTGATTGGCGAATACTATAACTTTACCCATTTATACCTAACTATATAACAAAAATGATTCTTTGTCTTTATCAGCCAATGAGAGAGCGTCGTGCGTGAATAAAATTCAATCATGACCGAATGAGGCAGGCTGACAAAAATGCTATGCATTTTTATCGACCAACCAGAGAGCGTTGTGAGTGAATAAAATTCAATCATGACCGAACGAAGCAAGCTGATAAAATTGGGATATCAGACCTTTCAGGCTAATTTTATTAGAAAAAGTACCTTGACTATTATATTTATTATTGTATTCTTTAATCGTATAATAATGGTCAGAGTTTACCCTGTATAAACTTGTCTTAAAATCTAACAGGGTACAGCTTCGCTTATTCCTTTGACAGTTGGGTATGGAACTTTCCATTCTCAGAGGAGCAGCGTGACGGATGGGGAGAAAAATATGCTAAAAGAAGATGTTCAAAAAGCAATAAACGATATAAGACCCAGTCTCCAGGCAGACGGCGGAGATATAGAGCTTATAAGCGTAAGTGATAATGGAAAAGTGCAGGTAAAATTAAAAGGTGCGTGCCACGGCTGCCCAATGGCTCAGGTTACTCTTAAGCAGGGCGTTGAAAAACATATAAAAAATAAAGTTCCTACAGTAGTCTCTGTTGAAGCTGTATAGACTATTGTCTTAGCCTTATTTTAGGTACGCAATAAAAAAGGGTTTTATAAAAAAACCCTTTTTTTGATAAAAAATAGTTTAACTAAATCTTTTTTCGGTTTATGCCGTTAATGTATCAAGGGAATTTTTTTTACCCTTATATCCCATAGCTTTTATAATGGGATTGTTTTTATTCTTTATAAGTTAGAGAGCAAAATGGAAGTAAAAAAGGTTTTAACATCTGAACAAAAGGAGTTTAAAAAACTTCTGCTCAAATTGCCTAAAACAGAAATCCATCTTCATCTTGAAGGGCTTGCTTCTGTCGAGACAATTTGGACATTGATGAAGAAAAACAACCTACAATATAAAAATATAAATAACAAAAATGATCTAAAAAAGAAGTTTCAAATCACTTGTCTGGAAGACTTTTTGGATCTTTTTATAAATATAATCCAAAACAGCTTTATAAAAGAAACTGATATAGAATATCTGTTTGATGATGCTAAAGCTTATTTTATTGAAAATAATATAATATATTCTGAACTATTCTTTGCTCCTACTAAATTCATCCAACTTGGTCTTGATTTTAAAAAAATTGTTAAAATCCTTACTCAGGGAGCAGAAAAAATTAAAAAATATCATAACATAGATATGAAATTTTTAATCGATGTCTCTCGTAGCTTTGGAGTTGATAATGCAATGAAAAACCTTGATTTGGTTCTTGCAAATCCTTCAAGCGCTATAATTGGTATTGGTCTTGGTGGTTCTGAACAAGGCGGTCCTGCAAAAGCTTTTGCAAAAGTGTTTGAAAAAGCTATATTAAAAGGGCTTCGCGTTGTTGCCCATGCAGGCGAAGATGTGGGGCCTCAATCTATATGGGATTCAATAAATTATTTAAAAGCTGAAAGACTTGGGCATGGCATAAGCGCTATTCAGGATGAAAAACTTATGGCTTATCTTACCGAAAAACAGATCCCGCTTGAAGTTTGTCCAACAAGTAATTTGTTTACGCGCAAATATGCAAAAACACTTAAAGAACATCCTATAAAAGTCTTTTTTACCAGAAACATGGATGTTACAGTAAATACCGATGATCCTACTATTTTTTCAGTAAACCTTATCGAAGAATACATGAATCTTTTAACAGAAAATATTTTCACAGAAAAAGATATTATACAGATTATTAAAAATGGAGTTTATGCAACATTTCTTCCTGAATCAAGAAAAAATGAGATCTGGAAAAACATTGAAGCAAAACTTCCCAAATAAACCTTCTATAGTTATTAAAATTTCTGCATAAATGTTTCATGTGAAACAAAAAAGTCCCTTTCCGGCTTACCTCACCTCAATAAAAACTTTTAGCAAATTTTTGTTTTATCTTTTATTTTCACTATATGAGCAAGTTCTCTAAAATGTTTCACGTGAAACATTTTAGAGAACTTCTTTTGATTGGATAGTTAAATGAATCACCCTTTAGCAGAACAAAGAGCTTCTTGTCCTAAATACTGCTCAAGGGTATGTAGCTTTGAGATTATTCTTCCTCTTCTTTGGAAACCTTTGCAATACTTACAAGAAAATCAGGAGGGGTAATATTTACAACCTTTACACCGCTTGCTGCCTTGCCCTGTATTGAGATCTCTTCAACCTTGATTTTTATAGTTGTTCCCTGAGAAGAGCTGCACATAAGCTGGTCTTTTTCCCCTATGGAAATAACCCCTATGATTTCACCTGTTTTTTCTGTGGTTTTATAGGCAATTTGTCCTCTTGTTCTTGTTCCATGGTGCTGGAAAAGATTGTAGTCTATTCTTTTTCCATAACCCTTTTCTGTAATAATAAGAATTTTATCCTCTTTTGTTATTGAAAGAACTCCTGTTACTTCATCCTCTGGTTTCAGTTTCATGCCTGTGACACCCTTGGAAGTTCTGCCTGATGCACGTATGTTTTTCTCATTATATCTAAGAGCATTTCCACGCCTTGTCATAAGCATAATATCGCATTCCCCTGTAGTAAGGATTGCATTAACAAGGCTATCTCCATTATTAAACTCTATTGCCCTGATCCCTCTTGTTTTTGCATTGGAAAATGCTGATGTTGTTACTTTTTTTACAAGACCCCGTTTTGTTCCCATAAAAATAAAACTTTCATCTGAAAATTCTTTTATAGAAACAATTGCATTTATATCTTCATTCGGAGAAATGGCAAAAAGTGTTCTAACCATTGTTCCTCTTGATGTCTTTGAAGATTCGGGAATTTGATGAACTTTAAGCCAGAAAGCTTTTCCTTCGCTTGTTATAAAAAGAAGATAATCATGTGTAGATGCTACAAACAGATGTTCAATAAAATCTTCATTTTTCAATTTTGCAGAGGAAATTCCTTTTCCGCCTCTTGCCTGATTTTTATACGAAGAAACAGGAATTCTTTTTATAAATCCCTTGTTTGAAATAAGAACAACCATGTCCTCTTTCTGGATCATGTCTTCTACATCTATCTCTTCTGCTTCTTCTGCAACAATCTCTGTCTTTCTTTTATCTCCATATTTTTCAGCTATTTCTGCTGTTTCCTTAGAAATTAGCTCTAATATTTTTTCTTCGCTTGCAAGAAGTTCTTTTAAGTATTTAATAAGAGCTTTTACCTCTTCCAATTCTTCAATTATTTTTCTTGTTTCCAGAGATGTAATTTTCTGGAGTCTCATATCAAGAATTGCCTGCGCCTGTATTTCAGAGAGGCCAAAACTTTTCATGAGCCCTTCCCGCGCAGTATCAACATTTTCAGATTCTTTGATTATTCTTATTACTTCATCGATATTATCCAGCGCTATTTTTAAGCCCTCAAGAATATGGGCCCTTTCTTCTGCTTTTCTAAGATCATATTTTGATCTTCGGATTATAACCTCTTTTCTGTGTTCTACAAAAATTTCGATCTGCTCTTTAAGCGGTAAAACTTTCGGCATCCCTTTAACAAGAGCAAGATTGTTTATATTGAAATTCTGCTGCAGGCTTGTGAGAGAAAAAAGCTGATTTAATATTACTTTAGTAATTACCCCTTTTTTTAGTTCAATAACAATTCGCATTCCATCGCGATCAGATTCATCTCTTAAATCAGAAATACCTTCTATTTTTTTCTCTTTTACAAGATCAGCTATTCTGATCAACAGATTAGCTTTATTAACCATATAGGGAATTTCAGAAACAATGATCTTCTCTTTACCAGAATCATTTACTTCAAGTGTAAATCTTGATCTTACAGTAACTTTCCCTTTTCCTGTAACAAAAGCTTCTTTGATCCCTTTTTTTCCAAGGATTATGCCGCCAGTGGGAAAATCAGGACCTGTTATATGCTTCATTAAATCTTTTAATTCAATTTCCGGATTACTTATATAAGCGATAATAGCATTGCATACTTCTGTAAGATTATGGGGAGCCATATTTGTTGCCATTCCTACAGCAATACCGCTTGTTCCATTTACTAAAAGATTGGGCAATGCGGTTGGCAGCACCAGCGGTTCTTTAAGAGAATCATCATAATTTGGACCAAAATCAACAGTTTCTTTTTTAATATCCCTTAATATTTCTTCTGTGATCTTCTCCATCTTTGCTTCGGTATAACGCATTGCTGCAGGAGGATCTCCATCCACAGATCCGAAATTCCCCTGTCCTCTTACAAGCGTATAACGCATAGAAAAAGCCTGGGCAAGCCTTACAAGGGCATCATATATCGACTGGTCGCCATGAGGGTGGTACTTTCCTAAAACATCTCCGACAATTCTGCCGCATTTTTTCAAGTCCCTGTCATAATGCAGGCCCATTTCACTCATTGCATAAAGTATTCTTCTGTGTACTGGTTTTAAACCATCTCTTGCATCCGGCAAAGCGCGGCTGACAATAACACTCATTGCGTATGTTAAATATGAGTCTTTAATTTCATCTTCTAATGCAATGGGAATAATTCGGCCTGATAAATCTGACAATTTTTTCTCCTAGTATAGCGAAAAGCATATATAGCTATATTTCTATGTTAAACATCCAGTTTTGTTACAGCAAGGGCATTTTCTTCAATAAACTTTCTTCTTGGCTCAACCTGCTCGCCCATAAGTGTTGTAAAAATTGTTTCTGCTTCGATAACATCTTCCAGCCGGATCTGCATTATTGATCGTGTTTCCGGATTCATTGTTGTTTCCCAAAGCTGCTCCGGGTTCATTTCTCCAAGACCTTTATATCTTTGTACATTTATTTTTTCTTCAGAAATATTAAGCTGCTGTTTGATCTCGCTTAAATATTTATTTTTATCTTCTTCGTTGTAAGCATATTTTGTCACTTTATTATAGCTGATTTTAAAAAGCGGCGGCATTGCTATAAAAACATGCCCTTTTTCCAGAAGCTCTTTCATATACCTGAAAAAGAATGTAAGCAGAAGTGTTCTTATATGAGAACCATCAACATCAGCATCTGCCATAATTATAACTTTATTATAGCGAAGCTTTGCCAGATCAAAGCCAGTTCCAACCCCTGTTCCAAGAGTATTTATTATGGGCGTAAGCTTCTCATTTGATACAACTTTATCTATTCTTGTTTTTTCAACATTAAGCATTTTTCCCCAAAGAGGAAGAATTGCCTGAAATTGCCTGTCCCTGCCCTGCTTTGCGCTTCCCCCTGCGCTGTCGCCCTCTACTATGTAAACTTCGCATTTTTCCGGATCTTTTTCGCTGCAGTCAGCAAGTTTGCCGGGCATTCCGGTGCTTTCGAGAAAACTCTTTCGTCTGGTAAGCTCTTTTGCTTTTCTTGCAGCAATTCTTGCTTTTGCTGCATTTATTAATTTTTCAAGTATTTTATCCAGAACTCCCGGGTTTTCTTCAAAATAAGCTGTAAGTGTCTCATTTACAAGCGATTCTACAATACCTTTGACATCTGAATTGCCGAGTTTTGCTTTTGTTTGCCCTTCAAATTGAGGCTCCGGGATCTTGATCGAAACTACTGCAGTAAGCCCTTCTCTTACATCTTCTCCGGAAAGAGATTCTTCTACTTTTTTAACCAGTTTGGATTTTTTAACAAATTCATTAAAAACTCTTGTAAGCGCTGATTTAAAACCAACAAGATGGGTTCCCCCTTCCCTGGTATTTATATTATTTACAAATGAAAAAATATTTTCGTTATAACCATCATTATATTCTAGCGCAACTTCTACCTCTGTATTTTCTTTTGTTCCTGAAATATAAATAGGTTCTTTATCAAGGGTACCTTTATTTTTGTTAAGATAGCTAACAAAAGATTTTACTCCTCCCTCAAAACGAAACTCGTGTTCTTTTACTGTTGGTAATCTAAAATCTTTTATGGTTATTGTTATTGATTTATTAAGAAAAGCAAGCTCTCTTAATCTGTTTGAAAGAACTTCAAAGCTAAAAAGATTTGTTTCCATTATCTCCAGATCTGGATAAAATCTTACACAAGTTCCTGTTTTATCTGTTTCTCCGATCTGTTCTACAGACTTATCCGGCACACCCCGTTTATAACTCTGGAAAAATATTTTTCCTTCCATATAGACTTCAACTGACATCCATTCACAAAGAGCATTAACAACTGATGCACCTACACCATGAAGTCCTCCGGAAACTTTATAACTATTTTTTTCGAATTTTCCGCCAGCATGAAGTCGAGTCATTACAAGTTCCAGCGCGCTTATGTTTTCTCCTGCATGGAGATCAACAGGAATTCCCCGACCATTGTCGGTTACTTTGATAGAGTTTCCCTTTTCTATTTCAACATCTACTTTATCGCAATATCCAGCTAAAGCTTCATCTATACTATTATCTACAATTTCATAAACAAGCTGATGCAAACCATCAGGACCTGTAGACCCAATATACATGCCCGGTCTTCTCCGGACTGCTTCCAACCCTTTAAGAACCTGAATATTTTGGGCCGAGTATTTATTATCCATTTTTTCTTTTACCTGATACAATGAGAATTAAAGCAATATTGCAGAAGTATATATTTTAATCCCACAAATAGCAATAAACAACATCCTTTAAACCTCTTTAAAAGATTTAAAAAAGAGCTTTTATTTTTTGCAAAGCTGTAATAAGATATAAAACTGTTATCTCGTATTTACAGGTATATGCGAGATATGTTTTAGTAATAACTTGTGGATAACTTTTATAAAAAAGTAGCTTTTTCTATTGTAATTTAACTTCTATAAAAAAGTATATGCAAATAGCACTTTTAACATAATTATCTTATTACAATATAACGATTTATTATTGAAATAATTATTACTTTCATTTTTACCTGAAATAAAATTTTAATCATTATTATTTATTTTTGTTAACAAGTTGTTGATAAGCTATGGAGTATTTGATGGATTCCTGGAATTATGAAGTCTTTTGGAAAGAAATGTTAAATCAGATAAAAAACTCTATTTCAAAAGAAGAGTTTTCAATGTGGTTTAATAATATCTCATACTGTTCCTCGGAAGAAAATACTTTAGTTCTTTCTGTTCCTTCCAACTTTTTTATGGATCAAATAAAACAGCGATATCTTCCCCTTATAAAAGAGACAATTGGAGAACTCTCTGGAGATAAAATCAATATATCTTTTACTGTAGTAAAAAAAGATATAAAAGAAGAAAGCAGTAAACAAAAAATTAGCCAGACAGAAGAGATAAAAAAACATCCAGATCTTAGAGAAGATTACTCTTTTAAAAATTTTGTTGTTGGAGAAAATAATTCTTTTGCTCTTAATGCAGCTCTTGCAATATCGAATAATCCCGGTAAATCTTATAATCCTTTTTTAATATATGGTGGTGTTGGGCTTGGAAAAACACACCTTCTTCAGGCAATTGGACATGCTGTATATGAAAATTCTGCAAGCAAGAAAAAAATAGTTTTTTTAACAGCTGAAAGTTTTACAAATGAATTTGTTACATCTTTACTTAAAAAAAATCCGCATACATTCAAAAATAAATATAGATCTGTGGATTTGCTTTTAATAGACGATATTCATTTTTTCCAAAACACAGACAGGGTACAGGAAGAGCTTTTTCATACATTCAATGCTCTTTATGGAGCAAAAAAACAAATGGTTTTTACCTGCGACAGACCTGTTTCTGAGCTTAAGAATATTACAGACAGAATGAAAAACAGGTTTGAAATGGGACTTAAGGTAGAGCTTCTTGTCCCTGACTTTGAAACAAGGCTTGCTATATTAAAAAACAAGGTTGCATCTCTTAATATAACAATAGCTGACGATATTTTTGAATTGATAGCAAAAAATATAACTTCTAATGTAAGAGATATGGAGTCTGCTCTTACAAAACTTGTTGCGTATGCAGAGCTTGTCAATAAAAAAATAACAAAAGATATTGCTCAAAAGCAACTTATAGATATTTTTACAACAACAAAACAGGGAAATATTTCTATAGATATTATACAAAAAAAAGTTGCAGAATATTTTAACCTTTCTCATATTGACCTTCGTGGAAAAAAAAGGACAAAAGCAATAGTTTTTCCGAGGCAAATAGGAATGTATATAGCAAGAGAGCTTACAGAATATTCAACTACAGAAATTGGATCTGATTTTGGCGGCAAAGATCATGCAACAGTAATATATGCAATACAAAAAATAGAAGGAAGCCTTAAATCCGATCCTTCCATGGAAGCAGTAATCAATAATATAATAAGAACAATTAAAGAACATAGTTCTAAATAATAAGTTGTTTATAAAATATATAAAATTATGATATTATATTAATGTTTGTTGATAATTGTTAATAAATGTTAATAAGTATTAAAAGTTATCCACAAAACTATTTCTTACAAGTAAAAGAATTATTGGACTTTTACACATATTCTATGTACTTATTATTATTATTATTAAAATTTATTAATATAATATTATAATAAGATAAATAAATTGGAGAATAAAATGAAATTTAAATGCAATAAAAATTCTATTCTTACTGAGATTTCAATTACACAGGAAATTATCTCTTCAAGAAATGCATTATCTATTCTTTCAAATGTCCTTCTGGAAGCAGATAATAATCTTCTTACAATAAAAGCTACTGATCTTAAAATTGGTTTTGAAACACAAATTCCGGTATCTGTAGAAGAATCAGGAATAATAACTGTTTTTTGTAATACATTACTTGCTACATTAAGAACAATGCCGGAAGGGGATATAAGTTTTTCTGTAGAAAAACAAAAACTCATTATAACTTCTGAAAAAAATAATATTGTTTCACAACTTAAAACAATTGATGCTGAAAAATTTCCTTCTCTAAAAAATGTTTCTGACAACAACTATTTTGCAGTTCCACAGAAAGATTTTATTGAGATGATAACTCAAACAAGTTTTGCTGTATCAGATGATGAAACAAGATATTTTATGAATGGAGTCTTTTTTGAAAAGAAGGAAAATAATTTCATAATGGTTGCAACTGACGGAAGAAGACTCTCTCTTATAAAAAAGGAATTGGATACTATTCCGGAAAATATGGAAGGTAGCATAATTCCTGTAAAAATTCTTGGTCTCATAAAAAAACTTTCATCAGGAGAGGGGGAATTTCTTATTGCAATTTCAGAGAAGACCTTTTTTATAAAATTCGATAATAATAAAATATATTCAAACCTTATTGAAGGACAATTTCCAAGCTATCAAAAAGTTATTCCGGAAAAACAGGAACAAGTTGCAATTATTTCCAAAGAAGAATTTCTTTCTGCATTAAAAAGTGTTTCTGTTTTTGTAGAAGAAAAATCAAAAAGGGTTTTAATGAAATTTTACGAAGGAAGCGTTGATATATATACAGAAGAAACAGAAAAAGGGGATTCAAAAGCAACTCTTTCCTGTGAATATTCAGGACCAGAGTTTAAGATCGTAATAAATTGTGATTATCTGCAGGAACCAATAAAAGTTATGCAGGAAGAAGATGTTTCTTTTAAATTTACAGATCCCACAAAAGCATTGACAATAGCTTCTGTTCCAGAGCATGACTATTTTCATATTGTAATGCCAATGCAGATGTAAGATAATTTTAAAGCAGGATATTTTTGAGCTTTTTTTCTGTAAGTACTTATAATTTTCGAAATTTAAAGAACACTCAGATAAATACTAATGCAAAAAATATATTTCTCATTGGAGAAAATGGACACGGGAAAACAAATTTTCTCGAGGCAGTATATGTTTTATGCTTTGGCAACTCTTTTAGGACAAAAATAGATTCTCTTTTTGTAAAAGAGGATGAAAAGGAGATGTCTGTAAAAGGTATTTATGATGATGAAAAAAAAGAGAGCGACACAGCTGTTGCACTTAGTACTAAACAAAATCCTCCGCAAATAGATGGTGATGGATGGCGGCCTGAACAGTGCGGAGTTAAAAATAGCATCCTGCTATCTATAGTTAGGGGAAAAAAAACAAT
>Ga0123353_10011123_pt1 | contig 12650 bp, 12 predicted proteins | sample TergutLab28metaG_3_FD_92763 | JGI IMG/M metagenome (GOLD analysis project Ga0123353, IMG submission 92763) | Labiotermes labralis P3 segment gut microbial communities from Petit-Saut dam, French Guiana - Lab288 P3 | ecosystem: Host-associated > Arthropoda: Insects > Digestive system > Gut ... | reverse complement strand
CAGCACGCTGGTGAACAGCACGAGGAAGACGATGGGCCGCAGCGAGCGCAGCAGCATGCCCGCCGGCACCCGGGAAAGCGCGCACAGCGTGACCGTGGCCAGGGCCAGCAGCCCCAGCGAAAAGAAGTTGTGGCACACGAAGATGACCACCATGAACACAAGGGTGAGCGTGAGCTTCATGCGGGCGTCCATGCGGTGCAGGGGCGAGTGCCCGGCGAAATATTGGCCGATGGTGATGTCTTTGATCATGGTATCTCCTATGTGGGACTGTAGGGGCGGTTGGCCACAACCGCCCGTGCCTAAAATGTAACTGCGTTTATTCTCTGCGGGTAGCTGCGGCCAGCCACCCCTACAGGCTCTGCTTCACCCGCCGCAATTCCGCGAGCCCCTGCTCCATCGTATACACCCCGGCCCCCACCGGCAGCCCCATTTCCCGCAGCCGTATGAAAATCCGCGTCACCGTGGGCACGGTCAGCCCCATGGCGGCCAGCGCCTCCCCCCGGGCGAACACCTGCTCCACCGTGCCGTGCATGGCGGCGCGGCCCCGGTCCATCACGAGCACGTGGTCCGCCATGCGGGCCACCTCCTCCATGTTGTGGGAGATCAGCAGCACCGTGCGGCCCGTCTCGGCCCGGTAACGTGCGATCATGGCGAGGATCTGCTCCTTGCCCACAGGGTCCAGGCCGGCCGTGGGCTCGTCGAGCACCAGGGCCTGGGGCTCCATGGCCATCACCCCGGCGATGGCCGCGCGCCTCCGCTCCCCGCCGGAAAGGTCGAAGGGCGACTTAGCTAGGCAGCTTTGCGGCAGGCCGACGTATTCCATGGCGCGCAGCACCCGCCGGTGGAGCTCCTCCGGCGGCAGGCCCATATTCTTCGGCCCGAAGGCGATGTCCTTTTCCACGGTCTCCTCGAACAGCTGGTATTCCGGGTACTGGAAGCACAGCCCCACCCAGAACCGCGCCGCGCGGATGGCCTTTTTGCTGTCCCAGATGTTCTTGCCGTCCACCAGCACCAGGCCGTCGGTGGGCTTGAGCAAAGCGTTCAGGTGCTGCACCAGGGTGCTCTTTCCCGAGCCCGTGTGGCCGATGATGGCCAGCAGTTCGCCCGCCTCCACACGCAGGTCGATGCCCTCGATGGCGGCGGGGGTGGATTTGGCCGTGTTGGAGTAGCGGTAGGTGAGGGCTTTTGTTTCCAATGCGCAATTGGAAGACGCTTCCCTTGGCCGCGTATCGGGCTGCACATCACAAGCCGTACATTGTGCATCGTGCATTGGTAATTGTAAATTGCGGATCGCTTGCGCGCATTCCTCCTCGGTCAAAATCCCCTTGGGCAGCCCCTGGAACTCCGCCCTTACCATGTCCGCGAACAACGCGGGCACGGGCAGCTCCAGCCCGGCGCGGCGCAGTGCCCCCGCCTGGGCAAACACCTCGCGCGGCGGGCCGTCCAGCAGGATTTCGCCCTCGTGCATCACCAGCACGCGCCCGGCCCGGGCGGCCTCGTCCATGAAGTGCGTGATGAACAGCACCGTGATGCCCCGCTCCCGGTTGAGCCGCAGCACGGTGTCCATCACCTCGCGGCGGCCGCGGGGGTCCAGCATGGCGGTGGATTCGTCCAGCACGATCATGTCGGTCTGCATGGCCAGCACCCCGGCGATGGCCACGCGCTGCTTCTGCCCGCCGGAAAGCTTGTGCGGCTCGGAAAGCCTTTGGTCATACATTCCCACGGCCTGAAGCGCCCCATCCACGCGGGCGCGTATCTCCTCCGGCGGCACGCGGAGGTTCTCGGGCCCGAAGGCCACGTCGTCCTCCACCACCGCCGCGATGATCTGGTTATCCGGGTTCTGGAACACCATGCCCACCCGGCGGCGCACGTCGAAGAGCGTGTCCTCCACGGCCGTGTCGATGCCCTCGGCCAGCACCCTGCCCCCCTGGGGCGCGATCAGGCCATTGCATAGCTTCGCCACGGTGGATTTCCCCGAGCCGTTGTGCCCCACCAGCGCCACGAATTCCCCCCGCTCTATGGCGAAGGTGAGGTCCCTCACGGCGGGTAGGGGTTCCATGCCCTCCTCGGCGGCGTAGGCGTAAGTGACGTTTTCGAATTCGATCAGGGGTTGGTTCATATCGTTTCCTTTGTGATGATCAATTATCTTTCCCATATCGCCGTGCTCCCGCAGGGCAGCACCAGCCCGGTGGCCTCCACCGGCAGGCCGATCTCGCCGCAGCGCGCCCGCCCGCCCAGGCGCCGCGCCAGCAGGTACTGCATCACGGCGGGCGAAAGCTCGGCGGAATAGCTGTTCAGCAGCAGCATGGCGTTGTCCGCCAGCAGCCCGGCGCACAGGGCGATGAACCCGTCCAGCTCCTGCGCCAGCTGCCACACCTCGCCGCCCGGGCCGCGCCCGTAGGAGGGCGGGTCCAGCAAAATGACGTCGTACCGGTTCCCCCGGCGCAGCTCCCGCTGGGCGAACTTGACGCAGTCGTCCACGATCCAGCGCGTGGGGCTGCTGCCCAGGCCGCTGATTTCCGCGTTTTCGCGGGCGCGCTGCACCATGCCCTTGGCGGCGTCCACATGGGTCACGTGGGCCCCCGCCGCGAGGCACGCGAGGGTCGCGCCGCCGGTGTAGGCGAATAGGTTGAGCGCTTTTACTGGCCTGTCCAGCTTTTGTATATACGCAGCCAGCAAATCCCAGTTCGCCGCCTGCTCGGGGAACAGCCCCGTATGCTTGAAGCCCATGGGCCTGACGCCAAATCGCAGCTCCCGGTAGGATATCCGCCATTCCTCCGGCATGGGGCGCAGCTTTTCCCAGTGCCCGCCGCCGCTGGCGGAACGCTCATACCGCGCGTGTGCCTTGCCCCACAGGGGGGTATTTCTTCCGCCCTTCCATATCACCTGCGGGTCGGGGCGGACCAGAAGAACCTCCCCCCAGCGCTCCAGGCGTTCGCCGTCGGAGCAATCCAGGAGGGCGTAGTCCTTCCATTGATCGGCTGCCCGCATAGGTTATCCTTTCCGCTGTTATTCGATGCCCAGCGCACTTTGCATCTCGCGCATCTGGTTTTCAATCACCTTCAACTCCGCCTGCCATAGCTCGAGCTTCAACCGGATATCCTCCAACTCTTTGTCCCCCGCCTCCAGCTCGTCTGCTGTTTGTGCCAGGGCGGCGTCCTTCTCTTTCATATCGCTTTCGGCAGACAGTACAGCCACGCGCAATTCCTCCGCTGTCGCGTTCCCGCTGACGTTGGGATAATACAGCGATAGAATGGAAGCCGCGTTGCGGATGCGCTGCTGGTCGCCGCTGTCCAGCGCCGCCTGCGCAATCCGTATGGCCGACCTGCTGGCTGCGGCTGCCGACTGCGCGGTGTTGTAGCCTGCCCTTGTCCGCTTCGCATTGTTAATCGCGGCCTGATACTCCCAGAACGCCGCGGTGTAATCGGCGGCATTGGCCTCGTGCTCCCGCTTGAAATCCTCGTATTCCCGCATACCGAAGCCCAGGCTTGTCCGGCCTTCAAGGGCGGCAGCTGTGGAAGCCCCGGTGGTTGTTATCTCCGGTTCGGTTGCCCCTGCCCTTTCCGCGCCGCCGCCGGCGCCTGTCAGCCTCGAAAACAGCACAACAACGGAGGTTGCAACCGCCGCCAACCCCAGCAGCACCACCGCCAGCACGCCGGCAAGCTCTTTACTCACAGGCTTTTTCACGGAAATACGATCTCCTTACTTCTGTGTAATCAGCCCCTGCGGCACGCTGCCCACGATCACGGTTTCCGCCAGGCACACCGTCAGCTCGATCTCGTTTTCCACTGTTCCGCCCGGCAGGATGACCGAAAGTGTCACGCGCAGGTCCATCAGGATGCGGTGCATGGTCTGGTTGACGCCCGCGCTGGCCAGGTCGCTGCGGATATCGGAAAGGGCGCTGCCCGCCATGGCCAGCGGCACGGTGATGTTCGGCCCCGCCCCCGCGAACAGGTTGCTGCCCAGCAGGGCCCCCAGGGGCAGCTTCAGCCGCCCGCGCCGCAGGGTGACGGCTTTTTCCACCGCAGCGTTGAGCTTCCCGCGCAGCAGGTTGATCTCCGCCGCGTCGGTGTGGATGGCGCGGATGCCGTTCTCGTCCTCGCTGTAATCCACCAGGCGCTCGTAGGTCACGCGCTCGTCGGCGAGCACCCGCTCCACCGCATCGGAGATGGCCGCGGCGGCCTGCTGCCTGGCAGCGGTCTGCGCCAGGGCCTGCACCTGCGGGGCCACGCGCCTGTCCAGGAACGCGCAGAAGCCCGCGATAGCAACGATCAGCGCCAGCAGCAGCGCAAGGGTATGCGCGCGCAGCCCGGGCCGCCCCAGCCGCCGCCTGGTCCTGAGCCCCCGAAACCTGAATACCGGCCGTCCCAAATTCGCCCCAACGAATCCGCGGATTCGCCGGGGACCCCGTCGGCGCATATCAATTCCCCCATCCCTGCCATCTATATGCGCCGGGGGGATTGTACCAGTATACACCTTTTTGCCACAAATATAACCCATCTATTATAGCGCAGAATGAACAAACAGTCAAGCCGTTTCTTGCGATTGCCAAAGCCCTACGTCCACAAACTCGTGATGAACATCGCGCTGGCGTCCCCGGCCTTCCTGAACCCGCGGGATTCGTAAAAATCCAGCTCGGCGTTGTACGCCACCACAACGATGCGCAGGTAATCCCGGTAGCGCTCGCGCGCCATCTCTACCAGCCGCCCGCCGATGCCCCGGCGCTGGTATTCCGGGCGCACCAGCAGATAATGCACGTAGGCGGTCATCACGCCGTCGTCCATGGCGCTGATGAGGCCTACGAGCTGATCGCCGTCCCAGGCGGAAAAGACCGTCTCGAAGTTCCGCATGGCGGCGGCCAGTTTGTCGGGGTAGTGCCCGCTGGACCACGCAACGGAAAGAAAGAGCTCTTCCAGGGCCCGCGGGGTGAAGTCGTGGGTGTCGCGGTAGGTGATCATTGCGGTTCCCCCGGATATGCATGATTGTATACAGCGCGGTGACATTACGACGCTCAAATATTCCGGTAGGATTTTGCTTGCCTGCCGGGAAATTATGTGTTACAATAGGCTATCAGCAAAGGAGGAGATACCATGCAAATCAGCGTAAGCAGCTACAGCTTCAAGATGAAAAACACCCCCGTGGAGCGCCTGCGCCTGGCGAAAGAGCTGGGCTTCGCCGCCATCGAGTTCACCGAGGTGGACATGGAAACAGCCCAACGCCTGCGGGAGGAGAGCGAGCGCCTGGATTTCCCCATCGTCTGCTACACCGTGGGGGCCGATTTTCTGCGCGCCGAATCGGTCGAGGCCGAGGCGCAGCGCCTCTACAGCCAGGTGGACATCGCGCGGACCCTGGGCGCGCACCTCATGCGCCACGACGCCTCCCGGGGCTTCCAGCCGTTCCGCGCCGCCCACGCGAGCTTCGCCGAGGCCCTGCCCCTGCTGGCCCAAGGCTGCCGGCAGGTAACGGAGTACGCCGCCGAAAAGAGCGTGATCACCATGGTAGAAAACCACGGCTACTTCTGCCAGGATAGCGAACGCGTCGCCGCCCTGGTGGGCGCGGTGAGCCACCCGAACTTCGGCGCTTTAGCGGACATCGGCAATTTCCTGTGCGCCGACGAGGACCCCGCCCTGGCCACCGGCAACATCGCCGCCCTGGCCCTGCACGTGCATGCCAAGGACTTCCACGTCAAGCCCGGCAGCGGCGACGACCCCGGCAAGGGCTGGTTCCGCAGCCGCGGCGGGAACTACCTGCGCGGGTCCATCATAGGGCACGGCAACGTGCCCGTGCGCCAGTGCCTCGGGAACCTCAAGCGCGCGGGCTACAACGGCTATGTGAGCATCGAGTTCGAGGGCATGGAGGACTGCGTGGAGGCCCTGCGCATCGGGCGGGAGAACCTGGAAAGGTTTATCCCATCAGCGTAACCAGTATCGCTTTCTGCGCGTGGAGGCGGTTTTCCGCCTGGTCGAAAATCTCCTGCGCGTGGGCCTCGAACACCTCGTGCGTGATCTCCTCGCCCTTGTGGGCGGGCAGGTCGTGTAGCACCATGGCCCCGGGGGCGGCGGCATCCACCACGGCCCGGTTGATCTGGTACCCAGCGAAGGCCCTGCGCCTGGCCTCGATCTCGTCGTCCTGCCCCATGGAGGCCCACACGTCCGTGTAGAGCACGTCCGCGCCCTCGGCCGCCGCCAGGACGTCCGGCGTGCACAGGAAGTCGCCCTCCCCCGCGGCCCAGGCCATGATGTCCGCGTCGGGCTCGTAGCCGGTGGGGCAGGCCATGCGCACCTTTATGCCGGCCTTGATCCCCCCGGCGATCAGCGAGTCGGCCACATTGAACCCGTCGCCCACATAGCACAGGGTCAGGCCCTTTAGGCGGCCCTTGCGCTCGCGTATGGTGAGCAAATCGGCCATCACCTGGCAGGGGTGGGCGAAGTCCGTCAGGCCGTTGATCACCGGGATCGTGCTCCAGCGGGCCAGCTGCTCCACCTTTTCCTGCTCGAAGGTGCGGATCATGATGCCGTCCAGGTAGCGCGAAAGCACCCGCGCGGTGTCCTCCACGGGCTCGCCCCGGCCCAGCTGCATGTCGCTGCCGCTCAAAAACAGGGCGGAGCCGCCCAGGTCGTACATCCCCACCTCGAAGGAGACCCGCGTGCGGGTGGAGGATTTCTCGAAGATCATGCCCAGGGTTTTGCCCGGCAGCAGGGCGTGCGGCACGCGGTTGCGCTTTTTCTCCTTGAGTTGCGTGGCCAGGTCCAGCAGCGCCGCAATTTCCGCCGGGGAATAATCCATCAGAAGCAGGAAATCTTTTTTCATGATGTGATACACCTCAATTTTAAAGATAGATGAATATTATACCATATTTTCGGGGGATGTCAATGGTGAATGACGAAATCCTATCCAAAATCAGGCAGATGCTGCCCGCGCGCGACCCCTGCGGCAACAAGGGCGATTTTGGCCACGTGCTGAGCGTGTGCGGCTGCGAGCGCTACCAGGGGGCGGCGGTGCTGGCTGCGCTGGGGGCCGTGCACTGCGGCGCGGGGCTGGTCACCGCCGCCTTCCCCCGGCAGATCTACGCCGCCGTGGCCGCCAAGCTCACCGTCACGCCGCTGCTGCCCCTGCCGGGCAACCGCCAGGGCACGCTGCACGTTTCGGCCCTGCCGGCGCTGCGGGGGGCCCTGCCGGGCAAATCCGCCGTGGCGCTGGGCTGCGGGCTGGGACTCAACGCCGATACGCAGGAGCTCGTGCTCACCCTGCTGGGCGAGATCGCCTGCCCCCTGGTGCTCGACGCCGACGGCATAAACGCCGCCGCGTCGCACATAAACGTGGCCACCCTGCATATGGATGGGTTGAAAGCATTCCCCCGCGATACCGTGCTCACCCCCCACCCCGGCGAGATGGCCCGCCTGACCGGCCTTTCCATACCCGAAATCCAGCGCGACCGAGAGGGTATAGCCCGCCGTTTCGCGGAAAAACACAATTGCGTGCTGGTGCTCAAGGGGGCGCGCACGGTCGTGGCCGCCCCCGGCCGCGAACCCGTGACTACGCCCTTGCCCCCGAATTCCGGCATGGCCAAGGGCGGCAGCGGCGACGTGCTGGCGGGCATGCTGGCCTCCCTGCTGGCCCAGGGCATGGCCCCCTTCGAGGCGGCGCTGTGCGCGGTATACCTCCACGGCCTTGCAGGCTTACGCGCGATGGAGAGATTCTCGCAGCGCGGCATGACGGCCCTGGATTGCCTCGACGAGCTCAAGGGACTGCTTTCACTCTTCGAATGAAGGTGTGATCGTGTGCGGAAAAGGCAAAAACCCCACGGCCTCGGGCCGAAGCCCTTTAGGGCGCGGCTCTGCCACGCCGGGGTAAAAACGAAACTGACGAAACCCCTGGCGATATGCCTATGCCTGGCTGTACTATTTTTGTCGCTCCCCGCCTGCCAATCGAAACTCCCGCCCCCGCCGCCGCAGGCTTTCACGGCGCAGGCGCGGGTCATCTTCGGCGATACGCGCTTCACTGCGGCAGTGGCGCAGGCCTGCCCCGGCTCGCTGCGGCTGGAATTCGCGGGCCTGCCCGCGCTGGAGGGCATGTCCATACAGCTGGAGGGCGGCGCGGCCCTTGTGCGCTACGGGGGCATGGAGCTCGCCCTGCCCACGCCCTGCCTGCCCCAGGCGGGCTTCGCGGGCCTGCTGAATGAGGCCCTGCGGCAGCTCGCGCAGCCGGCAAAGGAGAGCGTCAAGCGCGTCGCCGGCGGCTGGGAGGTGCGGGGCACGGTGGGCGGCCTGGCCTACACCGCCCGCGTGGACATGGACGGCATGCTGCGCGGCCTGCGCGCGCCCGGCGCGGCGCTCACCGCCGATTTCACTTGACATAGGCCGTAAAATCTATTATACTATCACTACTATTGTGATGGAGGGTGGATTTTTTATGCATTTGAAGTACTACGGCACCGCGGCGGCGGAGGGCATCCCCGGCATGTTCTGCACCTGCCCGGTGTGCAGCGAATCCCTGCGGCTGGGCGGCAGGAACATACGCACGCGGTCCCAGGCGCTGGTGGACGGCAGCCTGCTCATCGATTTCCCGCCGGATACCTACGGCCACATGCTGCGCGGCGGGCTGGACCTGCCGTCCATCAAGACCATGCTGCTCACCCACGCGCACCAGGACCACCTCTACGCCCAGGACCTCGAGAACCGCAAGCCGGGCTTCGCCCATGTGGGCGCGTGGAACAGGCGCCACGAGGAGCCCCTGCGCATCTACGCCACGGCGAAAGCCATGGAGTACGTGCGCGCGGCGGATTCCTACGGCCTGGAAAAACGCGGCGTGATCGAGCCGCACGAAATCGCGGCCTACGAGCCCTTCACCGTGGACGGCTTCATCGTCACCGCCATGACCGCCGACCACAGCGCGGCCCACGGCCCGGTGATCTACGCCATCGCCCGGGACGGCAAGGCGATGCTCTACGCCAACGACACCGGCTATTTCCCCGAGGAGACCTGGGATTACCTGGCCCGCGAAAAGCCGCGCTTCGGCTACGTCTCGCTGGACTGCACCGGCATGATCATGACGGACTACCGCCACGGGCACATGTGCCTGGAGGTCAACTCCGAGGTACGCGACCGGCTGATCTACACCGGCTGCGCGGACGCGGACACCGTCTTCTGCGCGCACCACTTCTCCCACAACGGCGGCCTGGCCCACGACGCCCTGGTGGAGGAGGCCGCGAAGATCGGCTTCCTGGTGTCCTACGACGGCATGGAGATCGAGTTTTGATGGACCTGCGCAAGCTCACCCCTGAGCACCCCGGCCAGCCCCTGCGGGCGCTGCTGGCCGCTCCCCTGCCCTGCGGCGGGCGGCGGCACTGCGGCAACTGCGGGGTGCTGCTGCGCGGGGAGGCCTCGCTGGTCTCGCCGGAGGAGGCAGCCCTATTACAAAAATACGCTGCACCGCCAGATGGCTACACCTGGCGGCTGGCTTGTTTTTGCGATATCCTCGGCCCCGTGGAGGTCCTCCTGCCGCAGAAAAGCGCCCCCGCCAACGCCGAATCCCAGGGTACGCTGCCCGATTACGACGGAGATCGGCCCGGCTCCTATGGCCTGGCGATCGACATCGGCACGACGACGATCACCCTGGCGGCATACCGTTTCCCGGGAAAAGAGCCCGCCGCCGTGGTCAGCGAGATGAACCGCCAAGGCGCCTTCGGGGCCGACGTGATCAGCCGCATCGGCGGGGATTATAAGGCCTTACATGGCTGCATACGGGCGCAGCTGGGCGATATGCTGGGGCAAACAGGCATCCCGCCGCGGGACGTAAGCCGCGCGGTAGTCACGGGAAACACGGCCATGCTGCACTTCTTCGCGGGGCTGGACCCCGCCGGGATGGGGCGCTGCCCCTATACGCCGCAAAGCCTCTTCGGGGAGGCCAAACCCTGGGATCTGCTGCCCAACGCGGAAGTCTACCTGCCGCCCTGCATCACGGCCTTCGTGGGCGCGGACATCGCCTGTGGGGCGCTGGCCGCGGGGTTCACGCAGGGCGGCGGAAACGCCCTGCTGGTGGACGTGGGCACCAACGGCGAGATGCTTATGCGAACGGAAGGCCAGCTGCGCTGCTGCTCGGTGGCGGCGGGCCCGGCCTTCGAGGGCGCGGAGATTTCCATGGGCATGCCCGCCCTGCCCGGCGCGGTGGACCGGGTCTGGCAGGAGGGCGGCCAGCTGCGTTGGCACGCGATTTCCGGGGCGCCGGCGCGGGGCATCTGCGGCACCGGGCTGGTGTCCGCGCTGCGTGCGTTCCTCGAGTTGGGCACACTGGACGAAACCGGCGCGATCGAGCACCGGGAGGACGACCCGTATCTGCTCTGGGGGGAGGGCGGCCCGGCGCTCTGGCTGGCGGGGAGCGGCGTCACGCTCACCCAGCGGGACGTGCGCCGCCTACAGCTGGTGAAGGCCGCCGTGGCGGCCGGCATCGCCGCCATGCTGGACGAGGCCGGGTTCGCCGGGGGGCAAATCGGGCGGCTTTGGCTCGCCGGGGGCTTCGGCAGCTATCTCGGCCCGCAGGATGCCGCGGCCATCGGTATGATCCCGCAAACCCTTGCGTCACGGGCATTTGCGGGGGGGAACCTGGCCCTGCGCGGGGCGGCCATGCTGCTGTTCTCGCAGGGATTGCGCACGGAAGCGGAGCGCCTCGCCCGGAAGACCGACGAAATCCCGCTGGCGGAGCACAAGGTGTTCCAGCGGGCCTTCGTGGAGGAAATGGGGTTCCCGGAATGACGGAGCTCACCTTCACCGCCGCCCCCGAAGAGGACGGCAAGCTCATCAAGCAGATTTTGCGGGTACGCGGGGTCTCCGTGCGGCTGACGAACCGGCTCAAGCGGGTGCCCGGCGGCATGCTGCTCAATAGTAGCGCTGTGGCCCGCACCATCGACCCTGTGCGCGCCGGGGACATGCTCACGCTGCGTATTCCGGACGACGAGGCCGTTCCCGAGCCCATCCCCTATGCCCTGGACATCGTCTACGAGGACGGCGACGTGCTGGTGATCAACAAGCCGCCCACCCTGCCCATGCACCCCAGCCACAACCACCAGGGGGATACCCTGGCCAACGCCGTGGCGGCCCACCTGGCGGAAAAACCGGCGGCCTTCCGCGCGGCGGGCCGGCTGGACAAGGGCACCTCGGGGCTGGTGGTATGCTGCCTGCACAGCTACGCGGCCTCACGGCTCAACGGGCGGGTGGAAAAGACCTATTACGCCCTGGCGCACGGGGAATACCACGGCGTTGGGGTCTTTGAAAACGCTATATACAGGCCTTTCGCCCACCGCACGCTGCGCGCCTGCCGCGACTATAGCGACCCCCGCCAGCCCGGCGACGAATCCGCCGTGACCCGCTGGGAGGCTATGGCATACAGTAACGGCGTGAGCCTGCTGCGCATCCAACTGGGGACCGGGCGCACGCACCAGATCCGCGCGCACTTCGCCCACCACGGCACGCCCCTGCTGGGCGACGACTATTACGGCGCGCCACCGCGGGAGGAGCCCGGGCATTTCCTCCACTGCGGGGAGGTGCGCTTCGTCCACCCGGTGACGGGGGCGGAGATGCGCTTCGAGGCGGCGATACCAGGGCATATGCGGGCAGCGGCGGAAAGGCTCTTTTCGTCAAATTGACGAAGAAAATGCAAGCAAATTGAGGCGCGCAGCCTCGGCCCCATTTGGGCGCGAAAACCGGGGATTCGCGGGCAATTCACAATTTGTTCATATATCGAAAATCCCCTGCTTTCAGGCGAAAACAGGGGGGTTCTTTACAGGTTCACGCAATTTCAGGCGATGCTCTTTCAGGCGCATGGGCTGTTGATTTTGCAATAGTCAAATTGCACAATCAATCCTCGCTGCTGGAGCTGGCCACGACCTGGTCCTCTTCCACGTAATCGTCGTCCCCGGCCTCCGGCGCCTCGTCCTCCAGCAGGGCGCGGATGGACAGGCTCACGCGGCGCTTATCGAAATCGATGCCCACGATCTTCACCCGCACCTCCTGGCCGATGCTCAGCTCCTCCTGGGGCTTTTCCACGCGGCGGTCGGCGATCTGCGAGATGTGGATCAGGCCGTCCACGCCGGGCAGCACGCGCGCGAACGCGCCGAAGCTGGTGAAGCTGACCACGGTGGCCTCCACCACGGAGCCCACCGGGTACTTCGCCCGCAGCACCTCCCAGGGGTTGTCCTCGGCCTTGCGGTAGCCCAGGGATATCTTGCGCTTTTCGGGGTCCAAGGACTTGATGTAGACCTCGGCGTCGTCGCCGACCTTGAATACCTCGGAGGGGTCCTTTACCCGGGACCAGGAAAGCTCGGAGATGTGCACCATGCCGTCCAGGCCGCCGATATCCACAAAGGCGCCGTAGCTGACCAGGGACTTCACCTTGCCCTGGAACACCTGGCCCGCCTCGGCGGTCTCCCAGAAATTGCGCTCGGCAGCCTTGCGCTCCTCCTGGGCCACAGCGCGGATGGAGCCCACGGCGCGGCGGCGGGGCTTGTTGACCTCGATGATGCGCAGGCGCACGGTTTGGCCTTTCAGGCCGTCCAGGGCCTCGCCCCGGGGGGTGCCCGTGAGGGAGGCCGGCACGAACACGCGCACGCCGCCGGTGAACACCAGCACGCCGCCCTTGATCACGTCGATGACCTT
>Ga0123353_10011122_pt1 | contig 12650 bp, 12 predicted proteins | sample TergutLab28metaG_3_FD_92763 | JGI IMG/M metagenome (GOLD analysis project Ga0123353, IMG submission 92763) | Labiotermes labralis P3 segment gut microbial communities from Petit-Saut dam, French Guiana - Lab288 P3 | ecosystem: Host-associated > Arthropoda: Insects > Digestive system > Gut ... | reverse complement strand
CGCGAAGACGGCAGCGGCACGCGCGACGCGTTCGTCAGCCTGACCGGAGTGGGCGACGATATGTATGTCGAAGCCGTGGTCGAAAGCGAAACAAACCAAATCCTGTCAAAAGTCGAAGAGAACAACTATGCGATCGGCTATGTTTCAGTGGGTTCGCTCAACCCCAATGTAAAAGCGCTGGATATCGACGGCGTAACTCCCTCGAACGCTACGATACTTGACGGAAGCTATAAACTCTCGCGGCCGTTTCTTATCTGCATGAATGAGGACAACATCGACAATGCCCTGGTGAAGGATTTCCTATCATTCATACTCTCGGTCGAGGGCCAGGAAGTCGTTGGGACGAAGTGGACTAAGCTCGATAACAATGCGGTAGCGTACGCCTCCGGCGGCTTAAGCGGGACGCTTAAGGTCGGCGGCTCCACCTCGGTCGAACCGTTGATGCAATCTTTGAGCCAGGCGTACAAGGCGCTCAATCCGAGTGTCGATATCGAGATATCGGGCGGAGGTTCGGGAACCGGTATCAGTGAAGCCACAAACGGCGTGCTCAACATCGGAATGTCCAGCCGCGCCTTGAAAGACAACGAAAAAGAAGCCCTCACAGGTTATCAGATTGCGCTTGACGGCGTCGCTGTGATCGTGAATCCCGCAAACCCAATCAGCGCCTTGACCATCGACCAGGTGAGGGAGATCTTTGTGGGCGAAGTCACCAGATGGGCCGCCGCGGGCTAGTCGGCGACGAGGTAGACGATAGATGCTAAAAGCCAGGGAAAAGATGATGCGCATTGTCTTTTTGATAACAGCGCTGACGTCGATACTTGCGGTGATACTGATATGTGTCTTCCTGTTTGCGCAGGGATTGCCGACCATGTTCAAAATCGGCGTCACCGACTTTTTGCTGGGGACGAAGTGGGCGCCGACTAAAAGCGAACCTTCGTTCGGCATACTACCGATGATCCTGGGCAGCGTCTATGTAACTGCAGGCGCGGTGCTGCTGGGCGTCCCCGTCGGAATTTTCATGGCGATCTTCATGGCGCGGATGTGCCCGAAACCGCTTTACAGAATATTAAAACCAGCAACCAACCTGATGGCCGGAGTCCCTTCGGTCATCTACGGTTTTTTCGGTATGACAGTCATTGTTCCGGCGATTTATGAACTCTTCGGAAAAAGATTCGACATCATGAGCGGCGACACCATGCTTGCCGCTTCGATCATACTTGGGATAATGATCCTGCCCACAGTGATAAGCATCGCGGAGACGAACCTCCGCGCTGTTCCGCAGGAACTATACGAAGGCGCCGTCGCGCTGGGGGCGAGCCACGAGCGCGCCGTGTTCAAAGTCGTGCTGCCGTCCGCCCGGTCGGGGGTCATGGCTGCGATCGTTCTCGGTATAGGCCGCGCGATAGGGGAGACGATGGCTGTCAATATGGTAGCGGGCAACCAGCCTGTGCTTCGTATGCCCTATGATTATCTCAAGGGCGTCAGGACGATGACCACGAATATTGTCATCGAGATGGGCTATGTCGAACACGGCAGCCTGCATTTCGGCGCGTTGATCGCAACGGGAGTGGTTCTGTTTATTTTTATTCTCGCTATCAACACAGCCTTTTCGATCCTGAACCAGGACAAAGAAAAGCGCATTCGGAAAAAGTTGAAAGTCGGCGATTGACAGTCGGCGGCTGATAACCGGCAGGTGGCAGACGATAATCAACAGGTAGCAGAGGTAGTTGCATGTATCGGATAGTACGTTTTATTCGCAGAAAGAAGCCCTCGGATTGGGTGCGGTTCCTGGTAGTCTGGGCGTCGGCCGTTATCACGGTTGCCGCGCTGCTCTACCTGATCGTTTTTATTCTCGTCAGGGGAGTCCCGCATATAAAGGTTTCCTTATTTTCGCTGACATATACGGTGGAAAACCAGTCCCTGTTTCCCGCGCTGGTCACAACCGTCATTATGACTGCAATTACACTGCTCATTGCAGTGCCGTTCGGGGTGTTCACAGCCATATACCTTGTGGAATACGCCCCGCGCGGCAGCAGGCTGGTGAACCTTGTGCGCATGACCACTGAAACATTGGCCGGTATCCCCTCGATCGTGTTCGGGCTTTTCGGGTATATATTCTTCGCGACATGGCTCGGCTGGGGCAAGTCCATATTAGCCGGCTGCTTCACGCTTGCAATCATGATCCTGCCGCTGATAATGAGGACCACGGAAGAAAGCCTGAAATCCATACCCGACAGCTATCGCGAAGGTTCCTTCAGCCTTGGGGCGGGGAAACTGCGAACAGTCTGGCGGATAACGCTGCCGTCGGCGTTGCCGGGTATTTTCGCCGGAGTCATCCTGGCTGTAGGCAGGATCGTAGGAGAAACAGCAGCCCTGATTTTTACGATCGGCGGCGTCATTAAAATACCCGACAGTTTGTTTTCGCAGGGGAGGACGCTGGCGCTTCACGTGCTTCAACTGTCGAGCCAGGGGTATTACCGGGACGAGGCATATGCGACGGCGGTCATACTTTTGGCTGTCGTTCTCGGAATCAACGCGTTATCGTCGTCGATAGAGCGGCGGTTTAAACAGAAAACGAAGTAAAAGTAACAAAAATGAGGGGAAAATCTTGAAATTTGTATTGTCAGACGTAAATCTATGGTATAATGAGGTGCAGGCGCTAAAAAGCGTTACGATGGACATAGAAGCGGGCGAGATAACCGCCCTCATAGGTCCGTCCGGTTGCGGAAAATCGACCCTTGTAAAAACCCTTAATCGTATGAACGATCTGATTGAGGGTTGTAAAATAACCGGGCAGATCCTGCTTGACGGCGAGGATATCTACGGGAACATAGACGTCAACTTGCTGCGCAAGCGGGTAGGCATGGTGTTTCAAAAACCTAACCCGTTCCCGATGAGCGTTTACGACAACATCGCATTCGGCCCGCGTACGCATGGTACCAAAAATAAACGTCAGCTTGACGAGATCGTGGAAAAATCCCTCAGGGACGCAGCCATATGGGACGAAACAAAAGACCGCCTGCGAAAGAGCGCGCTGGCGCTTTCCGGTGGCCAGCAGCAGAGGCTGTGCATAGCCCGGGCGCTGTCAGTGTCGCCCGAAGTACTGCTCATGGATGAGCCGACAAGCGCGCTTGACCCGATATCGACCGCTAAGATAGAGGATTTGGTCACAGATCTGAAGAAGGCATACACAGTCATCATCGTGACTCATAATATGCAGCAAGCGACGCGTATTTCGGACAAGACCGCTTTTTTCTTGTTGGGCGAGATGGTCGAATATGGCGACACCGAAAAGGTTTTTTCAGTGCCGCGCGACAAAAGATGTGAAGACTACATAACTGGGAGGTTTGGCTGATGAGGAACAAATTCGACGAACAGCTGGAGAAGCTGCACGATCGGCTGATCGAAATGGGGTCGAAGATCGAACAAGCGATCACGCTCGCGATCCACGCGCTCGAGAATCAGGATGCGGCGATGGCTAAGCAGGCGATCGCGCTCGACGAAGGGATCGACCATATGGAAAAGGAAATCGAGACGATGTGCCTGCGCTTATTGCTGCAGCAGCAACCGGTGGCAAAGGACCTGCGTCTCATTTCGGCGGCGTTGAAGATGATCACCGACATGGAGCGCATCGGGGACCAGGCGGCTGACATTTCGGAAATAGCTATGTACCTTATCGGCGAAACGTATATCAAAAAACTTGAACACATACCGCAAATGGCTGCGGCAACAGCAAAAATGGTTACAGAAAGCATCGACGCTTTCGTCAAGAAGGATCTGAAACTGGCGCAGCGGGTCATTGATTATGATGATGTGGTCGACGGACTGTTTTACGCGGTCAAGTCCGACTTGATCGAACTTATCCAGGCCGACAGCGCGAACGGGGGACAGGCTATCGACCTGCTTATGATCGCAAAATACTTTGAGCGGATCGGGGACCATGCGGTCAATATTGCCGAATGGGTCGTCTTTTCCCTCACAGGCAAACGCGTGGGAGAGTAATAGTGTATAAGGTCTTTATAGTTGAAGACGATGAAAATATCAGGGAAATAGTGGCGTATGCGCTTAGCTCCGCGGGGTTTGAAGCAAAAGGGTTCGAGACAGGCGAGGAGTTTTTCTTGGCGCTGGACGCGGGCTTACCGGCGCTCGCGATACTGGACATAATGCTGCCGCAGGAGGACGGTTTATCGATACTCAGGCGTTTGCGCAATAGTTCCGCAACAAAGAAAATGCCTGTGATCATGCTTACCGCAAAAAATAACGAGTACGACAAAGTCATAGGCCTGGACACCGGCGCCGACGACTATATTTCGAAACCATTCGGAGTGATGGAGCTCATATCCCGAGTCAACGCGGTCCTGCGAAGGAGCAGAGAGGAACTAAGCGACAAGCTGGAACTCGAAGGGCTGTCCGTCGACCACGCGCGGCGCGAAGTTTGTTACTGCGGCGAACCGATAAAGCTCACATTCAAGGAATATGAGCTTTTACATTATTTGATGCTCAACGCGGGCATAGTGCTCAGCCGAAACAGGATCATGGAGATCGTGTGGGGCTATGACTTTGAGGGTGAAAGCAGGACGGTCGATATGCATATAAAGACGCTGCGGCAAAAGTTAGGCGAATCCGGGAAGCTTATAAAAACAGTGCGCAACGTTGGGTACATACTCGATGAGTAACTTTGTGAGGGAAGCGACTTGAGAAAACGTATTTATTGGAGTTTTTTGGTTCTGATCCTGACGAGCGCGCTGATCCTGTCGGTGTCGCTCAGCCTTGTGTTCCACAATGCGGCCAGGGAACAGGAGTTCGCCGCGGTCAGGGAGCACGCTGTCCTGATGGCCGATCTGTTTGGCGGCGGCGTCACCGGCGATTTTCATTTTTCCGATTATTATAATATAACCACGGAAATAACGCGTATAACGATAATCGCGCCTGACGGCGCTGTCCTGCTCGACAGCAGGGCGGCTGCGGGGCTGATGGAGAACCACGCCGAAAGGCCGGAGATAATCCAGGCCCTCCAAACGGGGACCGGAGAGTCGCTGCGCTATTCCAGCACGCTGTGGAAGGAGATGTACTATTACGCCGTAAGGCTTGACGACGGAAACGTGCTCAGGGTGTCGAGAGCCGTAGGCGGACTCGCCGATGTATTCGCAGTCATACTTCCCATTGTCGCCGCATTGACGATACTGGTACCGGCAATCGCAAGCCTGGTTGCGCGAAGGCTCACCGAACGCATTATCGCGCCGCTTGAAAACATCGATCTGGACAGCGATAACAGCGAGATCTATGAAGAGTTGAAGCCATATGCCGCGAAGATCGAACGCCAAAGGCAGGATATCAAGGATAAGTTGGTCGCGCTCTCGCAGCGGGCTGAGACGATCGAAGCTATCACCGGCAATATGAAGGAAGGCCTGATACTAATAGACAAACACGCCACAGTCCTGATGGCGAACAACAGCGCCCGGGAGCTTATCGGCGAGAACATTGAAGAAAAAAATATAATGCACATCTACCGGGACGATGACTTCCACAACGCCGTGAGACAGAGCCTCACGGGCGAGAACGCGGAAATGCGCGTGGAACGCGGGGACAGGGTGTTCAACGCGTTTTTCAGCCCGGTAAACTCGGGAGCGTCCGCCAACGGCGCGGTGATCCTGTTTCACGATGTGACTGAGAGATATAGGGCGGAAAAACAACGCAGGGAGTTCTCCGCAAATGTGTCGCATGAACTGAAAACACCTCTGACGACTATCTCGGCGCTGTCGGAAATGATCGATAACGGCATGGTAAAAGACGACGACGTAAAGAGTTTTGCAGCCAGGATTTCGGAGCAGGCGGGGCGGTTGTTGTTGTTGATCGACGATATAATCCGCTTGTCCGAATTTGACGAAGGCGTGGTAAAGAAGGAAGACACTGTCTTTGACGTCTGGGATTTGGCCGAAACGGTGGTCGGCTCTTTCCAGGGCAACGCCGCAAACGTTGAAATAAAGCTGACGGGGGAGAGGTTAGTCATCGCGGCAAACCATCGTATGATAGACGAGCTGCTGTATAACCTGATCGACAACGGTATTAAATATAACAGGGACGGCGGCTGCGTGACGATCAAGCTGAGCCGCAAAGAGGCGGGCCTGCTGCGCATTTCCGTATCAGACACCGGCATAGGTATCCCGCCGCAGCACAGGGAGCGAGTGTTCGAACGTTTCTACCGCGTAGATATGTCCAGATCCAAGAAAACTGGAGGGACAGGCCTGGGCCTGTCGATAGTCAAGCACATTGCGGAATATTATAACGGAAGCGTAGAACTGCAAAGCACAGAAGAAGGCACAACCGTTACATGTTTCCTAAGCTGTATAACAGGGACACTGTGAAATAGCGCGACCTCGAAAATCATAACCGCATTTTGGACTGGAAACAGCCCAAAATTTTTGTCCAAAATTTGTTAACTTGACCTATGAAGGATTTATTGATATACTATGTATGTGAAAAATAACCAACAACTCTACATTACGGCTATAAACTCCACTCTCCACTCCACACTCCCGGGCTGCGAAGCAACCCTGAAAGGAAGTGCACACGGTTGAAAAACGACGTCTTATCCGTCCTGCTGCAAGCTGAAAATGAATATCACAACGTAGTCCGGGATTCAGTCAAAGACGCCGAAAGCTACGTGGAACGCCGCCGAAAAGAACAAGCGGACGACAACGACAGGCTGAAACGGAAACTGGAGTTCTTTGAAAAAACAGAGAGTGAACTGCTTGAACAAAAGCTGCTGGCCGAAAGCGAACGGATGGAAAGAAAAGCGGAAAGGCTTAAGGAAAAGATGAGAATACGACAGGAGGAAAAGGCGGACCAGATCAGCGAACTCCTGAAAGAGGAGGTGTTATCCTTACTGTGATAGCCGAAATGGAAAAACTCACCCTGACGTTCAAAGAAGAGTATCTCGACGAAATACTCAACCTGACCCAGGGATTTCAGGGTGTGCATATTGAGACGGGATTCGAAGCGTCGATCCCATCCTCCAAGAAAACCGAGATCGACAAAATGATTCGGGAAACCGAAAAGAACATACAGGAGATACAAGCCGCACGCGCCATAATCAAAGAGCGGCAACCGACCAAAATGCTGGGCTCCCTGAGGGACGGCGAGGAGAAGAAGCTGACAATACCGGAGTTCACGCGAATGGTCGAAGAAAGCGACTGGAAAGCGATACTCGCAGAGGTCATACATACGGACCGATGGCTGCAGAACAACAGAAAGAGAAGAAAAGAGGTTACAGAGCAGCAGGACGAAATGAAAATATGGGAACACCTGAACTGCAACCCACTTGATTTCGACAAACTTCACAGAGCGGCTGCGTTTTTTGGTTCGGTCCATATAAAGCACGACGAAGAGTTTTCCGCGATCCTCACAAAACACGAAGACGACGGCGTCGTCTATGGAGTGACCTTATCAGAAGCGGACAGGGTCTATTACGTCGTGTTTTGCCACCACAGCTTTCGCGAGAGATTCGAACTTTACATGAACGAGTTTTCGTTTTCCGTGGAAGAATACCCGTTTGACAAACCCCAGCATGAAAAGAAAAAAGAGCTGGAAATGGAAGAGAAAAACCTGATCGAGGATGAGAAGGAAATAAACTCACGGATCGCAAAACAATCCAGATATGAAGAAATACTCGCGCTGGCGGAGGACTATAACCTCAACACGCTCCTGCGCAAGCAAATGTCCCTGGAAGTAACGTACGACGGGGACGAGGCCGGGATCGAAGGATGGATAATCTCCGAAAGGCGCGAACAGTACGAGAAGCTGCTGGCAAGGCACATACCCGCAAGCGATTACCGGCTGACGATCAGCGCGGTAAAAGAAGCGGATATCGACGAGGTTCCGATAAAACTGAAAAACGGCAAGCTGGCGACAGTTTACGAAAGGCTCACCGAGATGTACAGCCTGCCTAAGTATAACGAGATGGACCCAACGTCGGTCGTTGCGGTATTCTACCTGATATTCTTCGGCTTGATGGTCGCCGACATCGGTTACGGGCTAGCTATTTTCCTTATAGGGCTGCTCGTAAAAGCGACGCTGCGAGTTAAGCGCAGCACAAAAAGTTTCGTCGATTTCCTATATTACCTGTCATTTCCGATAATGGGCTGGGGAGTGATTTTTGGCTCATTTTTTGGAGTCGAGCTGCCGTTTGGCCTGCTCTCGGTCACTGTGGACATCATCCCGCTGACATTCCTGTCGATCGCACTGGGATACCTGCATATAATGGCGGGACTCGTCATGAATGTGCTCAACCAAATCAAGCTCAAGAAGTACTTCGATATGGTATCGGGCGGCCTGGCATGGTTCGTGGCGTTTTTTGGCGGCGGATTGATGCTCCTGTCAAGCGTGACCCCGTGGTTTAGCAGTGAGCCCCTGCTGATAATAGGCGCGGCGGTCACAGGCCTGGGCCTGGCGGGAATCGTCATCTGCCCTGCCATACAATATGGCAGGCGCTGGCTTATGGGACTTGGCAAGGGGCTATACGCGCTCTATGGCGCCACCGGCTACCTGGGCGACTTCATCAGCTACGCGCGCCTGATGGCCCTCGGCGTCGCCGGAGGGAGCGTGGCTTTGGCGTTTAATACGATCCTGGCATTCTTGCCGATGATCGCAAGGCTGACGCTTGGGATCGTACTGGCGGTCGTCCTGCATGCCCTGAACATTTTCTTGTCGATGCTCAGCGCATATGTCCACGGGATACGCCTCCAGTTTATCGAGTTTTTCGGGAAATTCTACACCGGCGGCGGCAAGAAGTTCGAACCATTTAAAGCGGCGGAGAAAAATGTGATCATCGTCGACGCCACGGACGAGTAGGAAACAAGCAAGATCCACACATACGAGTAGGAATAAGCAAAATCCACACATAAGAGTATAATATGAAAGGGGACTAGAAATGAATCAATTCGTCGAAAACCTTCCGCTTATCATGACCATCGTTGGCATAGCTTGCTCGATATTGCTCGCGGGGATGGGTTCCGCCAGGGGAGCGACCATGATAGGTAAAGCTGCGGCAGCCCTGATATCGGAACAACCGGAGAAATTCGGGCAATCCCTCGTGTTACAAATGATGTCCGCGTCGCAGGGCTTGTACGGATTCATAGTGGGATTTCTGATATTTATGAATATTAGCGACGACATGACGTACACTGTCGCGCTCAAATGCCTTGGCGGCGGCGCGCTTATGGGAGTGACGGGGTACCTGACCGCGATACAGCAGTCGATAACAGCTATGGCCGGCATACAGATATTGGCAAAGAAACCGGAGCATTCCACAAAAGGTGTGCTGTACTCCGCGATGATCGAAACCTATGCGATTTTTGCATTTGTCATTTCGGTACTGATAGTCCTCTGACCGGAAGGAGATGAGCATGAAAGCCGGATTGCACGCAATAGTCATGAAAATCAACGAGGACGCGCAGCAGCACGGGCAGGAGCGTTACACGCAGATCAAGGACGCCATCGATCACGATATCGACCTTGAGAATACGGTGTACAAAGAAGAGTCGGACAAACAGTGCGAGGCGCTCAGAAAACATAACGATTACGAATATGCGCGGCGGCTAGAGTACCAGCGCAGCCGCCTCAACCGCGAGTTGCTGATATATCAGCATGAACTGGCGGACGGAGTATTCGATATGGCCGTATCAAAGCTGCGGGATGTCTCTAACGACGCTTTCTTAATTATGCTTAAAAAAGCGGTAAAGGGGCTTAGAGGAAGTTACACGGTACATCTCGGCGAATTGTCCCGGGGGAAACTCGGCGACAGTGCGCTGGACGAAGTCATGGCGGAAAATGCCGGACTGGAGATCGTCATGGACCCGGCGACGATACCGCAAAAAAGCGGGTTTATGCTCAGGGACGATAGGGTGGAATATAACCATCTTTTCGAGGATTTGGTCGAGGACGTCAAGAGCGAGAGGACAGCCGCGATAATGAAGGAAATATTTGGTAATTCAACCGACTGGATGTTTTCTTGATTTAGCGCGGTCTGCGGACCGCGTTAAGAAACTTGAGAGGAGGGGCGAATGCGGACTCAGAATGGTATTTATCCTCACGCCAATACTATAGTTTGTATCGAAGACAGCAAACTGCTCAAGCAGTTTCAGTATGATATTTTATATAACGCCCCGGATCTCCGGACATCGCTGGTTGAACTGGATAATATGAATTATTTCCGGACATATAAGATAGCGAATGAAGACAATTACAGTGTTGTTATCGACGGGCTGATGAAAGATACGTTCAGGCTGCTGAAAACGATAGCGCCGACAAAGCTTATCTGGCGGACCTTTGCGCTATATTATGATATCCACAACATGAAACTTGTCGCAAAAGAGAGGCTGACCGGGAAAAGGCTGGACAGGCTGGCTATATCATACGGCAGCTACTCGCTGCCCACGATACGCTCCGCCGCTGTCAGGGAATCGGACGACATCCTGGAGAACGAAACGCTGACGGAGGGCTTTTTCGAAGCGCTCCGCTCAGGCGAAATGTACGATATCGACTTCATCCTTGACAAAACATATTTCCGCTCGCTGAGGAAAATCGTCGAGGAACTGGGTATCCCCGGAATCGTCGAATTTGTGATCGAAAAGACGGACTTGTTCAATTTTTCGGTCTACTATCAGTCGCTGGCGGCCTGGAGGCCGAAATGGTATTTTCCGAAAGCCTTCTCCGACCAGGGGAGCTGCACGCTCGACGAGTGGCAGCCATATGCCGGCGGGAAACGCGAAGAGATGCTTAAGTTCCCGTTGTGGCTGAAGTACTATCCTATTTGGGAAGCGGCGGCTAACAGGAGGCAGTTATTTGAGGAACTGGACGTCCTGAACGATAATTATTTGATAGAAAAGACCAAGGCATGTAAACTGATGGCATTTGGGATAGAGCCTATATGCGCTTATTTTTTTAACAAACTTATGGAGATCAAGAACATCAGGATACTGCTTACGGGCAAGGAATACAACTTCAGCGCTTACGAAATACAAAGAAGGATGAGGATACCGTATGAACTTTGAAATTTGCGTAATAGGAAGCAAAGCATTGCTGTTCCCCTTTTTGCAGTTCGGGTTCACTACATATACGCCGCCGTCGGAAGCGGCGCTCCGGGAGTATTTGCGTGAAGCGATACAAAAGAGTTTCGGGATAATATACATCGAGGATTCCTACTGCTTTATGGTCAGGGATATACTGGATAAGTACAGCAACAGCCTGACGCCTATTTTCGTTCCGATAGGAGAAAGCGAAGAAGGCGGGAGCTTTTCAAAGCTGATGGTAAAGGAAATGATGGAAAGAGCCATCGGCATCAGCGTGATCTGAAAGGATTGGTCATAAATATGTCGCAACGTATTAGCTCCGGGAAAATATTGAGTATCGCCGGCCCGCTGGTGACCGCCGACAACATGCGGGACGCGGGCGTGCGCGATGTTTGCCATGTCGGAAAAAGTAAGTTGATCGGCGAAATAGTGGAGATCAACGGCGATGTGGCGTCGGTCCAGGTGTATGAGGAAACATCAGGGCTCGCCTATATGGATCCCCTGGTCAGCCTGGGGCAGCCGCTTTCGGTCGAACTTGGGCCGGGGCTGATAACACAGATGTTCGACGGGATACAGCGCCCGCTCGACGAGTATCTCAAAGCCGCGGGCAGCAATTTCCTTAAAAAAGGCATAAGCATCCCCGCGCTCAACCGTGAAAAAACATGGGACTTCACGCCGGAGGTCGAAGCCGGACAGGCGGTTTTTCCCGGGGATGTATTGGGGACGCTTCCCGAGACGGAGAGGATCACACACAAGATCATGATGCCCCACGGGAAACGCGGGAAGGTCCTTCGGATCGAAAGTGGCCGGTTCAGGATCGGGGACACTATCTGCGAGATAGAGGACGAAAACGGGACGGTCCACAGCATCGATATGCTCCAAAGATGGCCGGTCCGGGAACCCCGCCCGATTACCGAGAAGATCAACCCCAACCAACCTCTCATAACGGGGCAAAGGATCGTCGACACGTTCTTCCCCGTGATGAAGGGCGGGACCGCCGCTGTACCGGGACCTTTCGGCGCCGGGAAAACGGTGGTGCAGCATCAGATCGCGAAGTGGTCGAACGTGGATATCGTCGTTTATATAGGCTGCGGCGAGCGCGGCAACGAGATGACCGACGCCGTCAATGAGTTCCGCAGGCTAGTAGACCCCTCGACCGGTAGGCCGATCATGGAACGCACGGTGCTGATCGTAAATACCTCCAACATGCCGGTAGCGGCGAGGGAAGCTTCGATATATACGGGGATCACCATTGCGGAGTATTACCGTGACATGGGCTATGACGTGGCAGTCATGGCCGATTCCACATCCCGCTGGGCGGAAGCGCTGCGCGAGATGTCCGGCAGGCTGGAGGAAATGCCCGGAGACGAAGGGTACCCCGCCTATCTGGGCAGCAGGCTCAGCAACTATTACGAAAGGGCGGGCAAGGTAGTCGCCGTCGGCAGGCCACATGGCCGGGAGGGAAGCGTGACTGCCATCAGCGCCATATCCCCGCCGGGAGGCGATATTTCCGAACCTGTGACGCAAAATACGTTAAGAGTGGTCAAGGCTTTTTGGGGCCTGGACGCAGAACTGGCGCGG